>Ga0268262_10001178_pt1 | contig 33096 bp, 17 predicted proteins | sample TergutNc150P3_FD_190354 | JGI IMG/M metagenome (GOLD analysis project Ga0268262, IMG submission 190354) | Nasutitermes corniger P3 segment gut microbial community from laboratory colony in Florida, USA - Nc150 P3 (SPAdes) (version 2) | ecosystem: Host-associated > Arthropoda: Insects >... | reverse complement strand
CGTGAGCATCGCGCTTGGGACTGCGACGCTGGACCTGGGTGCGTTGCAAAAGGTGAACTACACGCTGGCGTCAACGCCTCTGCTGTCGGCAGTGTGGACAAACGGGAAGATTTTGAAAGCGCTTGTCACGGCCACGCTTGTCGAACGGAACGGGCCGCCTGATTATGACGTGGTGGCGAAGACCGGCGTGACGGGTCTGGGCGCTATAACGACGACGTGGAGCACGAATCAGGGCAACGAAACAACAGGGAAAGTGACGGATATTAATAACGTAATACTTGGGACTCCTTATTATGCGTGGTTTACGGCGGCGGAGGGGCAGAACTATGAAGCCTTCACGACGCCGACGCAGGTCGGTGCGTCGTTCACCAAAGGCGCGGGTTTGGCCTACACAAGCCCTAGCGCCACGTATGCGGTTAGCGGGAGTCTGGCGCAGGATGTGCCCGGAACGTTCACTGTGACATTCGTTAAGACTGAAGGAACTAGAGTCACTACAAATTTCACTGCCTTGAGTGCGACGAATCCAGCGATAACTGCTGTAACGGTTGGTGGCGTAAGTCAGACTGTTACGTTCAAAGATGCTAAAAATGATGATGTAAAAAATACTTACTATGTAAGGTATAATATTACACCGACTACAACGGGAGCCCTTGCGTTTACGATAGGTCCGATAGCATTTGATGTAACGAATCTAACAGAAATAACATTGACAGACGATACGTGGGACGGGAAGGTTTGCGCACCGAGCGGTATGGTTCCGCCGTTGTCAGATGCATCTGGCGGGAAGTGCGCTGTTACAAGTCCGGTGAATGTAACTCCGACAAAAGCCGCCGGTGCTGATGTTAACGTTATAGGTTCCGTCGGCCTCACTCTCACACCAGGTGCCAACGGTACGCTCACTGCCGCTCTTGAAGATGGTACAGCTCTGACGACGAATAAGGCTCCGATGAATGCGAGAGTCGTCTTTAAAGCGACTCCTAACGTTGGCTACGATGTCGACGATAAGTCGTGGAAGTTGAATAGTGCGCCGAAAGATCAGGATGAAGGGTCAATGAGCTGCGGGTTGCTCGGTGATTTCGATTTAGATGCCTGTAAAGCCACCACAAATCCCCAATATTCCACGACTATGACGTGGGGGCCCATTAGTGTGGCTACGGAGGTTTTGGTTAATTTCAGGAGTGCTACGGCTGATGCTACTGCTGATCCTAATAGTACGATTGGCGTTGCCGAAAAATCCGTGGAAAAGGAATTGGAAGAGATAGGGTTTAGTGTTGACGAAACTAAAAACGAGGCTGATACGACTGTGGAGAACGATATAATCAGTGGTGTAACCGTTGGTAACGAGAATGAAATGAAAATCGCTTTAGATAATCATATTCAAACCGAGATTATTGATAAACTTAAGGAAGTAGTACCGAATAATGTGGATGTGAGGATGACTGCGAATAAATTCCAAACCAAACCCGGACCTCTTACGCCTTGGGTTTACACGTTCACTATCACGGTAGAGCGTAATCCGACAGTTACCTTTTCGGCTACGATGAAGGAGGGAGTGCACGATGTTACAACACTTGATGTTGATAATAACATAGGGAAATTAGAGGCGATTTCAGTGATGCCAAATGATCCTGATGTCAATGAACCGCTTGTGTATAACCAACCAAACAACGTCTGTGAAGTTCCTGACGCTAGAAACGTTGTCTTTACCGCGACGGCTGAATATGGTTATAAAATTACTGGATGGAAAAAGAATGGTGTAGACGTAGTTGCTGATCAAAATAATATTATAAGTAATATTACTACTAACACTAGTGGTAAAGAGACACAAACATATACGATACTTGCGTTAAGCGGAGACGTTAACGTGGAAGCTATATTCGAGTCCGATCTACCTAGGATAGTATTTAATCCTGAACAAGATGTAGTTGACCTTAACCCATGGAGGGCCGCCAAGGGCTATAAGATTGGGACTACTAACACGCTCCAACAGGTGGCGCCGAAACCTGTCATAATTACGAACCCTGGTACAGCTTTCGACAATAATTTGACAGTATCGCTGGGAAGTAACATTGATCAAACAACCTATCCTGGTAAGAAATTTACTTTGGGTTATGATGCGTCGTGTGATGAAACAACAATCTGGAATTCGTTTGGGTCGCAAGCTAATGATGAATGCAACTTAACGGTGACGCCGCCGGAAGGATTGTTAGAGGGTGAATATACAGCAACGCTGACGTTTACTCGAGCTCAAACCGGAACGCTGGCACCTGAGTCTTGGCCGTTAGCCTTTAAGTTCATTGTCAGTTCCGGCCCGACCGTAACGGTTATCCCGCGAACGCCCGGCAAGGTCTTGGTGGCCGGAACGCCTGATACCGCCGTGTTTGATGTGGAGTTCTCCGATTGGAAGGTTATAACCGGCGCGAACGCGAACAACATTATTCAGCCGTCGGTTACCAATTTCGCTACGGCGATTACCGGCGGGCCGCCCCTCAGCGGCGCGAACGGCTTTGTTAATTGGAAATTTGAAACTGCCAAGCCGGTTACCGGCGATCCTAAAGTAGATTGGAGGGCTGAGCTGAAAGTGTGCGCGGCCAATATGGGGGTTCCTTGGAGTTCGTTGGCAGGGAAAGAAGCGAAGACGATTAAGCTTACCGTTAACAGCGGCAATAACAGCGGTTACGGTCTGAGAACGTCCGAAGGGTTTGCGTTGGACATTGAGTTGCCGAAGCCTGCGTTGGCCGTAGACAAGTCGCCCGTAGTGTTCCCGTCGGTGGATGGCAAGAATGGTTACAATGCGCCCGCTCCGCAGACGGTGACGATAACGAACATCACGAATAAGGGCGCGGTTTGGCTGGATCCGAGCTGGCCGACGGATAAGTCGACGAGTATTTTGGACGCGAAAGGCGAACCCATCTACGTTCTCGGCCCGTTGACGTACGTATCGCCGTCGACGTCGGCTAAGGGTCTTGCCGAGAAGACGGGCAAGGCGACCTTTACCGTCCGTCCCGAGGCGGATTTGCCGATAGGCGTTTACGACACTATTATAAGGATTACGGGTAAGAACGACAACCTCGGTCTGTGGGCTGATGACGAGGCGAGCGTTGTTGTGATGCTGTCGTTTGAGGTGACCAGAGAGAAGACGTTCACGATCGGCGCGACGGAGTTGTCTTCGTTCGGCAATGTGGAGCGCGGTTACGTTCAGCCTAAGGAGAAGACTGTGACAATTACGAATACGGGCAGCGGGACGGTGACGTTGTATCAGCCTAAATCGTTGACGGGCAATTACATTATAGGGACTTTGTCGTCTGAGAATCTGCCGCCCGGCGCGAAGGCCGAGTTTACCGTTCAGCCCAAGGCGGGTCTTGGCGCGGGGATTTATGATGAGGAGATAGCGATTAACGGCAGTAAAAATGTAGGGGCGGTTGTGACGGCGATGTTTAGGGTCGCGTCGTCGCAGGTGTACGATATAAGTGTCGCGGAGGAGGTGTTGTTTGACGCTGCGGAATATCCGTACACGCAGCCGGAGGCGAAGAAGGTTACTATAAAGAATACCGGTACGAGCAAGCTGGTGCTGACGAATCCGGCGTCTACGAAGGGGAATTCGAATTACATAATAAGTTCCAACCCCGTGCTTACGCCGGGGAGCGCGGCGTCCGTCGGTTTGGAGCCGGGGGATAGCGCGACCTTTACGGTGCGTCCTAAGGCGGATCTGGTAGTTCCCGTTAATAGCGTTTTCCCTTATACTTTCGAGGAAGATATAGTGTTTGGCGCCAAGGAGACTCCGGGCAGCGCGGATTTTATTACATTGGAAACTTGCAAGTGCGAGAGGGTGAAGGTGGCGGTTTCGTTCACCGTGACGGATAAACTTAATCCGGTCGCCATGGCTTCCGTGTCGCCGGATTCTTTGAAGTTCGGTTCCGTGCTGTGGTACAAGGACGCCGTGCCGCCGTACACGCCGCCTGTCGCCAAGGCGGTGACGGTGAAGAACACCGGCACGGTCGAGCTTCAGTTGAGCGCAACCGTTGACAGGCCCGATAAATACACTATCGGGGAGCTGTCGGAGCCGGAGCTTGGGAAGGGCAAGTCGGCTGTCTTTACGGTACGTCCTAAAGACGGTTTAGACGCGGATGCGGATCATGGCGCTACCGTGACGGTAAGTTATAACGGCGTCGGCGGCGGCGGCGGTACGATAGATGTGCCTGTCACGTTTGCGGTTAAGAAGCCGCCGGTGTTCACTATCACGGCGTCGCCGTTGTCGATTTTGTTTGAGCCCAGGGTGAAGGGTTACACGCAGGCGCCCGGCGTTAAGACGGTGACGATAAAGAACGAGGGCGCCACGGGCACGGTCACGTTGAATCAGCCGGTGTCGGACGCTTTGACCAGCGCGTTTACGCTGAGCCCCTTGTCGTCTACGACCGTCGAGGCGGGCGGTTCTGTGACCTTTACCGTTCAACCGAATATCGATCTCCGTCCGAGGTCGTATAATGAGGATATAACGATCACCGGCAGTAACGGCGTGAGGGCGGTTGTGATGGTATCGTTTACGGTGGAGGATGCCGCGACGTACACTATCAGCGCGCTGCCGGAGGCGTTGTCGTTCGGGGCGTTGCTGGGGCCAACGTACGCGCAGCCGGGGAATAAGACGGTTACGGTAACGAATACGGGTACGAACGCGGTGACGGGTTTGACGGTGACGAGGCAGACCGGCAGCGCGTACGAGGTCGGCAATTTGGCGTCGAGCATCGCGGTGGGCGGGTCGGCTAACTTTACGGTGCGTCCGAGGGCCAATCTTGGTATTGATAAATACTCCGAGGTGATAACGATCACGGGCGCCAACGGCGTGACGGCGGAGGTTGCCGTATCGTTCGAGGTGGCGCTGAGTCCTAAGTACGCGTTCAGCGTGAAGCCGGATAAGGTTGATTTCGGGTCGGCGAAGGTCGATTACGCGACGCCGCCGGCGGCGCAGACCGTTACGATTACCAATGACGGCACGAGTCCGCTTACGCTCTCCCGGCCGTTGTCGAGCGAGTACGGCGCTACGCGGTACGACATAGGGACGCTGTCGTCGACCACGGTCCCGGTGGGCGGCACGGCGACCTTCACGGTGCGTCCCAAGGCGGGGAGCCCGAAAGGTTCTTATACGGAGAAGATAGATATCAGGGGCGTTTCCGGCCCGTCTTTGGACAGTTCCGCGATAATAGAGGTCAAGTTCAATGTGACGGACGTCGCGGAGCGCGTGATATCCGTGTCGCCGGATACGGTGTCGTTCGGCACATTGGTTGACGGCTACACGCCGCCGGGGGCCAAGACCGTTACGATAACCAACATCGGCACGGACGCGGTTACATTGAAAGAGCCTGTTGATAATAACGATTTCATCGTAGGCGCGCTATCGAGGACGACGATCCAGCCGGGCGCGACGGCGACCTTTACGGTGCGTCCGAAGCCCGGCAGGCCGGTCGGTCTCCGTTTGTATCCGATAACTATCCAAACTGACGAGGCGCTGGCGAAACCTAATCCTATAACGAGAGCCGTGTTCACGGTGATAGACGCGCCGGTGCACCGCATCGCCGCCGATCCCACGGATGTCTCTTTCGGCGCCTTGGTCGCGGGCTACACTCCGCCGACGGCTAAGACGATAGAGATAACGGCCCTTGACGGCACGGTCGCGCTGAATCCGCTTCCGGCGATATCGCCGAAGAATTACTTTGTGCTGGGCGCGCTCTCGCCGGTGACGATAACGCAGGGCGGCGCCGCGGCCAAGTTCACCGTGCAGCCTCAGAAGGATCTGCCCGTTGGCGATTACGACGACGTGATAACGGTTACGGGCAGCAACAAGGCCGAGGTCAAGATAGCGGTCTCGTTCAAGGTGGTGAAGGACCCTGTGTACGCGATCACGGCCACGGAGCTGCTGCCGTTCGGGAGTCTGCTGGGCCCGTCGTACACGCCTCCGGCGGCGCAGACGGTCACGGTGACGAACACGGGCACGAGCACGGTCACGCTGACCAAGCCGACCGCTGTCAACTACACGATAGGGAATTTGTCGGTGACGAGTTTGGCGGCCAACGCCACGGCGACCTTCACGGTTCAGCCCAAGGCGGGTTTGAACTTCGGGGATTACAGCGAGACGATAACGATCAGCGGCAGCAACGGGACGGGCGCGTCCGTGCATGCAACGTTCGCCGTGGTGACCACGGCTAAGAACGAGCTGAGCGCGTCGGATCTGACGTCGTTCGGGACGGTGGTGAGAGGGTCCGCCTCTCCGTACTACACGCCGCCGGCGGCGCAGACCGTCACGGTCACCAATACCGGCACGAGCGCGGTCACGTTGTTGAAGGCGGAGGTGCTGTCGCCGACGGGCGGGGACGCGTACATCATAGGGGCGCTTACGGAGACGAACCTTACGGCGGGCGGCAGGGCGACCTTTACCGTTCAGCCCAAGGGCGATCTGGCGAGCGATGATTACGAATATACTATAAGGATCAGCGGCAAGCTCAGCGACGGCGTCACGGAGGTGAGGGCCGATGTAAAGGCCGCTTTCTACGTGAGGGATGTTGATACGGAGCCTTTGATCGACGTGTCCACGCTCTCGCCGTTCGACGCCGTGCAGACGCCGTACACGCAGCCGGCCGCCAAGACGGTGACGATACTCAACATAGGCACCGTTCCGGTTACGTTAAAAATGTCTTACGCCAAGGGCGGCGCCGCTGTGACTTCGTTGTCGTCGTACATTGTCAGCGGGCTGTCGAGGTCGACGATCCAGCCCGGCGCCTCGGCGACCTTTACCGTTCAGCCCAAGGCGGATCTGCCTGTGGGTGTCTACAACGACGAGGATATAGTTATCGATTATCTCAATACCAATAAAGGCGCGTACACGATAAGGCCGTGGTTCAGGGTCACCCCGGCGCCCGGCATAGCGATCACCAAGCAGCCCAAGGAGATCACGGATGTGTACATCGGCGCGATAGCCGACACGTTGAAGGTCTCGGCCGAGGTTAGGATTAGCAACAATCAGGTTGATCCTACCGCGGAGATGAAGTTTACGTGGTACAGGGTGAACACGGCGGTTACGACGGGCGGTTCGGTTGTGAAGACGGAGACCGGCAAGAGTTCGACATTCCCGATACCGGCCAATCTCACGGCGGGCACGTACTACTATTATGTAATAGTCTCGTCGCCCGGCGCCGCGGATGTCAAGTCGGTCTTGGCCACGGTGAACGTCTCTTCGATCATGGTGTCGCAGCTGGAGGAGTTCGCGCCTGTGGTAGAGTTTGACGAGGACGGTATTCCGTACATACCGCCCGCGTCGCAGACGGTTACCGTCACCAACATGAGCGCGGGCGCGATTACGCTGCAGCAGCCCGCGTCGAGCGTCACGAGTTCGGTCTATACTATAAGCGCGCTGTCGTCGACAAGCTTGGCGAGAGGCGCGGCGGCGACCTTCACCGTCCGTCCCAACAGGGGATTGAAGCCCGGCGCGTACAACGAGATGATAACGATACGCGGCAACAACGGCGCGATCGCGGTGGTGACCGCCTCGTTCACCGTGTATAGCGTTCCGACGGTAAAGATAAGTTTGTCTAAGCTGGAGGACTTCGGCACGCTGCCCACGCCGTACAGGCAGCCGGCCATGCAGACCGTGATCGTCACCAACACCGGCACGGAGCCTGTCACGCTGGATATGCCGTACATGTTGGATTACTACGAGATAGGGCCGCTGATGAAGATGGTCAACGGCAAGCCTGCCGATGAATTGGGATGGGGCAATCTTTTGACGAACGGCGCCAAGGCGATCTTTACCGTGCGTCCTAAGCCGTGGGACGATTTCTCCATGGGCGAGGGTGATAAGGAGGAAGATATATTGGTCACGGCCACCGACGCCGTCGGAAGCGCCGGTTCCTACCCCGCGAAGGTAACCGCGAAGTTCGCGGTGGAAGGCAAGATGTTCAACAAGCTGAGCGCCTCGCCGCTCTCGACCTTCGGCCACGTGTACTCAACGCCGTACACGTTGCCGGCCCAGCAGATCGTGACAATATGGAACACCGGCAAGGGCCCTATCACGAATATTAAACCGCCCCAGTCGGTCAAGTACAGTATCGGCGCTTTGTCGGCGGTCAATCTTGCCGTGGGCACTTCGCTGACTTTCACCATCCGCCCCATATCGAACAACCTGCCCGTGGGCAACCACGACGAGGAGATAACGGTGAGCGGCACGGGCGTCACGGTTGACGGCGACGAAACTGTGAGCGTGGTGATATACCCGACGTTCACAGTGGCGCCGGTCCGCACGATCACCGCCGTTATACCGAACGCGCCCTTCGGCAACTTCGGCATAGTGGACGAGTCATACACGCAGCCCGACGCGCAGACAGTCGTGATAACCAACACGTGCGACAGCGTGGTTACGCTGACGCAGCCGGTGTCGGCGAATTACGTCATCGGAGCTCTCTCCAAGATAACGCTGACGGCTAACGGCGATACGGCGAGCTTCACCGTCCGTCCCAAGGCGGGTTTGGCCAGCGATTTATACGACGACGCGATAATAGTGGCGTGCGGCCCCGGCGGCGCCAGCGTGCCTGTGCCGGTGCTGTTCACGGTCAAGGGCAACGCTACGCCGGACATCTCGGTGGATCCGAAGAGCGTGAGCTTCGGCACTCTCAGGTCTCCCTACGTGCAACCGGGCGCGCTGACGGTCACCATAACCAGCAGAAGCTCGGCCCCCATTACTCTGGCGCAGCCGGCCTCTGTCACGGGCGACTACATAATAGGGGCGCTGTCGACGACGACCCTGCCGGCCAAAGGCAGCAAGGCGACCTTCACCGTTCAGCCCAAGGCCGGGCTGGGTATCGGCAATCACGACAGTCCGATAACGATCCGCAGCTTGGACGGCGCCGTCTCCGCGACGGTGACGGCCGTCTTCACCGTGACGGATCCGAACAAGCCCGTCGGAGTGTACACGATAACGTTCAACCCGATGAACGGCGAGATGGATCCGACGCTAGCCGAGCAGAAGACGGTCAACAGTATGCTGATGTCTCTGCCCGTGGCGATAAAGTCCGGTTACACGCTTGAGGGCTGGGTAAGGGGCGACGGCCGCCCGGTGACCACGTCCACCCAGTTCACCGGCGACGAGACGGTCTTCGCCAACTGGGTCGAGTGCGGCGGCAAGGAGTATACCCTGTCGTACCGCGCCGATGTGAACGGCAGCGTGACCGCCGAGGCGAACGGCGTGCCCAAGGAGTCCGGCGAACAGGTAAGCAGCTGCGACTATCTGGTCTTCACGGCGGTGCCGATAGACGGCTACCACGTGGTAAGCTGGACGTACAACGGCGCCGTGATCCGCGACACGACGAGGACATACATGGTAACGTCCGTCTCGCGTCCCACGACGATAGTGGTGAAGTTCGACAGAGACGTGAGCATAGCGTCCCCCGACCGCGTGGTCCCGACCGCCCCCGGCGTAGACGTATCGTCGGTAGCCCCGGTACAAGCGCTGTCAGCGGGTTTGACAGCCGGCCCGGTCCCGGCGGAGAGAGGCGGCACGATAAACTTCTACCGCTCCGGCCATCGCGTAGGCGACGCGACCCTGTACATCTTCGACGCCTCCGGCAAGGTGGTAAAGAAGATCTACCTGACCGACAAGACCGGCGGCCATCAGACCGGCAGAAAGATAGGCGCATGGAATCTGAAGGATAAGACCGGCCGCCAAGTCCCCGAGGGCACGTACGTGGCGAGAGGCGTATTGAAGACCCCGGACGGCAAGCGCGAGCATGTGTCGCTGGTAGTGGTGGTGAGGTAGCGGCGGAGACTGTCTGAATTAGGATTTGTAGGATTAAAAGGATTATAAGATTAAAAAGATTAAAGAATTGTGTTGACGTTGATGTTGACGTTATATGCGGGGTTTGGCTTCGCCGAGATAAACAAGTTAGCCCCGCATATCCTATGAAAGGCGCGAAGCGCCTTTCGTCTAAAAATGAATTTGAATTTGAATTTGACTTTTATTATTTGACTTTTTACATAAGAATTCAAACAAGGAGGTTTCTGTATGAAAGCGTTAGATTTTCGCAAAGCGCTGACTATCGTAGCGGCTCTAGCCGTCACGATCGGCGCGCAAACCGTTTGGGACGGAGTGACGTCTTGGACGGGCAATACCCCCAATCAGGCGAAGATATTGGCCGGGTGCGTCATAGACAAGCCGGAGCTTTTGGCGGAGCTCGCGTTTCTCGTCAACAAGGGGAACACGATGTCCGGCAAGACCTTCACGCTTGCCGGCGACATAGCCCTCAACAATACGGAGCAGGCTGGTTGGCAGAGGGGCGCCAACGAGTGGATCGCGATAGGCGACGAGACCCACCCGTTCCGCGGCACGTTTAAAGGCGGCGGCTTCGTGGTCAGGGGGGTGTACATCACCAAGAGCGGCGATAGCTTTCAGGGCTTGTTCGGGAACGTCAAGAAGCCGGGGGCTATAGAGAAGCTCCGCGTCGCGGAGTCCGATATTTCCGGCAACAGATTCGTGGGCGGGCTGGTCGGCGCCGACAGCGGCGCGGCGATTACGGACTGCTACTCTACGGCCAAGGTCACCGGAACCGGCGATAATGTAGGCGGTCTGGTGGGATACATGGACAAGGGAACCATATCGAGCAGCTACGCGACCGGAGACGTAACGGGCAAGGACTCCGTGGGCGGGCTTTTGGGAGCCGGGCTTAGGGATACGATAAGGGGCGGCTACGCGACCGGGAGCGTCACGGGCGTGGAATACGTCGGCGGGCTTGTCGGGGTGAGCGCGGGTAACGGGTATACCATAAACGCCTACGCGGCCGGGAAAATCGTGAAGGGTACGAGATATGTGGGCGGTCTGGTCGGAAGAAGTTCAGCCAACATTGTGAACAGTTACGACTCCGGTTCCGTTACCGGCTCCTCTTATGTGGGCGGTCTGGCCGGCGTAAAGGACGGCGCCGCGATGAAAAACTGTTACACCGCCGCGGAGGTCAACAAAGGGATATTAAGCCCGGCGGACAACGTAGGCGCTCTGGCCGGAATTGTCAACGACGCCACAATCACATACTGCTACTACAACGGCGACTTTTACGGCACCATCCCCAACTCAAGCGGCTTGGGAATACCCAAAGGCGCCGATGATATGATAGGCAACAAGGACTTTGTCAGCCTGCTGAACGTGGCGGCGTACGCGCTCAAGAATAATACGTACAAGGAGAATACGAACAAGTGGTTCTACTCAACGGATCAATATCCCCGGCTGAGCATAGATTCCGTAACGGCGGCCATCTTCGCGACCTGCTTCGGCGGGGGAAGCGGCGAGGAGAATAATCCATATCGGATAGACACGCTGCAGCACTTGGAGAATCTCGCCGTGTACGTAAATTGCGGCGCGGATTTGAGCAAAAAAGGCTACTTCAAACTGACCAAGGATATCAACCTTAACCCGGCCGATCCCGATCCCGCGTGGCGGAATTGGAAGAGCGGCGACAAGAAGCTGAAAGCGTGGACGCCCATAGGCCAGCAGCCCAACGATACGGTGAACCAAGCGAAAGTGCGCTTCAACGGCACGTTCGACGGCGACGGTCACACCATCTACGGGGTGTACATAGACAAAGGCAGCATAGCGGATAAGGACACGACCTTCGCGAGCAGGTATCAGGGCTTGTTCGGGCGGGTGGAGAAGGAGGGTACGTCGCCCGGCGGCGTGATAAAGAACCTCGGAGTCTCCGGCGTGTTTATCCAGGGGTACTGCTACACCGGCGTGCTGGCGGGATGGGTCAACAAGGGAGGGGCGGTGATAAAATGCACCGTGAGAGGCGCGAATGTCAGAGCGACCGGCGGCAAAAACGGAGCCGGCGGGATAGGCGGCCTGGTCGGTCTCAGCGACGGCGGGAGCCTCATAATAAACAGTTCGTCTACGGCTAACGTAGAGGGGGAAATAAATATGGCCGGCGGCTTGGTGGGATGGAACTCCGGCAACAGCCGCATAGCCTACAGCTACGCCCAAGGCAAAGTCTCCGTGACGGGGGACGACGTAGGCGGTTTGGTCGGAAGGAACGACGGAAGCACGGTGAGAAATTGCTACGCGACCGGAAATGTCTCGGCGGCAAATGACTTGTCCGGGAAGGGCGGGCACGTGATAGGCGGTTTGGTCGGGATGAACTTCAACGCCACGGTGACGAAAAGCTACGCCGTGGGAACGGTCGGTGGAAACAGCTCCGTAGGCGGTCTGGTAGGCTCCAGAATGAGCGGCGGCCGGGTAGACTCCAGTTACTACAGGATAGACGCCGAGAAGAGCAATATAAACGACTTCGGCACGGCCAAGAGCGATCGCGAGATGAGAGACAGCGTCACCTACGCGGGCTGGGACTTCAAAAACGTTTGGGCCTTCGGCACAGACTTCGACCACGAAGTCCAGAGTTTCCCGTATCTTGGAATGATAAGGACGGCGGCGCCCGAAATCACACGCTCTCCCAAAGGCGCGTGGGTTGACGTAGGCGCCAAAGCCGTCCTCTCCGTTGAGGCGAGGGCTGCGGGCGGCGTCCTCTCATACCAGTGGTACAGCAACACCGACCACCAAAACGGCGACGCCACAAAGACCATAATAGACGGCGCGAACGAAGCCTCCTACTCCGCGCCCACAGGTACGGAGAGCATAACGTACTACTACGCGGTGGTGACCAACACGTCGACCGCCACGCAGAGAGAGGTCCCCGACAGCCTTGCCGGTTCAAGAACCGCCAGCGTGGCGAGCGGTCTGGCCAAAGTGAGGGTGGGGGACATAGAAGACGCCGTCTTGTCGCCGGAGAGAGTAATCCCGGAGCAATCAGCAAGATTAGAATCCGTATCAATAACCGTCCCGGCGGCGTTGACGGCGGAATTCAAAGCCGCCCCCAACCCCGTGGGTGCGTCACGCGCGACGCCCGTACAGTTTTTCCATAAAGGCAAGCCGGTTAATAATGCGGAGTTATGGATATACGACGCCACAGGGAACGCGGTCAAGAAGATAAAAAAAGGTTCATGGGACTTGACAGATGAGAAAGGCCGCCCGGTGTCCAAGGGTACGTATTTGGTGAAAGGCGTGATAGCGGGGAAGGACGGGAAGCGTGAGAAGGTGTCGGTGGCGGTGCGGCTATGAATGTGGATGAACATTCCCTAGAACGCAACCGAGCGGTCGCTGAGCGGAGTCGAAGCGACCGGGCGCAAGATTGAGCGGGTGTTATGAAAGAAACCACGCTAACCTGCACCGTAGTAGAGGAACAGAAGAATTATTATATTGTAGCGGCGCCCCAAGCCGGCCGGCTTCGCTGCACCGTCAAGGGGGCGTTGCTCAATAGGAAGAAGGCCCGCATATCCGCCGGCGACGTCGTGGCTGTTCAGGTTATCAACCGGGACAGCGGCGAGGGCGTGATATGCGGGGTGGGCGAGCGCGTCAGCTTTCTCCCGCGTCCGCCGCTGGCCAACCTCTCTCAGGTGGTCTTCATCAACTGCTTCAAGCACCCGCAGCTGGACACCGAGGCGATAGACCGTTTCCTCTTTTCAAGCGCCGTTTACGGCATAGAGTCCGTAATAGTGTTCAACAAGACGGATCTGCTGGATGATGCCGATAAAGCGGAGCTGACGGTTGCGGAGCGTTTCTACAGGGATATAGGTTACAAGATTCTGCATACGTCCGTCCCTCAAAAGCAAGGTATCTCCGAGCTTACAGAAATCTGCCGGGGCAAGGCGAGCGCTTTTACCGGGCTGTCGGGCGTGGGAAAGTCCAGCTTGTTATCGTTAATATTTCCCGATGTGGATTTCATAACAAACAACGTCTCCGGCTCCAAAGGCCGCGGCACCCACACCACAACGCATATAAAGCTGTTGACGCTGGACGAGAATTCTTTCATAGCCGACACCCCCGGCTTCGCCTTCGTAGACGTCCCCGCCGTAGAGGAGGATTCCGTGGCCGAATACTTCCCGGAGATAAAGGATGCGATAGGCCGCTGCCGCTTCAACAACTGCATCCACGACGCCGAGCCGGGTTGCAAAGTGATAGAATTAATTGACAAAGGAGAAATAGCCAGCTGGCGCAGAGAGCATTATTTAAAGATTTATCGGGAGATGGTAAAAAAGAGGAAAATGTATTAATTTTTAACTACCTTCTCTTTCTTAACAACCAGCGCCGTCCCGCCCTCAAAATAGGGCCCGATAAAATCTACAAGCTCTTCGCGCTCTTCCGTGATAGTCATACTCCCCCCCGCCATATCGAGCCGCCCCGCCAGCAATGCCGGCAGCAATTCTCCGAACGGCATAGTAGCGATCTCCACCCTCATATTCATTTCGTAGGCCATTCTGTTGACGATATCTATGTCGAACCCCAGCGTCTCGCCGCTTGACGACGCGTAGCTCATGGGAAAGAGCGTGTTCTCGCACCCGAACCGTATGGTTCCCGCCGACCCGTTGAAATCTTCTCGGTGGCTGAGCCGCGGTATTACTTTATCGGAGTCGGATTCGGCGTTGAACCAGTACATCTCCGCGTCGGTGATCACCCCGGTTTCCTTGAAATTGCGCAGAATCTCGTTCCCCGGCTCGCAAAGCTGCGACCCCTTGGGTACGGCGAACCCGTATGTGTCCACCGAGACCACGAAGGGAAATACCGCGAGCCCGCTGTCGCGCGCCGTAAGGTAGAGCGCGACCGGCATATCGATAGCTATAGCGTCCACCGCGTCGGAGTGAAGCGCCGCGACGATATCCGGGAAAGTGGAGTAGTGGCGGTGGTCGACATTGGGGATAATGCGGTCGATAAACTGCTGAAACACCGACCCGTGTTCGCTCCCGATCCTTTTCCCCCCGAAGTCGGCCAGCGAAGCGTAAACAGCAAGATTTGCTTTGTTCCCGCCGTTACCGCTGCCGCGAGAACAGGAGGCGGATAAGGTTGCAATGATTATGATTGTTAGTAGTGATAGTGATAGTGATAGTGATTTTGGCATAGTTGACATTCCTTTAAAATCAAAGTCTTTAAAATCAAAAGCTTTTAAATCTTTTTCAGACGAAAGGCGCTACGCGCCTTTCATAGGATATGCGGGGCTAAACCCCGCATATATAAAGTCAACGTCAACGGCAACGTCCCCTTCGACTCCGCTCAGGGGACTAAAAGGTCACTGAGCGAAGTCGAAGGGCCCTTTTGATTTTGACTTTGATTTTGACGTTATATGCGGGGTTTAGCCCCGCATATCCTATGAAGCCGAAGGCTTCGTCTAAAAAAGAATTTGACTTTAAATCATTTGACTTTCATTATTTGATTTTAAAAGATTTTAAAAGATTTAGTCTCATTAATCAACCCCCCCGCCAAAATCATCCCCTTCTCCCTATCTGTCAATTCTACTTTCAAATTGACAGACAATCCGTCGCTCTTTCTGACCGCTACGAGCAAGCTATTACTATTTATACGTTTTCGGACGTCGGAAATTGTCAGTTCGTTGTCTTTATTCAGTTTGGCGTAGTCGGCAGGGTTTTCGAAGAGGGCGGGGATTATTCCGAAGTTCACTAAATTCGCTCTGTGGATGCGTTCCATGGATATGGCTATCACCATTTTTACGCCTAGGTACATGGGACATATCGCGGCGTGTTCTCTGGACGAGCCTTGGCCGTAGGACTCTCCGGCGACTATGATGTTGCGGACGCCTTTTTCTTTATTGTCGAGGGCGCGTTTGGAGAATGTCGGGTCTTCGCGTTCGAAGACGAACTCGGCGTATTTTTGGATGTTGGATCTGTACTTGAGGCGGCTTCCGGCGGGCATCACGTGGTCGGTGGTGATCTTGTCGCCCACTTTTATGGTGACGCGTCCGTTTATCTCGTCCGGGCAGGCTTCGTTGGCCGGCGGGTCGCCGATGTTCGGGCCGCGCGAGATTACGATTTTAGACGGGTCGGCGGCGGGTTTCAGGATCATGCTGTCGTCGATGATGAAGGTGTCGGGGACGGCGATCTGCGGGTATTTTTGATCTTTGAAGAACTCTTGCGGGTCGCGGATTTCGCCCGACAGGGCGGCGGCTATCGCGGCTTCGGGCGATGTGAGGTAGACTTGGGCGGAGGGTGTTCCGCTTCTGCCGAAGAAGTTGCGGTTAGAGGTGCGCACCGACACGGCGTCGGTTCGCGGCGCCGCCGAGTTGCCTATGCAGAAGCCGCAGGCGCTCTCAAGAATTCGCGCTCCCGCCGAGACAATGTCGGCGAGCGCGCCGTTTCTGCTGACCATTTCAAGCACCTGCCGCGACCCGCAGGCCACGCCGAGAGAGACGGAGGGCGACACTTTGCGCCCCTTCAGCATAGCCGCCGTGAGCATGATGTCCCTATAAGAGGCATTTGTGCAGGAGCCTACGAGAACCTGGTCGACCTTGGTGCCGCTGAGCTCCGAGAGCTTCTTCACGTTGCCCGGCGAGTGCGGGCAGGCGGCCCGCGGAGAGAGCGTAGAGAGGTCTATATTTATCACTCTGTCGTAAGAGGCGTCGCTGTCAGCCGATACTTCGGCGAAATCCCCCTCGCGTCCTTGGGCTTTAAGGAAAGAGCGTGTTTTTTCGTCTGACGGGAACACTGACGTGATGACTCCGAGTTCCGCGCCCATATTGGTCATGGTAGCCCGTTCGGGAACGCTGAGCTCCGCCACAGCCGTCCCGCCGTACTCGACGATGGAGTCGGCGTTTCCCTTGGTTCCCATAATCTCAAGCAGGGCGAGTATGATGTCCTTAGCCGAGACCCAAGGAGGCAGCGCCCCCGAAAGATCAACTTTCACGACCCGCGGATAGGAGAGGTTGAACGCCCCGCCCCCCATAGCCACAGCCACGTCGAGCCCCCCCGCCCCGATAGCGATCATCCCGATCCCGCCCCCCGTAGGCGTATGCGAGTCGCTCCCCAGAAGCGTCTTCCCCGGCTTCCCGAACCGCTCCAAGTGCACCTGATGGCAAATCCCATTCCCCGGCTTAGAGAAAAGCACCCCGTACTTTGCCGCCACAGTCTCCAAGTATTTATGATCGTCAGCATTTTCAAACCCGTCCTGCACTGTATTATGATCAACATAAGAAACAGAGAGCTCAGTCTTAACCCTATCGAACCCCAAAGCCTCAAACTGCAAGTAGGCCATAGTCCCCGTAGCGTCCTGTGTTAATGTCTGATCAATCCTAATCCCCACAACGCTCCCAACCAGAGGAGCCCCGTTTACGATGTGGCTGTCTAAAATTTTCTGTACGATATTTTTCCCCATTATGGTTTTCCTTGTTTTGACTTTGACTTTATATATGCGGGGTTTAGCCCCGCATATCCTATGAAAGGCGCGAAGCGCCTTTCGTCTAAAAAAGAATTTGATTTTTAATTTGACTTAAAGCTTTTGATTTTAAAGAATTTGACTTTTATTTATTTCCTCCCAATAACTCTCGTCTTCAAATCCATACCGATAACCCCCGGCGTACTTCCAATACTAAAAACAGGAAACGCCGTATAATCCGACGTCCAATGCTGCCCCTGTTGAAAGTCCACCGAGCTTTTAACTATTACCGTGTAATCTCCGTCCGGAAGCGGCACCAGTATTTGGCTCTTTTCGTCCGGTGTCGACGGGTATTGCGTGAAGATTATGCGGCGCGACGTTTTACGGCTTACGATATTCACTTCGTATGTGTAGTTGACCGGCGCCGATACTTGCACTATGGAGAATTTTTTCCCGAAGGCGTTTTTGACTATCGCGTCCCAGTCGATAGTTCCGGCTTGCGGCGGGTTGAACGCTTTGTTCCACAGCGCGGCGAATGCGGGCAGGGAGTCGAGCGGCTTGGGTTGCTGTATGTTCGCGGAGTTGTCGGATTCTATGCGCGCGGCGCAGTTGTCCAGCCCCTCCAGCGCGGTTTTGAGCGTGCCGCCGAACGGGGCGTCGGGTTCGGTCAGCCACTTCACGTACTTTTCGATTTCGCCCTGCCACAGCGCTGGCTGAACGACCTTGCCCTTCTGCGCCTCCGGGAGTCTGTGCGACGGCGCCGTTTCGAGGACAAGCGCGGCATAGAGCCCCGCCGCCTCCTTATACTTCCCGCTGTTCTCCGCCGCCTTAGCCGCGTTCAGCTTCCCCTGAGGCCCCCCGCAGCCGAAAGCGGTCAGCAGGGCGGACAGGGCGGTCAAGCAGATAACGATTTTGTTTTTACGCATAAAATAGCCTTTTTATTTTGATTTATAGATATTACGAAAGCCGTTAGGCGGCGTCCTCTGTATCAATATATATTATGGCGGTATTTAAAATCAAATTCAAAATCAAATTCAAAATCTTTAAAATCTTTTTTAGACGAAGCCTTCGGCTTCATAGGATATGCGGGGCTAAACCCCGCATATAACGTCAACGTCAACAGCAACGTCAAAGTCAACGTCAAAAGATTTTGATTTTGACTTTGATTTTGACTTTATATGCGGGGTTTAGCCCCGCATATCCTATGAAAGGCGCGTAGCGCCTTTCGTCTAAAAAATAATTTGACTTTAATGACGTTAGTGTATTATATTAATAGTGTCAGATAAATACCGTTAACAATAGGGAGGTCTATGAAAAAAAGACTCTACCTAATAGCCGGCCCTAACGGCAGCGGCAAGACCACGTTGGCGCACGAGTTGTTGCGCGACGAGGAAGGGTTGGCGTTTCTTAACGCCGATGAAACCGCCGCCAAGATCGGCGACAGCGTTGGGTTGGCTGCCGGAAGGATTATTTTGAAAGAGATTGACAGTATGCTGGCCTCCGGGAAATCGTTTGTGCTGGAGTCTACAATATCCGGCAACTATCACAAGCGGGTTTTGACCGAGGCTAAGAACAAGGGTTATGAGGTGACCTTGTTCTTTGTGTTCTTGGATTCCTCGGATTTGAACCTCAATAGGATAAAGCGCCGTGTGGCGCTCGGAGGTCATAACGTTCCTGATGAAGATGTTATCAGGCGCTTTGATAAAAGCATTAAAAATTTCTGGGATATTGTCGATATTGTGGATTCTTGGAAATTATATTATAATAGCGGCGACTATTTCGAACTAATTGCCGAAGGTGACGGCGGAAAAAATTATATTTATGACGACGATCGTTACAAACAATTCAAAGGAGGGTTGAAGCAATGAAAGAAATACAAGGAACGGAAGGAATGAGTGATGAACAACGTGAATTATCGGCGAGAATCACGCGTCTCGGCAATATCGGCGTACGCAAGGCTATCGAACGGGCGCACGCCGCCGGGCTTTCCGTTCCGTTTTCGAAAGGCGGGAAAATATTTTATCAACGGCCTGACGGTTCCATAACGGACAAGGACCCGGATGTATATACTAAGAAAGTGGCTGATTCCGAGGGGTTTGCTTTGATGGTCGCGGAACCGGGTTGCAAGGATTCGGAGTGAAATCAACAAAAAGCGCCTCCCGATACCGGATGATCGCCCTGCCGCTCTTGTTATCGGCGATAACAATGGCGGGTCTCGGCTGTCATCCCTACTTCAACACATTTTACAACGCCGAAGAGGCCTACACCATCGCTTGGCGCGACCACAGGAAGCTTATGCGGGTTTTCCCGGACAGCTTGGTCGTGACACCTACCGACAAGATCGCGGCCAAGTACGACAGGGCGGTGGAGAAGTCGCTCAAGATGATGGAGGTATACCCTAGAGACAAGAAGCACCAAGACCGGGCGCATTTCCTCATGGGCAAGGCCGCGTTCTACAAGAAGGACTTCCCGGTGACCATAGGGCGTATGCGCGACCTGCAAACGCTCTGGCCAAACAGCAAGCTCGTGCCGCAGTCTCAGATTTTCGTGGCCAAGGCGCATATAATGATGGACAACCTGGTTATCGCCGAGGAGCTGCTCGCGGCGCTCTTGAAGAGCAATCCTGAATTGGACAAGAATCAGGAGATCACCCTGCTCCTTGTGGAGATCGCGCTGCGCCGCGGCGGGCATTCGCAGGCGCTGGGATTGCTGGAGGGGATAAGCCGGATGTCGTCGCTTCCCATAGAGAAGCGGCTCGACATAATACTGAAGATGGCCGATCTGAACTACGAACTCAGGCAGTACGAGAGGGCGCTCGCCCTGTTGCGCGGGGCGCCGCGCAGCAAGAGGCACCCCTATCTGATGTTCCGGATAGACCGCTCTATCTACTTCTGCCTCGACGCCTTAAATTCGCTTGACGACGCTTTGGGCCACCTCACGGCTATGAGGAAGAGGCGCATGTACTCCAAGCAGAAGTACGAGATCATGTATTACACGGCCTGCACTCTGCATAGGATGGGGCGTCTCGACGAGGCCATGGCGTTGCTTGAGGAGATAAACGGGATGTGCTCCGCCTCCTTGGAGAAGAACGCCGGCAAGGCCGACACGATGAGCCTCTGCGGGCGTTCTTCCTACGAGCTTGCGCGGATATATATAGAAATGGGCGATCTCGACTTGGCGGAGGCGGAGTTCGCGGAGGCGTCGAAGTTCGGCGTCTCGGCGCTGGGAGGCGCCGCCTCGGCACGGCACGCGGCGCTCAAGAGGCTGCGGGAGCTGCGTACGCCGGATTCCGCCGGCAATATCCCGGCTGCGGCCCGCTACTCGGCGGCGGAGATATTCCGCTTCGAGCTCGAATCGCCGGATTCGGCGTACATATACTACTTGGAGCTCTCGGCCGATACCTCGGCGGACTCCGCCTACCGCCCGCGTTCTCTGCTGGCGGCGGCCTTCACGGCGAGGGACGGGCTCAAAAACGAGGCGCGCGCCGACAGCCTGATGAATGTGGTGATCAAAGAGTACGGCGGCACGGAGTACGCCAGGCGCGCCCAGATAGAGCTCGATACGGAGGTGACGGTCGTGACGCGCCGCGAAACGGCGGAGCGCGACTTCCGGGCGGCCGAGGCGCTCACGGAAAGCGACGCGGTGGAGGCGGTCAAGGCCTTTTACAAGGTCTACCAGCAGTACCCGGACATGGACATAGCCCCCAAGAGCCTCTACGCCGCCGCCTGGTACACCGACCGCGCGCTGCATAGAAACAGGGCGGCGATGACCCTCTACGAGGAGCTGTGCGATAAGTACCCGGAATCGACCCACTGCAAAACCAGCGCCGCCCCCAGAATCGCGGTCGCGAGGGATTCCATAGAGGTGCGGAAGAAGAGGCGGTCGGCCGCCGGCGCGGGCGACGGCGCGGCTGTCGAGCTTGATGACGGCGGCGACGGAAAGGCCCCCGAACCGGCTGATTCGTCGCGGCAATAGGGATCGGCGGAGGTTTTTCGGGCGGTCGTAAAAAAAAACGGTAACATAATTGACGGTGATAGATTCTAAAATGTATATTATAACGAATCTATTCCCATATAATAGGAGGAAGTGTATGAAAAAATCATTAGTTTGTTTGGCGGCAGTCTGCGTTTTGGCCGGAGGCGCGTTCGCGGCCGGCGGTGATCCGTCCGAGAGCGGTATTTCCACATCGCCGCTCAAGATTTGGAGCACCGGCGTGGGCGGGGGGTTGCTCTACACATTGAGCGACGACATGAAGACCGTGTACGGTCAGAGCTTCGGGGAGGTCGTTTGGCTTAACTCGTTTGATTTCACCGAGAACTTCGCTCTGGCGGCGGATATCAGCTGGTACATAGGCGAAAACGCGACGAACTTCGGTTTGGACCTGGGCGGCGACTACGTGTTTTCGCAGGGCCGGGTAAAGCCGTTCGCGGGAGCGGGATTCGGCGTCCGTTATTATGACGAAGTCGGTAAAACCGAAAGCGTCGTAGGCGGCGGCGCGCTGGTCCGCGTGGGCTTAGCGCTTGAGCTTACGAATACCGTGGAAGTAAAGGTGAGGGTGCCCTTCCATTTCGCGCTTATCGATGAGATTAAAGACATGAGGGTGGGAGTGGAGATCGGCGTGATGTTTTTCAGCAATTTGCGCAATGTGAAGAGTATAGATTATTAAGTCCAAATCTTTTGACGTTGACTTTGATGTTGACGTTGATTTTGATGTTGATGTTGACTTTATATGCGGGGTTTAGCCCCGCATATCCTATGAAAGGCGCGTAGCGCCTTTCGTCTAAAAAAGAATTTGACTTTAAAGAATTTGACTTTAAAAACATAAACAAAAAGGAAGGGAAAGGGTGCAAAAATGAAAAACAAGTTTTTAGCTGTAGCGTCTTTCTGCGTGCTTGCGGTCGCCGTGAGCGCGTTCGCTCAGAAGAGCGAGAAGAAGGTGATTCTGCACGGCAGCGCGAACGTTGACGGCAATACGAACGTCGAGGAGAAGCTGCTGGAGGAGTGCATCGTCGCCCTCCCGTCCATGAAGGAGCTGGAGGCCGACGTGTCGGCCCGTACGGAGTATCTGAAGGAGATAAACGGCGAGGCCGGGAAGAACGACCACGTCAAGGTCTATACGGCCTCCGTCCGGGTGAGTTACAAGGTGAAGCAGAAGATCCTCATCATCATCACGCAGAACACCGTGGACGCGTCGACCCCGGTCACGCGGACGGAGGAGCGGCTGATTATGAAGGAGACTACGGCCTTTACCTCCGACCCGGGCGAAGGGGACATCTTCGCCGGCCGTTCGAACCGGAAGTACTACTACAGCTCGCCCGAAGCCGCCGCCGACAACGCCAAAAAGCGGGCGCAGATCTGGGTGGGGCAGCAGCAGAACGTGCTCTGTACGGTTGGGAAGTAAGAGATGGTTGATAACGCCTTGATTTCAAAGGAGTTACGACGTTTAGTTGAGAGTGATTTTTGGATTGGCTGGACCTGTTTCTGGGTCAATCCAAATAATTTAATATGATTTCTTGACATACGCGGTGCGCGTATATTATCTTTATCAAGATGAAAAATTCACGGCTCATGGTATCATGGGCCGATGATAACCGTTAACAATTATCCTAGGAGAGTCAGCAATGCAACGTAAGTCGAATTTCGCGGTTTACTTTTTAATGTCAGTGTCCCTCGCGCTCGTTAGCTGCGCCAGCAATACGCAGGTGGCGCGTGTGCAGTCCGATTCCACCATCGACCTGAACGGCAAGTGGAACGACACCGACTCTAGGCTCGTGGCTGAGGAGATGGTCAAGGACGCCCTCAACCAGCGCTGGATCTACAAGTACGAGGAAAAGAAGAAGACGCCCACCGTTATCGTCGGCAAGATCACCAACAGGAGCCACGAGCATATCAGCGTGGAAACGTTCGTGAAGGACATAGAGCGTTCGCTCCTGAACTCCGGCAACGTCGAGTTCGTGGCGTCTAAGATAGAGCGCCAGCAGATGCGCGACGAGGTTGAGGATCAGCAGGAGAACGCCTCCGCGAGCACCCGCAACGACATAGGCGAGGAGCAAGGCGCCGACCTGATGATGACCGGAAGCATAAACGCGATTGTCCAGCAAGAGGGCAAGAAATCGGTCATATTCTACCAAGTTAACATGGAGTTGACCGAGCTTGAGTCCAAGAAGAAGGTTTGGATAGGGGAGAAGAAGATCAAGAAGTATGTGGAACGCGCGGGAGCTAGGTTGTAAGGTCTTTAAAATCTTTAAAATCTTTTTTAGACGAAAGGCGCTACGCGCCTTTCATAGGATATGCGGGGCTAAACCCCGCATATAACGTCAAAATCAAAGTCAAAATCAAAGTCAACATCAAAATCTTTTAGGGGAAATTATCTGTGAAAACAGCAGTCAATAAGTTATCTATTCTGATGCTAGGAGCGTCAATACTATTATCTTGTTTCTTGTTGCCGTCCTGCTCCACTAAGGGTATGCGGCGGCAGCAGTTGCTGGATAAGCCGCTGGACGACAATTACGTCGCCAGGATCGCCGGCATCCAGAAGGATAGGAAGAAGCTCTACGGCGACGGGGTGACGAACGCTTTCTTGTATTACATGGACGTGGGCGTTCTCTTCCACTACGCGGAGATGTACGATTCCAGCAACGCCTACTTGTTTAAGGCGCAGGAGATATTCTACGATCTGTTCACGAAGTCGGTGTCTAACGAGGCGGCCGCGCTGCTCACGAACGACAACGTGAGGCCCTATCGCAGCAAGCCTTACGAGCTTACCGTCGTCCACCAACTGACGGCGCTGAATTTTATGGCCATGGGCAAATTCGACGAGGCGCTTGTCGAGAGCCGGAAGATGCAGATATACTTCAACGAGTGGGAGAGCAAGGGCGCGGCCGACAAGAAGTACCACACCGACGGCATGTTCCACCTCTTCTCGGCGCTGGCCTACGAGAGGGTGGGCGAGTCTGACAACTCTCTGATATCGACCTTCCTTTCCGCCTCCGCCTACAAGAAAGGCCCCGTGCCGCTGGCTGTAGAGGTCGAGGGTTTCGCCTACGACCGTCTGAAAGCCGGGGATAGGGAGAGCGATGTTACCGAGCTGGGTCTCCGCCCCGATGACGGCCCCAACAAGTGGACCGCGAAGATGGGCGAGGCCGAGATCGTGATAGTCGGTTACGCCGGCAAAGGCCCCAAAATGATAGAGCAAAACTGGGGCGGCACCTTCGCCTCCGGCGGAAACCTCCGCATCTCATCCTCAGGCAAAAACAAAGGAACATACGAAACCCGCTCTCCCGATATGCCGGACAGCCATAGAAGCAAGATAAAAGCCGGCTCGATCCACCACGTAAAAATATCGCTCCCGGAATTGGTGACGGCCTCCTCGCGGGTAGACCGTTTCTCCGCGACGCTGAACGGAGGCAGCCAAGTATTCTGGTCGGCGGAGGTAAACGACATCAACCTGCAAGCCAAAAAAGCCCTGGCCGACGATTTCGGCGCGATAGTAGCCAGAACAGCGATAAGAGCCGTCATCCGTACCATAGCCACCGATCAAATCCAAAAAACGGACACAGGGAATTCAGGGGTGAATCTGCTGTTAGGCGTCGGCTCAATGATATACAACGAAGCCGCGGAACACGCCGACGTCCGCATGTGCTTTATGCTGCCCCAAAAAATAATAGTAACCAGAATCCCAGTGCAGCCCGGCACCCACACCGTACAAATGCAAGTCCACGACAAATCGGGGGGGGTTATAGGGAGAAAGTCGTTTGAGAATATAGAAGTTAAGAAGGGGGAGAAGAAGGTGCTGTTTAATAATTCTTTCTTATAATAAAGTCAAAGGCTTTTAAATCAAAAGCTTTAAAATCAAAAGCTTTAAAATCATTTTTAGACGAAAGGCGCTACGCGCCTTTCATAGGATATGCGGGGCTAAACCCCGCATATAACGTCAAAATCAAAATCAAAATCAAAATCTTTTGACGTTGACTTTGATGTTGACTTTGACTTTATATATGCGGGGTTTAGCCCCGCATATCCTATGAAGCCGAAGGCTTCGTCTAAAAAAGAATTTGACTTTAATTATTTGACTTTGACTTTACCCTGACATTAAACAGCACAACCATTTCCCCCTTAGGCTGATTAACTTCAAAATGTTTCAACAGCTCCTCCGCGCTCCCCCGCAAAAACTCCTCATGTATCTTAGTCAATTCTCTGGCGATAACAACCCTTACATCCCCCAGCGTCGCCTTAATATCCTCCAGCGTCTTGACAATCCTGTGCGGCGTCTCATAAAAGATCATCGTCCGCGTCTCATCCTTTAATGATTCAAAAATCTTTCGTCTCTGCGTCCCCTTGTTGGGCAAAAAATTTTCAAAGACGAACCTGTCCGTAGGCAGCCCGCTTGCCGCCAGCGCCGCCAAAACCGCCGAAGCCCCCGGAACCGGAACGACGTCTACGCCTTCCGCGACAGCCGCCCTGACCAGATAAAACCCCGGATCCGCCACCCCCGGCGTCCCCGCGTCAGTTATAAGAGCGATCTCCTTCCCGTCCTTCAAAGAAGCGACCAGCCCCGGCGTGACTTTTTCCTTATTGAAGTCATGGTAAGCGCAAACATGAGTATTGATTCCCAAATGGTCAAGTAGCTTCTTAGACGTGCGGGTATCCTCAGCTAGAATAAGATCGCAATCCCCCAATACCTTAGAGGCTCTGACGGTTATATCGGAGAGATTGCCGATGGGTGTAGATACGATATAGAGCATAGAGTTTTTTAATCCTATAACTTGTTTATCTCGGCGAAGCCAATCCTAATTCAGACCCCGTCCCCGAAGAACTTGCTGCTGCACTCCGCCCAATAAATCTCCACCCGGTTCCTCCCCTTGTCTTTCGCCGCGTAGAGCGCCTTGTCCGCGTTGTCCGTGAGTTCCGTGATGTCCCGCGCCTGAAGCGGGTATTCCGCGATTCCGAAGCTCATGGTGGTCTTCACCTCGCGGCCGTCGGTCGTTTTGAATACCATGGCCTCCACCGCGCAGCGTATGCGGTCTACCGACTCTCTGGCGGTGTTTCGGTCGCTCTGGTCTATGATCATCACGAACTCTTCGCCGCCGTAGCGGGCCACTATGTCTATGTCTTGGCGTACGGAGGATTCCAGCTTGGCGGCCACGCCTTTCAGCACCGCGTCGCCGAAGGGGTGGCCGTAGTTGTCGTTGAGCTTCTTGAAGAAGTCTATGTCGCACATGACAAGCGATATGGGTTGTTTGGAGCGTTTGCTGATGTTGATCTTGGCCGTCAGGATCTTCTGCATGAAGTGGCTGCGGTTAAAGAGGCCCGTCAGTCCGTCGTGGGTGGACATGGCCACCCCTTTGCGTATGATGAATATCTTTTCGAGCGCTATTCCGGCGCTTGTGCTCAGGCGCGAGAGCAGGCTGAAGTTGAAGCCGGAGAACGCGTCCTTCATTATAGACTCTATCAATATCATCCCGATGCGTTTGTCGACCCCTATGGGCAGGGCCATGAACGAGCCGAACTCTTGGTGCTGCGGTTCGTCCTCAGAGTAGCGGAATTCGTAGCGCCCCTCGTTGAAGTTCCTGAAGAAGCCGATGTCGGTGGAGTAGGCGAGGCTTACGAGCGTTTTGGGGCCGCTGTCGCCTATGGCGAACTCGAAGTCCTTGAAGCATCCGGCGTTGGCGCCGTATACCCTTACCACCTTCGCGGTCATCTTGTCCTCCTCCCGCAGGCTTATTGTGAGCCTGTCGCAGGGCACCGCGTCGGAGATGGTCTCGCACATCTTGTCCATCACGGTGTCAAAGTCCAGGTCTTTCCAGAAGTCCTTTTCTATGCTGCTTATGGCCGCCAAGCGCTGGTAATCGAGGCTGTGCTTGGTGTTCAGGTATGTGTAGTAGACGGCCTGCCCCATGAGTTTGGCGGTATTGGTCAGGAAGCCGAGATCCTCCGCGGTATACGCGTTCGCTTTTGTGCAGTCTACGAGCAGTATGCCCCTGATTTCGTTACCTGTGGCTAGGGGGCTGAGGAGGATGGAGCGTATGTTTTCAGCCGGATCGAATTCGTGCGTCTCGTCGTAGTAGAAGAGCGTGGCGTTGCTGTTTGTGAAGCCCGGTTCGTAGAATGGCTGCAGCCCTTTGGTCAGCAGGCTGCCCAAGAGCCCGCGGTTCGGGGAGATCATAGCGTGTTTGTGGATGAATCCGGTTTTTGAGATATAACGCCTGATGGCGTACGAGTTGTTTTCCGCCGGAAAGAATACGGCTATGGTATTGTGATTGGGAAGGTGGGCCGCGGTCAGCTTTATGAACATATCGAGCATTTCGTCCACGGCTACCTCCGTGATCTGCCATTGTCTTTTCTGGTACTCGGAGCCGAGCCTTTGGCCGTGCATTGCCACGGCGTCGTCGTCGTTCGCGGTGTCCGGCGATTTTTTCTGCGGCAAGCCTTCGGCCTTTCGCGTCTCCCGGTAGGATTGCATCGAGCCTGTCTTTCCGGACGCGGAGGGGGCGGAGCGGCGCGTCAAAAACGTCAGCCCGCTGCCTATGAGCAGCCCGCCGAACACCTTGGCCGCGCCGGAGTCGATGAACATCATCGTCACGCCGGCTATCAGAAAGACGGACGGCAAAATTCTTCTTCTGTTATTTCCGTTCATTATTATGAAAATCCTTTCTTAGAATCAAATTTTCCCCGCCGCCGTCCTCAGCGTGTCGGCTATTACGGTCAGCACAAGCCCCCGTTCGAGCGGCTTGGGGATTATTCCTGAAAAGCCCATGTTGATCAGGCTCTTCGCGGTCACGCCCTCCGCGAAGGAGGTCACAGCGATTATCGGCACGCGCTTCACCGCCTCGTTCTTCACCGCCAGATTGAAGAAGCGTATCCCGTCCATCACCGGCATCGTTATGTCGGTGATTATGAGATCGGGCGCCTCCTTCTCGGCTTTGGTCATCCCGTCGAACCCGTTGAGCGCCGTGACGACCTCGTAGTCGTTGTACAAGAACAACTCCAAAAGATCGAGCGCGGCGTGGTCGTCGTCCACAATCAGTATTTTAGGCATAGCCCCTCCCGTCAGTGCGCGGCCTTTCTGTAGAGTACGAGCCCCACTATAAAGAAAATTACATTGCCGGCCCACGCTCCCGCAAGTGTGGGCAGATATCCGTTCTGCGCGAAGACCAGAGCGAAGCGGCTGAGTATCCAATATAAGAACGAAAGCAGCAGCCCCACCCCGAAGAGCGCCGTGCCGCCCCTCCGCCCGGTGCGGGATGCTAGCGATATCCCGAAGAGGATGACGATGAAGTTCATGAACGGCAGCGCGATCTTGAACTGCAGTTCGGCCAGATACTTGTCCGTCTTCTCACCCCTGTGCTTCGCCGCCTCTATGTAGCTCGAGAGCTCCCAATAGCTCATGGCCTCCTTGCTTTTCACCCGCTTCACAAGGTCTGACGGGACGGCCGTAAGGACGCTGTCCGGCATGGTCTCGAAGCTCTCGGCGGTCATGTTCTCTCCGGTAAAGGTACGTACCGTCCCGTTTACAAAGCGCCACCCGGCGCTGTCGAACTCGGCTTCGACCGCGTCTATGCGCTCCCGCAGGCCGCTTTGCGTGAAGGCGTAGCGCCGCACGCCTCGGAAGAATTGCGGATTCGTGCAAAACTCGTTCCAGCAGTACATTACGTTGGGCGCGGCGAAGTAAAAGAAGTTCCGGCGGTATTCGCGCACTACGGCGGGGCCGTTCTGCGCCGCGGCGCCGGCGTCGGCGCCCTCCTTCGCCGCCGGTTTGCCGAAGGAGGCGTTGAGCAGCGCGCGCTGTTCGTTGGCGCGCGGAAGCACCATCTCCCCGCCGTAAAAGACGCCGGCCGAGAGCAGCAGCCCGAAGAGCATCAGCGGCATGGTCAGCTGCCGCACGTTCACCCCGGCGGCCTTCATAGCCGTGAGCTCGCTGAGCTTCGCGAGCCTGCCCACGGAGAACATAGACGAGAGGAAGAGGACTATGGGAAGCACCGTCTGGACGATGAACGGCAGAAAGTACCAATAGTAAAGTATGATTTGGTTGAACGTCGCGCTATCGAACTTCCGCAAGTTGCTCACGTAGTCTATGGTAACGAAAATCACTATGAGCGCGGCTAGAAGCCCCGCCGCGTAGCCGAAGAATATCCACATGAGGTAGCCCGGAAGCCTGCCGACCGATACGTTCAGAAGTTTTCTCGGAAACCGCAGCAGCATTCCCGGCAGGCTGAATACCCGTCCGTTCGATAGGCGCTTGAAAGCGGGCGAGAGCTTTCCGAAGAATGTCTTGAGAAAGCCGAAGCCTATGGTGGTCTCGCGGGTCATCAGAACAATGAGAACCGCGCCGCATAAAACTAAGAAGACGTTGCCCGCCCACATGCCCACGGCGGGGGAGATGATCATGTTGTCCGCCATATTTTCGCCGGTTATCAGGAAGACCCAGTAGACTATGAAGAAGAATACCGAGTATGTGGCCCCCACGGCGAGCCCGCCGCGCCGCGCCATTATGCCCAGCGGTGCGCCGATGAGCACGAAGATCAGGCACGCGGCCGGAATAGCGAACTTCTTGTGAACCTCCACCATGTACTGAGCGATAAACGCGTCGTTGGCCTTTTTATTCTTGGATATTTGATCGACGCGCTCTTCGTAGAGTTTCTGGCGGTTCAACGTTCTGCCGCCGCGGTCGGAACGGGGCGCTCTCTTCGCGAACGGCATTGACCCGATCAGCGCCGTCGGCCCGTCGGCGGATTTAAGATCGTCCGCTTTTTTGCGTTTGCCCGCCCTTGCCGGCGGGGTTTGTTCGCTTGACGGATCGGGTTCGGGCGGTTCCGCCGCGTCGTATGTCGAGTCGGCCTCTTTGCGCGCCTTTATGGCCGCTATGGAGTCGAGCGTCTCCGCGCGTTCCAGAGAGAGCTGCGCGTTCGCCTCCTTTGCCGTCCGCACGTTGCGCAGAAGCTCCGCGATGGTCATCTCCCTGTCGCCGCGTCCCTCGGACGAGGTGCGTTCGAGGCGCGAGTCCACGTTCTTTATGTAGACGACCTGCTTCTTGAAACCGGCTACAAAGTAGTCCCTGCTGTTTTCCCGCGACGCGCCGTGAGTTTCGCCGTTGAAGAGGGATAGCTCCAGATACTTCCCGTCGCCGGTCATCCTGATGCTGCCGCTCGCGGCCGCGGTCACCGTGGGGTCTTGCCCGGGGTTATAGGTGAATACGCGTATGCCCTTTAGTTTGCCGCTAAGAGCGTTGACCTCCTCCACGTACAGCGCATAGTCCTGAAAGTCGCGGATGAGCACCCCCGGCTCTATGAATGCGGCCGGGCGTTTGCGGGAGATGTCTTCGAGAAGGTTCGCCGCGCGGTGGTTAGCCTCCGGCAGCACAAGGTCGTGGAAGAAGAAGAGCGCCACAGTCACCACCGCCGCCGCCGCGATAACCGGCACCACGAGCGCCGCCATGCCGCGCCCCGAAGCCTTGATAGCCGTGATCTCGTTGTCGCCCGCCATCCGCCCGAAGGTCATCAGCGTGGAGGAGAGCACCGCCATAGGTATTCCAAGCGCCAAAATCCATCCCAGCTGTATCAGAAACACCTCGAGCACCACGATAGGATCGATGTTTTTAGACACAATCTTATCCAGCATCATTATCGCCTGCTGCATGATGAACAGGAAGACGATGATGCTCAGGGAGGCTAAGAACGGGAAGATATGTTCTTTCACGATGTATCGATATAGCAGCATATCCCTATAAAATAATAAAAGCCGGGGCTTTTAACCGATCCTTTTTAATACTGATAAAGATATTGACATTCGTTGCCGCGATAATCTATATTTTATATCTTAATTAGTATTATGAACCCATAAACGTTAAAAAAGGACCGAAGAATGTCTGCTAAGAAGGTAATCTCCCCGCTTCAGGCCGCCCGCGCGGCCTACAAACCCAAGCTGCCCAAGGCTCTGGCTACGCACGGCAGTTCTATGAAGGCCGCCAAGGGCGAGCCCACGCAGTCCGTGGCCGACCAGCACGAGATCAAGGCGCTCTTCCCGAATACCTACGGGCTTCCCGTGGTAACCTTCAATTCCCCGTCCGAGGCTAAAACAAGCGCCCTCAAAGTAGGCGTGATCCTCTCCGGCGGCCAGGCCCCCGGCGGCCACAACGTTATCGCCGGCCTGTACGACGGTTTGAAGAAGATCAACGCCAAGAGCGAGCTTTACGGCTTCTTGGGCGGCCCCAGCGGCCTCATAGACAACAAGTACATAAAGCTGGACGGCCCGATCGTGGACGAGTACCGCAATACCGGCGGCTTCGACATCATAGGTTCGGGGCGTACCAAGCTCGAAAAGGAGTCGCAGTTCGACAAAGTCATCGAGAACTGCAAGGCGCTAGGTATAACCGCCGTGGTCGTGGTCGGCGGCGACGACTCGAACACGAACGCCTGCATGCTCGCCGAGTACTGCGCCAAGAAGCAGTCCGGCCTCTTGGTCGTGGGCTGCCCCAAGACCATAGACGGCGACCTCAAAAACGAGTGGATAGAGGCGTCGTTCGGCTTCGACACCTCCGCCAAGGTCTACTGCGAGCTGATAGGCAACATCCAGCGCGACGCGAACTCCGCCAAAAAGTACTGGCACTTTGTCAAGCTGATGGGCCGCAACGCCTCGCACGTAGCCCTTGAGTGCGCTCTGCGGACGCACCCCAACATCACGCTCATCTCCGAGGAGGTGGCCGAGAAGAAAAAGACGCTTCACGAGATCATCCAAGAGATCGCCACAACGGTAAAGAACCGCGCCGAAAACGGCAAAGATTTCGGCGTGGTATTGGTTCCAGAGGGCCTGATCGAGTTTATCCCGGAGATGAAGGCGATGATCGAAGAGCTGAACGACCAGCTGGCCGCCAACGCCAAATTCTACGAGACCCTCAACACCGACGACGAAAAGTGGCAGTTCGTAAACAGAACCCTAAGCGCGGCGGCCTCCCACACCTTTTCGTCCATGCCGATTGATATCCAGAGACAACTCCTCGCCGACCGCGACCCCCATGGCAACGTTCAGGTCTCCCGTATAGAAACGGAGAAGCTGTTGATAGAGATGGTAGTCGAACAGTTAAAAGAGTGGAAGGCCCTAGGCAGCTACACCGGAAAATTCTCCACCGTCAACCACTTCTTCGGCTACGAAGGCCGCTGCGCCGCCCCGTCAAATTTCGACGCCGACTACTGCTACAGTCTGGGTTACACAGCCTCAAGCCTGATAGGAGCCGGACTGACAGGCTACCTATCATCAATCCGCAACTTGACAAAACCAGCAGACCAATGGATAGCCGGAGGTATTCCATTGACAATGATGATGAACTTGGAACGCCGCCACGGCAAAGATACTCCGGTGATAAAGAAGGCCCTGGTGGAACTCTACGGCAAACCCTTCCTAGAGTTCGCCGCCCACCGCGAAAAATGGGCTCTTCAAGATGATTACCAATACCCGGGCCCGATACAATATTTCGGCCCGAGCGAGGTTTGCGACATAACCACAGCGACGATATTACTAGAGAAGAGTTGACTTTGATTTTGATTTTGACTTTGACTTTATATATGCGGGGTTTAGCCCCGCATATCCTATGAAAGGCGCGCAGCGCCTTTCGTCTAAAAATGATTTAAAAGCTTTTGACTTTAATCATTTGACTTTATCTTTATAAACCGCTCTCACCGCCCGTAACGCCGCCGGCGGCCTCTTCTTATACTCATATTTATCCCAAACCCGCTCAACTTCCGCCGTATCCCCCGACACCGCCGCCGCCGTAAGCAAAGACCCTATAAGCATCTGATTGCTCAAATGATCCGCGATAGTATCCGCCTCCATCGGTAACAACGTCAACGCCATCCTCCGCGCCCAGA
>Ga0268262_10001177_pt1 | contig 33099 bp, 18 predicted proteins | sample TergutNc150P3_FD_190354 | JGI IMG/M metagenome (GOLD analysis project Ga0268262, IMG submission 190354) | Nasutitermes corniger P3 segment gut microbial community from laboratory colony in Florida, USA - Nc150 P3 (SPAdes) (version 2) | ecosystem: Host-associated > Arthropoda: Insects >... | reverse complement strand
CTTCACCCCTTTCAATCAGTATTTCAGGTTCGCTCTGCTTGCCTGCCATTACAGGCGCTGGAAGCTCTACAAAACACGCTTTCTCTTCCGTCCCTGTCTTTGTCCATTTCGCGAACGTCTGCGGGTTCAACCCGTTCGCCTTCGCGTACGCCCATGCGCTCTTTCCGCTCTGCCGCCAGTCTTCCAACCACATCGTCTTTTCTTCTTCGCTGTACTGCATCTTTCCCTCCGAAATATTTATATTTTCGGAAGTTTATATCTTTCCCGGGCTACGCGCTAGATGCGGTTAATTTGACGGTTACGTTACATACAAAAAAGCGGCTCCATATAATTGAAGCCGCTTTTCTTTCATCATCACTATTGTATGTTTTTACACTTTATGGTGCAGGCGGATAGGTAATATTTGTACCTGTATATTGTGGCCGCGCGCTGAAAGTTCCCGAGAAGTTAAGAGTACCTTTTGTATTTCCTCCGGTGGGATTATCACTGACAAGCCAGCGGTGTTTACCCGGTAAAGCGCGGAATTGTTCCTTATATGATGTCCAGCCCGCCCTTTGATAAGCAAATTGTCTTGGACCATATTGCAAAGCTTCCGCCGCGGTTGAGTCCGTATCTCTTCCTAAAATAATGTCAAAATATGTGTCCACATTAATTTCCCATGTTATAAATTTCCATGTTGAAGTTGTGTACATATTTGTAGTAGTCGCAGTATTTGTAAATAGCCTAATACCTGCCCGTTTTTTCTCCGTCCTTACGGTTTCAAATTCGTCTACATCCCAGTTAATGGGGAAGCCCGGCACGCTGGATAAACCTACAGCATCTCCACCGCGTATCCAGATTTGATCACCATTGCCAGGACGTATTCCGTTATCTTGATTTGGCATATTATTAATAACATATGTTATAACCGTTTTAAATGCCATTTCTTCTGAATTTGTACTCCAGTTCGAATCTTTACTGGCCTTTGCCCGTACATACCATTGAAGTCCCTGATATTCGTTAGCAGTTCCAATAGTAAGGGGGCTAGCGGAATTATAGGTTAAAGTGTTTGATGAAGTCTGCGGATCGCTAGGCTGTGCAGGCGCGGCTGGGTTGGTTAAATCATTAGGACCATTGCTTGCAGGATTTGCGTTATATGTCCAGTTCATAGCATTAGTTGTAGTTGGCGTGTTTGTAGTAAGATAGTAAATTGTCGAGCCAGGCGTTCTGCAGTCCATACGGACATCAGCCTGGAATGGCTGTGTTGCCGCAAGCCGAGGCTGAGTAGCTGTTCCGTTCTGCGTTGTTATGGTATCCTGCCTTTTATTTATACGGATAAACGGTTTTGCAACACCGCCAAGAGCCACAGATACATTAGTAGCAATTGGACATGGAGTATTTAAATTATCCTGCACAAAACCCACGGGGTATGAAACCAGATAATTTGTACCTGGAACTTGTAGCGCATTAGTGTCTGTCAATTCAATAATTAGCTGGTTTCCGTTTATTCTTACAGCGCCTGCATTAATTGAAAGTTTAATTTTTTCCGCCTGCCTGAAATCTTCAGCAAGTATTTGTACCTCTGTACCGCTTGCGTTAGGAGTGTTTTCACTTGCCGCAGTATCAACAGAATAACTTAGTATGTATTTAGTTGTAGTATCAACCCTTCTGTCTAATTCGCTGTTAAAAATATATCCGTTAGACCCTCTAGTATAATACTTATTTACATTTGTAATACCGCTGTACTTGTTAAATTGAGATTCAGTAAGTACGGCAGGAAGCCTGTAGTCTGCAGCACTCTGTATAATGGTTATATCACCTGTGCCCTTAACGATATTTCGGTCAAAATTAATAACAAGGGCTGTATTATACGAACCGTCGGACGCGATACCGCCGCCTGCTATTCTAGAATTATCGAATATTGGAACGCCGCTTGTATTAAGAGCTCCTGTCTGAATTTTAATTTGTTTTAAGTCTTTCAGAAGTGAACCGGCAGGCGGAAGTCCTAAATAATCGTTTACACTCACGCCGGACTCGTCTGTAGCTACGCTTCCTGAAAGGTTAAAGCTTATAACATCCAGGTTCTGACCGGACGGAGTATTATCAGTCGCGCCAATCTGATATTTAAAGGTTAATTCTTCTACTGCGGAATTAACCGTATAACCGTCCACTAGTACCGCTGTTGAAGTTGAATTAACGGTAATTGTAGGCGTTAATGTGCTTAACTTAACCTTTTTTCTGAAATACAAAGTAATGTAAATAGTATCCTGCCTGTCCCCTCCGTTACCTATGGTGTTTGTATATGTTCCGTTTGCGTTTGTAGAACTTATACGGCTGATTAAAGCGCCTGGATCCCATAAGAATTTTACAGCTTCCGATACATTAGAAACAGTTCCGGCCTTGTTTATCTGGCGTGCAATAACTGAATAATTTCCTGCTGTCATAGAAGAAGGTTGGGCAAACGGCAAATTGTTTATATTATCGGCCGTCAGCCAACTTGTACCGCCGTTTATTGAATATTCAAATTTATCCAGTCTATGCGCTCCACCCGATGGGTCTCCCCTTTCTATAGCAAACCACAATTTATCATTGTAAAGAGTTTTAAGATCAATTTCGGCGCTCCCGGAATTACCAATTGAATTAGAAATATTTGCTGCGCTGAGAACTCTTACCACCGGTGGATTGGTCAATGGGATTGTATCAATATATAAACCGGTAAGCGTTCCTGAAATACTACCGCTTAATGCGTTACCTGCAAGATCAAAAATACCCCCGCTGAAGCCTGTTACACTAACTTGATTTCCGTTTGTTGTGTCACCGTTTTTTATTCTGTACATAAAAGTTATTGTATTGCCGTTTACCTTTATATTAGTTATATCCGTATTATTTGAAGTCACTGCACCGTTTGTGACTGCTAAAGCAAGGCTTGGCTTTGCTGTGCCCGTTGTTACATCCTTACTAAAGGTAACTGTTATATAGATATCACCTGATTTATAATGACCGGGAATTGTGGCTGCTTCAACTTTTGTTACCGTAGGAGGAGTCGTGTCTATTCTTATATGTTTTCCTGCCATTAGTGTAAACTGATAATCGGAATTAGATGTATTTGTGTTAGTAGGCAAGGTGCGTACATAATATTGATTAGGAGCTGTTCCTTCTTTAACATCGTCTTTTTTATCGGGAATCATTGTTATACGCACTTCTTCATAATCAGCCGCCGTACCAGTCTTTGTACCTCTGCTCCATGTAAACGGGTAAGTTCCTGTATATGATGTGCTTTGCGTATAAACACTTCCGTAATAAAGACCTATAACATTCAGATAATCATTTCCTGTAGTGTGGCCTGCTACTACCGTATACTCAAAGTACTGGCGGCTGTTATAGTTATCCTGTCCGTCTATATAAACGGCTCTTGCCATGTTTCCGGTATTACTGCTTAGAATTAATTCCGGTTTTACAGCGCCGAGAGGGTTGGTTATTTTAACCGGTTTACTGAATTCCAGGAAAATTTTTATCTTATCACCTTCTTTGTAAATACCATCTTCCGCTTCACTCGAAATACGCATAAGCCTTAAATTATCGCTTTGTATCAGCCATGAACAGCCAGCTTCTGCTTCATTTCCGCCTATATCCCTGGCTTTAACACCGATTACAAGAGTATCTTTAAGTTTGTCTTTTGAAATCTTACCCTCGCCGCTTCCAACAGTAGTCGTTATTGTCCATGTTCCAACATCATCACCTGATTCAGGAAATTTAATATTATCTTTTATAAGATTTGACAAGCTTTGATTGTTAACAGTGATTTCAAAGTTATTTAAAAAATAATTTTCGATATCTAACCCTTTTCTAACGGAATCTTCCCACCATACGACAGAATCTTCCCACCATGTACCGTTAATAGTTATGGTATCACCATCTTCAAACTGAGGTACAACATTATATGTATTGGGAATAAATGTTTCCGGTTTTTTGCTTTCGTTTATTATTACCTCTGAAATTTTAACAACCGGAGCAAGTGTATCGCCCTGCGGCGCATAGGTTATTACGGTACATTTTCCATCGGGATTTTGCGCTCTGAACATGAATATTTGGCTTTTTAAATTTGTTTGGCCGGAATTTGGACCTATTCCCAAATCTGCAGTTATGTCAATTTGTTTTGAAAAATTAAATCGATGCCTGTTTGTTTCATAATCCATACCATTAGGAGTTAGATTAAGCCTCCATAATCTGTTTGGAGCATTAATATCAAATGGATAACCAGGACCATACAATGGATCCGGTTCTTCAATTTTCGATTCACCGGGATTAAGCGTTAATGCTTCTCTCCATCCTGAATAACTGTTATTACGGAAATAGGATAACTGGCTCATTGCGGCATACCCTTCCGAGTTTGGATTAATCCAAACCATACACAAGGATACAATATCAGTAGCATCGCTTACTGTTCCTCTAATGATAATTTTATTATCTTCCGTCATCGCCATAAACAACGGATCGGTTGCGGTTGGAAACGGCCCATCCGTAAAATCCGGAAAGGTAATATCATGTACCCTGAAAAGCATTGTATATTTTTCACTTGGCTTATCCTGTGAACTGAAAGCCTCCGCAGTAAAAACATAATAGCCGGTAATCGGAGGCACCTTTAATTCCCATGGGAAAATTGTGGAATAGGTTCCGCCATAAGCCGTGTTTGAAACTATTTTACCTTCTTCAATAACCTTAAAAGGTATTGTTTCCGGACTATTAAGCGTATTGCCTGACGTATTGCATTCATATAGGGAGTACCTTACTTCCTTAACGCCATGCGCCTGGAATGCGGTAGCCTTAACGCTCCTTCCCGGATATACTGTAAACACGGAATCTTCAATATATTCATTAAGCGGTTTTTTTTCGTCATAGGCAACCTGTTTGCCATAAAATACATCAGGCGGTTGTATGCCTTCAGTAAATACAATCCAGGGAGAATTTGCTTTCGGCCATGAAATAAAATAGCCCATTGTTTTTTCCTGATTGGGATTTCCCGCTGCGTCATAACAAACGACTACTACTTTTACAGTTATTTTTTCTTCAATAGGATTTTTAAGTTCTCCTCCGCCCTCATAAATACCAACTGGACTATAAAGATCGGGAACCGTTACTGAACCGTTTAACTTAACATAATCAGTTGAAGGGGGAGGAGGAGTATTCTTGTAATAACGGTAAATATAATTAGTTGGAAGAGGGGACTCCGGATTATTGTCAATATATGTACCATGCGGGTAAAAATATATATCTATTGATCTAACGTCGTTACTATCTTCTATCTGCCATTTTAGAGAAAACTCCTGCGTAATGAATTTACCAAGATATGCTGTGTCTTGCCATTCATCGCTTGTATCAGGTATAGCGTTCAGTTTTGAAAAAGTAGAATCTGCATCATTATAATCGAATTTGCTGTAAAGGTAAGGATTTGTAATAACAACTTTAGGCGGATCAGGATCTATAATTAAGACAATTGCCTTAAATGAATTTTCATCTGTAAAGCCGCCTTTATCCCATGCTTGAATATTAAATGTATATTCGCCCTCCTCAGCATGTTCCTGGCCTTTAAGTTTCATATCAATGGTAATTTTCCATGCGACTTCATTTGTACCTGTCCATACCGCGTCTGCATACGGCGTCCATTCCTTCCCGCCATCATCTGAAACTTCCCAAACACTGTCTTTATTTCGCCATTGTAGTTGAAAATCTCCATTTTTTGAAACTGCATTTATTATCATTCTGTCAATGCCTGAATCATCCTTGACAGTACCAACAATTTCAAACTTCTCCAGTACCGACTGGCGTTGTAACGGAGAAATTATTGTAACAACGGGCCCCAAAAGATCCAATTTTGTACCCAACGCTATCGGGTTCTCACAGGAGAAGAAGGTTACAATCGCTAAAGACGCTAAAATAATTTTAAAAATATTTATCTTTGTTTTCATGTTTTCCTCCTTATCTCAAGTTATAGGCGTAGGATAAATCGCCATAACCGGAGTACAGATAGTTGTTTACATCACCATTCTGTGAATGGGTGCCACCGGTGTTAGTGTTGGTGGTTCTATTGTATCCACAACCTAAAAAATACCATTGGCTGACAATTTCGGTGCTTACCCAGTATAAACGCCCGTTGGTCATTGCTGCCGCAGTCCCATCAAAAGATTCATAATAAAACAGTTTAACAAAACGGTTATCGCCTGATTCTCCGGCATCGTAAACCGGGAATCCCGAAATGGACGGCATACCGTTTTTAACGTTTGAACCCTCTACCATAATGGGATTATTGTTACGATTGGCGCCATTCAAATTAGCGGCAAAAGTATCTTGCTTCAACGCGATTATGCTTCTGAATACTCCTTCATAACTCTTATCGGATGTATAGGTAGTAGCGCCGTGTGTTATCTGCGCCGTTGCAACAATATAATTTTTACTTGCTTGTCTGGGTTCATAACTAAAAGAACCTTGACCTTGACCGGCTGGTCCTGTAAACGCTAACAGTGTTTTTCCGTCCATCGTTGCTTTGGTAACGTCACGGTTATACGAACGGTATCCGGCGTAGTTTGCGGTTATAGTCCTTGTAGTAACAAACCCGTTTTCCGTAACGGTATAAGAACGTTCTGTACCGCTACCCGCTCGCCGAACAAGATTACGTAATACCCAATCCCCGTTAGAACCAGTATTGGTACCATTAACTTGAATGGGATTATCCCAATTTCGTGTTGAACCGGTTATTACAGCTCCTGTCCAGTCTTCGGGAATGGTAATACTGCCTCCGGTAGATTGCTCACCTTCATCTGTAGCGTACAACAGCGTCGCGCCCGGAGTTTCAGATTCAATCCTGTAGTGTACGGTATTAAAATCACCTATACCCCAGCCGCCGGGGCCGCCCAAGTCGTCTGGAACACTATAATTCCGTCCCATATTATTTGCCCAGTCGGTAGTTCTGGCGTCAAAGCTCTTGCGATTCACCCTTATTACCGGGGCCTGAACGCCGCTTGACCAGAACCAGTAAGGTGAATTAGTTGTTGTATCTACATTACCGTCGGAGTATGTACCCAAAGCCGCCGCCTTGTTGCCTGCTTTATCTGTAAAAGCTCCTTCGGGGAAACCCAGTCCCCATTGCAAACCATTAAGGAGAGGTTCGTTCAGGGTAATAGTTACAGTCTTTTCATCACCGGCTATACTAACAGAAGAAACAATATCTATCTCCTGCCAGCGCCAATGCGCCTTTGTAAGAACGGCTCGGATGTTGGGAACTACCGTGATAGAGGGAGTAGTAAGTACATTACTGGTATTTGCATATTGAGTATTGTTTTGGTTATCAATACTATAGCGGTAATCCAGCACCCACTTAGTGGATGTATCCGGTACCAAGTATGTTGTTCCTTCAGGAACCGGACTATTGGCATTGGAACTAAGGTAGTCTCCCGTAAATCCTGCCCCTTGTTTTAACCCGTGGGTCAATTTTATATAAGGGCCGGCGCTTTGTCCTGTTCTTTCATCCAGAGCAAGTTTACCCATACTTGGATTACCTGCGTCTGAAGACATGGTTAAAGTTTGCCTGTCGGCGTTGTCAATTAAACCGCTGTTGTATATGTCATAGAATCCGGCAATATAAGTTCCGTTATTAGTAGACCCATTATTTTCTAACACAGCCGGAATACTGTAGTTTCCATATGGTCTTACAGTAATTTTTCCGGTACCTATCATTACTGGTTCGTTAAATGTTATTTTTATAGTTTTATTATCTGTTGAAACGCCTCCAATAATGGGAAGGTATGTATCAAGCTTGGGAGTTATACAGTCAATTATAAACCCTGCGCCGTTAAGATTAGGGCATGTGTAAGTAGAAGTAGAGGTAGGTAAGGTAATATTTGTGGTAGTAGCTGATGTTGAATTTACCCCATAATTGCCAAAACGGTCTTGCAAGGCTCCTACATTATAATTATTACCGACTGTATTACCGGCAAGATCTATTTTACTTACATACAAACCGTCAGGCATTTCTTTGCCGTTAAGAGTCCATTCAAATTTTATAGTGGTACTGTAAACGGGTTCCGGAGTTTGCACCGTTGCTGTTGCATATAACACAACTTCATAAGATTTAGGTACACTGCCTGCAGTAGTATTTTCATCTATAACTTTTCTATTTGAAATTATAATGCTTGCGTTATTGCCTGCAGTTGTCCGTACAGGTTCCGCAAACTCAAGGTGAAATTCAAGTTTATCGCCTTGTTTATAAGTACTATTCGGCTGGACTGCGGTTATGCTCACCAATTTCGGGAAATCCTTGTTTACATGTATTAACTGTCTTGTCTGATTCCCTTCATTTCCCGCCCTGTCTTTATAACGTATCCTCAAATCCCATGATCCGTTTTTTATGGTTACTCTACCATCGACCAGAGATGTCCACTCTGTTTTAACGTCAGGGAATGTTACCCAGCTTAATCCGCCGTCAAGTGAATACTCTTTAATATCTTCAAGATCATACCATTCAGCTTTTGAATCGCTTATGCTTAAATAAGGATTTACATTGTAAAGTATTGTATTAGTAGGAGTACCCCCTATATCTAAAGAGTATATTCCTGTTAATTGAGCTTCAGGTGCGGCAGGTATGCTCCTTTTAATGTAAATTTCAGGTACTGGTGTTGGTTTTATAAGTAATTGCAGTCCTTCTACTGATGTCGGCTCAACAGCATTATCAGCGTTATCTACAATACCTGAAGCTATGGGCAGACTAAAATTATTGAATTTACCGTCCAAAGCAGATATATTATTTACTTTATCAGGCATATCATTTACAGAAAGACTGAAAACAAGCGCATCCTGCCCGCTAGGCCGCTGATATCTAAATCTTGTAGAATTTTCATCTAAAGTCATACCAGTCTTTCTTGAAAGTAAATAAAACAGATATGGTGTGCCGGAAGCTCTTATATCCTCGTCAGCGTTAAGAGTAAGCTCAAGCGTTTCACCGCTCTTAAAGTAGTAATTACCGCCTACTCTGTCTTTCCCGCCGACTGTTACCGAAGTAATCCTTGGACGAACTCCGTCAAGATTAATATCCTTTTTTTCCTGCAAAGAATTTTTTTCGCTTGCCCAGTTAGGCATAGTTACAGATTCGTTTTGATATCCGGGGATAAACGCCGAATCGTTGCGGTTTGAATCCATTATTCTTGTGCCCTCAGGAAGTATAATTGGGCGTTTATTTCCCGACGGAGGAGCAAATGTTCCAACATCATATAATGTTTCTATTTTTCCGCCTGAATTCAAAGGTACTGTAAATTCAAATTCAAGAATAGATGTTGAATTAGTAGAACTGTCAGGCATAGGACTATTAGTACATGGAATAGTAACATAAATTGGAGAGCCGCTGGAGTTCGCATAACGTATATTAAGAACAGGCGGCCGACCTAATATATACACCTGGCTTGAAAAATTAGCTTGTAAAATAATCTTCTGGCCAATACCATAAGTACCGCTCTGGCTGGTTGTGGTTATATTTTCCAGCTTAGCGGCGTTTGTAACTGCTACCGTTCGCTGTATACGCGCCTCATTGCCTAATTTATCTTTAGCTATAAAGAGAAACGTTCTTTGTGTTACATCCGGATAGAATTCACAAAAAGTAAGATCACGCAGACTGGTATTATAAGCGCTTCCCACAACTTCGCCTTCGCTTGAGTAAGTAATATCCCTCATGCTTATTGTATCTACGGCAATGTCGCCTGAATTTTCCGCGTTAATCCAGTATTTCACTATGGTTCCGCGGGGATATATCTGGAACGGGATTGTCCTGTCCAACTGTGAAGGAATTTGTACACCATCTATAGTAGTACCAATTACTCCTTTTATCATGCTATATTTGCCTGCATTATAAGTTCTAAGATCAGGGTAATATTTACTTCCATCAAAACTGTTGTTGGTAACATAAGCTAAATCATTTGGGTCGGGCATACCGGAAAATAATGAATTATCTAAATAATTTGAAACATCATAAACAGCAAGGTCAGGAGGAGTTTTATTACTTAAAAGACGCAATTGTCTGAATACTTCATGCCCCATTGTGTCAATGGCGTAAAAAACAAAAAGTTTTGTTTCGTTTTCAAGGTCTAGTATTCCATCCTTGCCTAGCGATCCATCCGCATTTCTATAATCATACATAAAATTGCTGGTTGTAGGTTTAATATCGTCCTTATCGCCGTCTACATTGCCTAAGACGCACATTTTTTTAACAAAAGTCTGCATTTTAAATACACTGGTTTCAATCCATTCATCGCCTCTATCTTCAAATTTTCCTTTTCCTGTTCCAGGACCTCCATCTTCCGTGAAATCCCAATACTGTACGCCGGCAGGCATACCTGCAAAATCATTGCTAAGGGCGGTTTGAACCATTTTAATATATCCGTCTGCTCCTTTAGGTGTATTAGGTAAATTTAAATCCGGCATGTGATAAGGAATCCACGCCATACGGAACTTGGCAACTTTATTATTACCTGTCGCGTTTTCACGTAAAGTATACCCGACAATATTAAAAAACTTGCCGTCTGTAAGTACAGGGAAAGTATTTTCTTCCGGACAATACAGTTTTGGATTGCCTAAATCATCTTTTGTCGACGTATCAAATACAATCAATGGAGCATTTTCATCTATTACAGAAACAGTATATACTTTACCTGCCCAAATGTTTGTGTTTGTCCATTCAGGGCCTTTTGATGTATGAGGAGCAAGTTTTCTGTCGGCGGCCAGGGTAAACAGCACATAATCACCATAATCATACTCCCCTTTTCCGGTTGTTACATAAACAAGTTTTTCGTCCAAGCTCTTGCCATCGCCTTTATATTGAATCAGCTCTTTAATCTGCTCGGGAGTGTCAATGGGGTGTTTTATGTATATCCAGTTATAAACAATACCTCCGCCTAAAAGATAATCTTTTAACCATGCAAGTTTATCATCATTTGAGCCTGCGGGTATCCATGTATTCGGATAAATTGGCTCGCCTCCATACCATTGTTCTTCTGTAAGAAGACCGGTATATGCCCAAAGAAGGCTGTCATCGTCAAAGAAGTCAACCGGTAAAGGTGTGCCGCGAGCTACAGTCCCATTTGGCGCTATAGCAGTGTCAAAAATTCCTTTCGGTTCATCCGACTTTGCAAACATGCATAAGCATCCCTTTTCTTCATCGACTATATTACCGCTGCTGTCTATCGCTTTAATAACAACACGATAATAATAACGTTCTTTCCCATCATAATAATTTGTTTTATAACTATCTCCCCATTTTGTTTTTCCTGCGTTAATTAAATCCTCTTCTCTAATTGACCATCGTGGGAAATAATACGTATAATCTTTATCAACAGGTAACGAAAGCAATAATGTATTTGATTTGCTTGTATTACTGAGATCGCTGACATCGTAGAAATCAAGCGATATATATTCAATTTTTGTTTCATCTTCGTTAACTACTCCGCTGATTGTGAACCAGCCATTTTGGTATCTGTACAGTTCGTCTTTTTTCTCTCCGAAAGGATCAGTTGTTTCAAGAGCTTTTAAAGCGTTTAATGATTCAAGACGCGCTATTCTTGTATCAGTGCGTTGAATAGTAACATTTTCGACAACAGGCGGTTGGATATCTATTATCATTGTTACAATGGCAACTGATTTTTCATCTGAGTTATTCATTTTATCATAAGCGCGGATTTCACCTATTATTTTATCTCCGTTCGTTACCTTATATACATCTTTATCATCATCATTATCATTGATTTCTAAAACAAATTTTAATTTAATACTCCATTTATCCCCTTCTCTTATAACAGGAAAAAGCTCATCACCTGTCGCCGTATTGATAAATGTAATACGATCAACTCCTACATTATCCGTAGCTCTTCCTGTAAGTTTTGTACCTGTAAATTCTATAAAATCTGTCCATTGCTTTACATAGAGTGGATTTGTAATCGGATCTATTTCTAATTTAGGCGCTTCCCAGTCGATAGGATCCCCCATGCCCATAGGACCATTACAAGTAGTAAAAATAATTGTAATAAGAAAAAATGCAAAAAACAAAAAACGAAGTTGGGTTTTTACTAACATATAACCTCCGAAAAAGCCGTTATACGATATTATTACCGGTCAGGAGCAAGTTAATTTTTATAGTTATAAACCGGTAAATTTTATAATTATCTATAAATAATTATAACTTATTATAAATAAAATTGCAAAAAAAATAAATTTTTTCTTTCCTTAGTAAAGTATCTCAATATTTATTAAGTACAATTTTAATACGCTATATATAGCGTTGTATAAAAATATATACACTATATATAGCGTATATATAATAGACATTTCTATGTAATTTGTCATAAATAATGACGTTTAGGATTTTAAATAATGGAATGAAAAGGGCTGTTACAAGTCAGCCCTTTTCATTCTTAAAATATGTAAACTCTTAACCCCATTATTATATGTGGAATCATTATGTCCAACAGTTCGGCCTTTACATCAGTAGGTACAAACCATAGTTGTCCTTCCGTAAACAAACTGAATGTCCTTAAAAATTTCCTCTTTGGTATTGTTGCTTTGGGGAATTCTATTTGTAATAATAAAGCACTCAGGAATGTTGAGGTACCACTCTGGGTGTATCCCTCCTTCCCTACGTCAAATAGTGAGAAGTTAGCCCCTATGGAGAACGAAGCGTAAAGCCAGTCAAAGTCAGGTCCCCATAACGAACCAAGAGGCAATGTGTAAACGTTTGCAAGAATTTTAATTCCAGCTACTTGTCCGCCATAACGAACTGCCCCTTCACCGCCAAGAGCATCGTATAGATCTTGAGTTATAAAGCCGTACTGTCCTTGAATTTTTACATTATCGTCAAAGAAGCTTAACCCAAAGCCAAAATCAGTATATGTCGCGCCTCCGGCGAATGGCATTGAAGGTGGTATCCATTCCCAATTATTTAAAACTGCAATCTGCCTTATGAACGGAGGAATTACGCCTTCAAAATAAAGTCCCTGCAGGAAGCCAGGCACTTCGTAAGCGGCTTTGTCTCCTGTGCGAAGGTGGTATGTCAGGCTGACAAGTTCAATGTCATCCGACGCGGACGCGGAATAGGCGATTGTCTGATTGTACCTGCTTCCGGCTTCAGGTGAAATAAGGCGGATCTCCGGTTTTGTCTTGTCAACCTGGACTAACATTCTTGTCAGGGCGTATTCGCCGTTTTTCATTGTTGTTCTTACAATTATGTAATGATAGCCTTCCGCCATTTCCCCGTCTTCCAATCTGTAACGGTAATCAATATTTTTTGCAGCCGACTTGCTTGTCATTATAAATGTTCTTCCGTTATCAAAACTTATTTCAGTAAAATCGGGAGTTTTTGCAAGGATTCTGGCTCTAACCGCCTTGTCGGTACTTTTGTCTCTTAGCAATTCCCTGTCTTGTTCCGATAAAATATACCCTGTGCGTCCGTACAGATACGGCCTTTCATAAGCGAATTCAGCAAATTTAAAGCTGTCTATCGTTACCCAGGGGCCTCCGTCCCTGTAGATCAAATTGTATCCCCGCGATGTTACAAGAGTAGGCCCTCCGAAATTACTGGTTACTGTAATGGTGTTATTTCCGGTGTTAAGATTTTCACCGTTCATTTTGAACGCGTAATAACCTGAATCGTCAACATGAGCCGTGTCTATATCAATTCCGTTTATTCTTAATGTTACCGTCCCAGCGGGATTCGCTCCTCCCGCAAAGCCGTACAGGTTAAACTCTCCGCTTGTTTCTTCGTTTTCAAGCGGGTAAAGGATTTCTATATAGTTTTTGTATGTCTGCCGCGCCATCTGTACGTTACGTGAAAGCCGCGTCGTGTTTCCCGCCCTGTCCGTGGCGATAATCGCGACATTGTACTGCCCGTCCGCCATTGCCGCAATATCAATGTTTTCCCTTATCATCGAGTTTAATTCAAGTTTCCTTAACCTTAAATTGGCGGGAATTGTAAATCCGTCCAGGCTTCTAAGCTCTATGCTTACTTCCTTTAAATTGGGATCCAGTACGCGTCCCATTACAGAAATATTGCCGACGGAGATTGAACCGTCCCCAGGGCTGTCCAGAATAATTTCAGGCTGAGTATTGTCAATATTGATCATAAACGCGTAAGTCGCGGGTATATCATACCTGTCGTATACCCTTATAAATACAACGTGCGGGCCGTCTCTTATTATCGTGCTGTTAAACTGATACGACCATTGAATTGTCTCCGCCGCCGTTCCGTAGGTTCCTTTCACGATGTTAAATGAATTTCCGTTATCAACCGAAACTTTTACTTCTCTAATGCCGTTCTTGTCGGACGCCGTCCCTTTAATTTCAATCCCTTCTTTTAATACCGTATCATAAAGCGGATAGGTCATTGTCGCCGTAGGTTCGTTCAGCGATACGCGGAAAACCCGCGTAACGGGCTGGCTTTTTACGCCGAAAATATCTTCCGCAAATACCGATATTGTATGCTCGTTATCCGTCAGCGTGGACAGCGCTACAGGAATTGAAAAACCGTATTCCGCCTCCTCAATCTGCCACGGATTATTGTCTATTCTCCATTGATACTTTTGCACTCCGTCGTCGTCAAACATTACGCCCGAAACTATGAAATCATTGGTAATTACCTCGTTTTCCAAAGGCAGTACTATTTGTACTATGGGAACGTCCATTTCCTGATCAATTACAAATAACCATGAACCGAGTTCGCTTGAGTTGCCGGCTTTATCCGTAAATATAAAACGCATGGATTTATCAAGCGGCATATTTATTGAATCCATCAATACCTCGAAGAACCTTGGCGCGTAATCTTTTTCCCATTGACTGTCGTTAAAAATTTCCTTCACTACATTTGTAGTGGTCGCGGGAACCGCAGGGATTGCCGCAACCGCGGGTCTTCCGGGAGCGGCGGCGACCGCGGGAGTCGCGGGTCTCGCGGGAGTTGTAACTGTCCTTTGATATGAAATTGACTGAATAGCGCCCATTTCCTCCACCGCAAACGCCATGCGTATTGTTCCGTTTACTCCCGCTTCGGCGATTGGCATTATTGTCTGCGCTTGAGGAGCCTGCGTGTCTTTTAACACTGAAAAATTCTCAACCGCATCAAGGCCTGATTCGTTAGCCGCCCTTATCAATATGTTGATTGAACCGTCTTCAATGGCTGAAAGATCCAGCGTTTTAGTAAAATTACTGTTAACAGGAACGCGAAGGGACGCCACTTCCGCAGCAGTTAAAAAGTTTTGCCAGTTTTCTCCCATGTCAAAAGATACTTCTACCGAACTCACTTTGTTTTTACTTGTTATGTTAACGGCGACAGGAACGCTGGTTTTTACCCATTTGTAATTATCAATGTTCTGCAATGTGATTACAGGCCCTGTAGTATCCGAAATAACTCTGAACGGACTGCTTGTAAATGTGCCGCCGTCAACCTCAAGTTTAAGAGTCAGTTGGCCGGTTTCTCCTTCGTTTACCGTCGTAAGCAATACCCTGCCGTTTTGGTCAACATCCAAGCTTAATAAATTCGCCCCTGCACCGCCGCTTTGAAAGGTCACGTTATTGACAGGAACAGAACTGATACCCATTAATGTTTCGCCTTCTTTCAGCAATATTCGCCCGTCGTTAAGAGTTGTCTGCCTTACCCACCTGAATGTGTTGTTAGATGCAATAAAAGGCTGAGGTTCGTCGTCTAAAGATATTGTCTGATTATTTACAAAAACAAATTCGCTGTATGTAAATATCCTCCCCTGCCGGTCAACAGCCGTTAATATAATTTCCAAAAGCCCGTCTTCGCTTAAAGAAGGAACGGGAACTGACGCCGTAAATACGTCTTTCGAGCCCGCCAATTTTACCGGTATAGGCGATAGATCGCCAAATGTAATCGTGGCCGACGCGGGCGCGGCTGCCGCCTTAAATGAAACCTCCATGGTCATTTTTGCGACATACTTTACTTTCATGCCGGTATAAAAATTATCAACTTTTTTGATTTTTCCTTCCAGCCAGGTAAAAGAAGTTATACCGGGCTGTATTACAGCGTTGGAAACTACAATGCCTTTTACCTGCGTTTTATTGCCTATAACTCCTGTAATATCTTTCGCCCAAACGTCAAGAGAATGCGTTCCTTCTGCCGGCGCGGGAATTATAAACTGGAAATAACCGTTGCACGGTATTTCCACGGCAGGAGTCCCGTCAAGCGAATAAAATACCGATGCCGCCCCTTCTATGTCGGTTACGGTTCCTTTTACAACTATGCCAAGTTTATTATTTAGAACGCCGGGGACGGGCGATGTCAATTTTACTACCGGCATATCCGCCGCCTGATCCAATTTATATTTTTGTTTTGCGACAGTCACATTTCCTGAAACGTCAACTGCCCTAACCTCGACTTCGATTGTATTGCCCTTTAAACCGCGCGCGTCCACATCCGCAGACCACCATTGATTTCCCGGCAGTAATTCAAATTCTCCCTGCCGGGTTCCGGCTTTCCATGTTATTGATTGAAGCCCGACGGGATGTTTCGCGTAACCCGCTATGGAAAAAACTCCATTTACCGTTGAGCCGGGTTCAGGATAAACTATTTTTACGTCGGGGCCCGTATTATTTACAAATAGCAGATGGGCGGCGGTTCCTATACTGTTGTTGCCGTCGCGCGCTTTAAACCAGATAACGACGGGACCGTCATCAAATTGCTTTGTATTAAGATTTATTTCCCATGTATTATTGCCGTTTCTTCTATCCACTTTAAACTTCGCGGGAATGTATTTTTCACCGCCGTCAACCGAGTAATTTAAAGCCGCTATGCCATTACCGTCCGTAACATTTCCGCGAAGACGAATATTTCCCGAGACAAGGGCGCCTACAGAGTGGCTTGTCACAATTGTTTCCGGTTTTTTACGGTCAAGCCGCCAGTAAACAACGGCGACTTTTTGTTTTTTTACAGGTACTTTATCTCCATTGGGGTATCTATCCGCAATGCCTGAAAGATCGTTTATATCAGTAGACCATGCTTTTACGGTATAGTCTCCGTCAGTCCAAATTTCTCCGTCCGATGTGTCCAGAAAATACGACCAGTAATCAGTTCCGCTTGCCGTTACACGAACTATTTCTTCGCCCTTGCCGTCCGTTCCCCGGTAAACCGCGATTTCCACACTTTTAATGCCGTCATCGTCAAAGGCGATTCCGACTATGTTCATATTGCCCTGAACGCGCATATATGGCAGAGGGTTAATTATAGTCGTCTTGGGAAGATCGGATTCCGGATCAATATAAATATTATCCGGGCCTGAAAGGGTTACATTACCCGCCCTGTCCGTCGCTTCCAGATAATAATTGTATTTTCCCGGTTTTTTTTCAGAAATATCAAACGAGTCTGTAAAACCGGACGGATCCTCCGCCGTTTTGGATATGGTTTTATCTTTTCCGCCGCCTGCCCAAAGACTGCTTCCAATAATTAAAAATAAAACGCAAATAAACAGATTTTTTTTACACATTTTTAGCCCCCTACATGTTCAATTTTTAGCAATAGTGTAATATTTCTTCGCAAAATTATAATAATCTTCCTTAGATTATAATCCAAATTTTAGATTTTTGCATTAATTTTTTAATAAAAATAAATAAAAAATAATTTTTCACTTGATAAAAAATCGTCTTTTAGGTATAATTCAGTCATGATTATTGTCCGCCTAAAAAAATTATTGTAAGGAACCCGCCTACAAGGGCGGTTTTTTTTTGAGACATTGGAGGATTTGGAGATAATATGTTAAAGGGAAGATCCTTAATAGAGCCGGAAGATTTCTCACTAAGTGAGATGGACTATCTTTTTTCGCTAGCAGAAATGATAGAAAAAGATGAAAAATACCTTAGGGAAAGCCTTAGGGGCAAACTTTTAGCTACGCTTTTCTATGAACCCAGCACAAGAACCCGCCTTAGTTTTGAGGCGGCCATGCTACGCCTTGGAGGAAGCTGTCTTGGTTTTGCGGAACCCGGTTCCAGTTCAGCCTCCAAGGGCGAAAGTTTAGCCGATACAATCCGTATGGCGGCAAGTTACGCGGACGCCATAGTTATGCGCAATCCCAAAGAAGGGGCGGCGCTTCTTGCAAGCCGTTATTCTTCAGTTCCCGTAATTAACGCCGGGGACGGCGGCCACCACCACCCAACCCAGACGCTTACCGACCTTCTTACAATAAAGCGCCTTTTAGGAAAAATTGATGATATTACCGTAGGTTTCTGCGGCGATTTAAAATTCGGGCGTACGGTTCATTCTTTAGCTAAAGCCCTGGCGCGTTACCCCAAAATAAAACTGATTTTTATTTCTCCTGATGAACTTGTCCTGCCTGAATACATCAAGAGCATATTAATGAAACAGAATATCGCTTTTGATGAAAGGGAAAACCTTGAAAACTCAATGCGTGAGCTGGACGTGTTGTATATGACCCGCGTTCAAAGGGAGAGGTTTTTTAACGAGGACGATTATATCCGCCTGAAAGACACCTATGTTCTTAATACCGAAAAAATGGCGATGGGTAAGGAAAAAATGATCGTTCTGCATCCCCTTCCCCGCGTTAACGAAATTTCCGTAGAGATTGACACAGACCCGAGAGCCGCGTATTTTAAACAGGCGAAGTACGGAATGTATGTCCGTATGGCGTTACTTGCTTCAATACTGGGGGTAAGCGAATGTTAAACATAGAGAAAATAAAAAACGGCATTGTTATAGACCACATTAAAGCGGGGCTGGGAAGCCGTATTTTTAACTGGCTTGGACTTGATAAAGTTCCGTATACCGTAGCGTTTGTAGCAAACGCCAATTCCAAGAAATGCGAAAAAAAAGACATTATCAAAATAGACAATACAATAATGATAAATCTTGACGTACTCGGCTTAATCGACCCTAATATTACCGTAAGCATCATAGAAAATGAGCGCGTAACAAATAAAATAAAGCTCCAGCTTCCGCAAAAAGTAGAAAACGTGCTTATATGCAAAAACCCGCGCTGCATCAGTTCCACAGAAAAATACCTGACCCATGTTTTCCACCTGGAAAACAGCGAACAGCGCACATACCGATGCGAGTACTGCGACGAAATTATCTCTGCCGGGGACTTTAAGTGATATTTACTGGAAAAGAGTTTCACACAAAGAACACGAAGGTACAAAGATCACAAAGGGTGGAAATGGGTTTTTGTTCGAGGGTTATGCGTAGACTTTACGATAAGATAGCGAACAAAAATTTTTCTTTCCTCTTTGTGTCCTTCTCTTCCTTTGTGTTCTTTGTGAGAGTATCCTCGAAAAAAAATTTTTGGAGTTTTAGTTAATGCTTAATGTTGACAGATTGTTTGAGAGAGTGAAGGAAAGAGGGCATGTTTGCGTGGGCCTGGATACGGCGGCGGATTATGTGCCTGATTTAGAGAGGCGTAAAGCTGGAAACGACGCCGACGCCGTGCTGGCTTTTAATAAGGCGGTTGTTGACGCCGTTTGCGACGTATGCGCCTGTTTTAAGGTGCAGATTGCTTATTATGAAGAAATAGGACTTGACGGTCTTCGTGTTTATTCTGATATTTTAAGGTATATTCATAATAAAGGGTGTCTTGTAATCGCCGACATTAAACGCGGCGATATTGCGGACACCGCTTTAAGGTATGCAAAAGCCCATTTTTCAGGCGATTTTGAGGCTGATTTTGTAACTTTAAGCCCATATATGGGCATGGATTCAATTGAACCATGGTTAAAAGAGGCACAAAATAAAGAAAAAGGCGCTTTTGTTATAATGAAAACCAGTAATGCTGGTATGAGGGACTTTGAGTGTCTTGAAATTGGAGGCGGAAAACGTTTATATCATTCTGTAGGTGATAAATTATCCGCGTTTCCCGGGAATTTCCCGGGAAATTACGGCTACAGGCTTTTCGGCGTTGTTACAGGCTGTACGGAAAGAGACGAAGCCGCTGAAATACGAAGGATTTACGGCGATCTTTTCTTTCTGATACCCGGTTACGGCGCTCAGGGCGGCGGCGCAAAGGAAGCGGCTTTATTGTTACGTGACGGAAACGGCGGCGTAGTTAACGCCTCAAGATCGATTATTACCGCATGGCGTAAAGAACCGGGAAGCGAAAATGCGGATAATTTATTCGCCGCCGAAAAGGCAAGACAGGCTGTAATTGTGATGAGAGATGATATATTTAAAGAGGCAAGGAAATAAAAAATGAGTCTAAGTATTGTGTGCGAGCTTGAAAAAAACACCGTTGTTACGGATGAATATTTTATTTTACAATTTTCATGGAAAAAGCCAATTCCCAGAGCCGGTCAATTTTTCATGATAAAACCCTTTCGCGGCAGCGCTTTGTTACCGCGTCCTATCAGCGTATTTGAATATATTGCCAATACAAATACCGTAAAATTCCTTATACAAAAAAAAGGCAGGGGGACGGAAGAACTTTCCTGCGCCCAGGCGGGAGAGAAAATTCAGCTAACGGGACCTTTTGGCAACTGTTGGGCGGATTTCCTGCCCGAAAACGGAAAAGCCGCCCTTGTCGGCGGCAGCGCGGGGATCGCCCCTCTTGCCGCGCTCGTCTGCGAAAAACCGGATTATTATTTTCATTTTTTTGCCGGTTTTAAAAAAGGGTTCAGGGAGAAAGAACAGGAAAACGCCATTATGGGGCACGCCGTTAACTCAAAACGTTTTTCCATTTCCGCGGAAGACGGCGGAAACGCTCTTATCGGCAAGATTACAGATTTTCTGTTCTCACCTCAGGATTTTGACGTAATTTTGGGGTGCGGCCCCGCTCCTATGCTGAGCGTTCTGAAGAAAAAATGCGAGGGAAAAAACGTCCCATGTTTTCTTTCTATGGAAAACAAATTCGCCTGCGGTACAGGCGCATGTATGGGCTGCACAATTACAACAACAAACGGAAACCGCCGCTGCTGCATGGAAGGTCCGATTTTTTCAGCTCGTGAGGTGATTTTTAATGAGTGATAATACTAATGTAACATCAAATGAAAACCAGGTTGTACCTAAACCGAGCCTGAAAGGCGTCGAACCGGAGGTTCGCGGTTCCCCTCTTGAACCTCAACCGAGCCTGAAGGGTGAAGGTTCCCCTCTTGATATGTCGGTAGAAATTGCCGGCGTAAGATTTAATAATCCCGTAATTGCTTCTTCGGGAACATTCGGCAAAGGAAGGGAATACAGCAATATTTTTGACATTTCGCTTCTTGGCGGAATATGCACAAAAGGACTGACGTTTATTCCCCGTCCCGGAAACACGGGAACGCGCGTTTGGGAAACATCAAGCGGACTGATAAATTCAATCGGTCTTGAAAATCCCGGCATTAAATCATTTATCGAAAATGATCTTGAATATATGCGCCGTCTGGGACCTGTGATAATCGCCAATCTTTCAGGTTCGTCGTCTGACGAGTATGTTAAAGGCGCAGCTTTGCTTGATAACTCTTCCGTTGACATGATTGAACTTAACATCTCCTGTCCGAATATTAAAGACGGCGGCCTTACCTTCGGCCTTGATCCGGGAACCGCTGCGGCATTGGTAGTGGCAGTCCGCCGCGCCTGCCGGCACAAGCCTCTTATGGTAAAACTTTCACCTAACTGCCCTTCAATCGCCTCAGTAGCGCTGGCCTGCGTTAACGCCGGCGCTGACGTCCTATCTCTTGTAAACACTTTCAGGGCTATCGCGATTGACATTGAAAAACGCAAGCCTGTATTTGACAATATAATAGCCGGTTTATCCGGCCCGGCGATTAGGCCAATAGCCCTGCGCATAGTGTGGGAGTTATACGATTCGTTAAGGAATTTAAAAGTGAATATACCCATTGTAGGAATGGGCGGAATAGCCTGCACAAACGACGCTATTGAATTCCTCATGGCGGGCTCGCGCGCCATTCAGGTAGGAACCGCCACTTTCTCAAACCCACACACAATGCTGGAAATTATTGACGGATTACACAAATACATGGCAGCTAACAAGATTTCAAAGTTGAGCGATATTTCCATTAGGGATAAATGGTAAAGATTTCACACAAAGAACACAAAGTAAGAGAAGATCACAAAGAGGAATCATGGGTTTTTGTTCGTAATCTTAGAGTGAGTCTCATGCTTAACCTTCGGACAAAAAAAAATTATTCCCCTTTGTGATCTTTGTTCCTTTGTGTTCTTTGTGTGTGATTCTTGGGGAATATTATGAATATTTTCCCAGTTGCTTAATCAAGCTTGACATGTCTTTGGGCATTGGGGCAATAAGAACTTGTCTGTCAGGCAATGTCAATTCCTGGGCGTGTAATCCTAATCTTTCAAGTAACGGGCGCTCTTCAAGAGGATCGCCTCTGTAGCCGCGTTTGAAAGATGAGAGTTTTATGGCTGACATTTTACCGTATAATGCGTCGCATACTACAGGATGGCCAAGAGCGGCTAAATGTACCCTGATTTGATGGATTCTGCCCGTTTCAGGGAATGCCTGCAGGACGCTGTAGTTTCCGGCGCTTGTAAGGCAGATAAAACTTGTAAATGACTTTTTACCACGGTATTTATCAATAATTGTCATGTGTTTTTTGTTGCCGTTTGGAATAAGCGGCAAATCGCAGGAAGTCTCTTTCCATGACGGACGGCCGTGAACAACAGCGGTATAGAGTTTTTTCACGTCACGCTGTTCAAAGGACATTGATAAACTGCGGTGTGTTTCGCCGTCTTTCGCGAACACTACAAGTCCCGACGTTTCCTTGTCTATTCTGTGAACGGTAAATATTTTTTTAATTTGAAAATCACGCTCAATAAGCCTGTCCAGTCTTTCCTTGGACTCGTCCCACCTGTCCCCGCCAACGGAAATACCGGATGATTTATTTACCGCAATTATATGTTCATCCTGATAAATAACAGTATAAATTTTTTTTAACCACGAACCGCCACGAACTTTCTCTTCGATATCTTTTTGTTGTTCGCGCAGGTTCGTGTGTTTCGTAGTAAAATTCTTCCCTATTTTTTACCAAAATGTACATTTGGTATAACATTAGCGGACTTGGAGGCGGCTTTATTCTCGGCTTTAATCGCGTCATAAACTTCCTGCCTGAAAACTTTTACTTTCTTGGGAGCGTCAATGCCAATACGAACCTGATCGCCTCGAATTTCAATAATTGAGATTTTAATGTCATCGCCAATTACTACTTTTTCATCTACTTTTCTTGACAGTATAAGCATTTTATTGTCCTTGCTTGTTAAATTCAGCTATAATGTCATGCTTTGTTCTCCATTTTGCGTCAGAAAGTACTGCCTGCATTCCCGTCATATTTTCTTTGTTAATGATTATCGGGCCCTGGAGGTTAGCTGTCATTGAACTTCCATCCTGCGGAATTGTTACAATAACAAAAACAAGTACGTTCTCAGGAGATTTTATTCCAATTTCGGCAAGCTCATCGTTTGTTACATTAGCTTCATAGTCCTTACGGAAAAGAAAAGGATTGATTAAAATAAAAGCAATTTCTTTATCATCCATGGATTGAAGCCAAAAAAACTGTCCTTGTTCAATATCATCAAGTAACACGTACTCTTTATAATCTTCAAAACCAAAAAGCCCCTGCGGTATTTTTACTTTTTGCTTTTCGTTTACTTCAATAACTCCGTAAGCCTTAGTGTCAACTTTCATTTTTTACTCCTATCTTAAAAAATCAAGTAATGTAGCAGGCAGTATTTTTGCCGCCGTCTGCAGCGCGGCCTGATGCGCTAATTGCGCATTCTTTAAATCTGTAAAAGCGTCCATTAAATCAAGTCCTGCCTCGCGCCCAAGCATGGTCGTAACATTCGGGATTTGCGCGTTTATCCTCTGCCAGGCGGTTTCAGCCCTTTCTTTGCGGCTGCTTACGTCGGCCAATCTTAAAATTACATTGTTAAGCGCAAGATCCATTCCGCCTATTCCCTGGCTGCCGATAAAATCCTGGTCTCCCCGGTACATTGCGTCCCTGAGGCGTATTACCATGTCAAATAAAGAGCCGCCGTAAACCTTCGCTGAAGAATTCCAGTTAGGCGCGCCGTTTTCCATGTTGCCGCTGATTATTCCTAAATCGCGTAACACAGTCGCGCCTCCTTCTCTGTCTTCGGCGCGGATAAGATGCGCGTTTGTGCCTTCAAGAACAAGACCTCTCGTGTCGGGATCGATGTACGCTTTTACGGGAGCGGCCGAATCATTAATTTTTGCGACTATCGAAGGCAAAGTATCGCCTATATTCACGGCGATTTCAACGCCGTCAATAAAAAACGCGCCGTTTTCCCTCACTCTGTAATCTGTCGCGTCTGTTGAGGAAAAAATCTGCATTTTTTCCGCCCAAAAAGCCTCGTCTCCCGCAATATCCAGCTCTAAAAACATATTATCGCCAATTTCAATTTTTCGGGTTGCCCCCGACCCTCGGTATTCAACGTGTGTTATTACTGTTTCACCGGCGCCTTCTATCGTTCCTTCAACAATCCTGAAAGGTTCGGTATAAACTTTATCGCCCGAAAAAATCTGCCTGGTGTCAGGGCCGGTAGCATTTGAAATTGCTACAAGTTCTTTTAAAAGTTCATTTACTTCCATCCCCATCATCTGCAGTTCGTCCAGTTGATGAATTCCATTTGCGCCTTTAACTGCAAGTTCCCTTATTCTTTGAACAATACCGTTAGCTTCGTATAAATAATCATGCGTATTGTCAAAATGCTCTCTTGCCTTATATGTGTTATTTTCAAAACGGTTAAGACGCGTAAGATAGGATTCGTATCTTACGGCATGAGACGCCGCAAGAGGATCGTCCCTTAACCTCTGGAGCCTGTTTTGCGTATCAATTCTCGCCTGAATATTATTCAGGTTTTCTTCCTGCCGCCTTAAATAAAACTGCGTGTCCGAATGGGCCATGTCGCTTGATATCCTTCTCATAACTATTCCTCCTGATCTATACTATATTTCTCAGACGCCCATGCGATTGATTAGAGTATCCAGCATGGAATTAACAGTTGTGATAAACCTTGCCGCCGCGTTGTATCCCTGTTGAAAGCGGATCATGTTGGCAAGTTCTTCATCAATATTTACGCCGGAAATTGACTGCCTCCAATCGCGTAAATATTTCATTATTTGATTTTCAGTCGCAAGCGCCCTTTCAGACTCTTCCCCCATTAACGCGATGTTCCCGACTGAAGTCGCAAAATAGTCGTCAAATGTCGCAAGACGCCCGACCATTACGGGAGTGTTTCTTATCGAAGCAATATTCGCCGCTGCGTCTCCGTTTCCCGGATTGGCCGATTTTCCGTTAAAGCCAAAACCCGCCGCCACATAGGTTGGATCTTTAATGAGCATTGGATTGACTTCTATCCATCCCGCGGGATGGGCGACAGGCGCGAGCGCGTAATCTTCGGACGAACCTCTAAGGCTTGATACCGCGTCCGCCCGTCCCCAATCATAAGCGCCTTCCGGCCCCGACTGAAGAAGCAAACCCGCGTATCCGGCGAGAAAATGCCCGGAATCTTCAACATGACGTATAACAAAATCGGGGTTTACCCTCTGTCCGTCGACTAATTCGGCCGGAGTTCCTTTTAATGAAATTTTCCCCTCTCTGTTCAACCGCGCGACAACTTCCGCGCCTGAATTATTTATTCGGATTATAATGTCGTTCACGGTATCCGTCGAATAATAAGGCACTTCCACCTGTCTGTCATTTCCTGAAAGAGTTATCGTTCCCTCCAGACCCGGCTGCGCCATTGCTTCAAGGGTATTTTGCCCGTTAATTCTGTAAATATAACTTGAATCAAAAACTCCGTCGCCTGTCCTGTCATAATTTCCGTTAACATTGGTTACAAACGGATATTCGGAAAAGAAATTATTCCCCGTCGATCCGTTCGCGCCGTAGGCTTCGCTGTGAATCTCGTTTACAAGGTCCGTAAAATTCATTACCATGTTGTCAAGGTTTTGGATTTCTTTTTGTATTGTCACATCACGCAGTTCCATCAAAGCTCCAAGACTGCCTTTGGAAAAAACCATTTCAGACCCGGTATCGCGCCAATAAATATACGCGAAACTTTCAGCGTCAACATCTTTTCTCATGTCAAACTGCCTGCCTGTCTGTCCCTGTATAAGAACATGGCCTGACGTATGTACCATAAATTCATCAGGGTCTTTTTGCGTAACGGTTACGTCAATTAACGATGAAAGTTCGTCAACCAGCAAGTCGCGCCTGTCCATTAGATCGTTTGGGTTATCGCCCTGCGCTTTTATTCTTTGTATGTCCCCGTTAAGGGCGGCTATTTGGCGCGAAATTTCGTTTACCCTTGAAACCGTCATTTGAATATCGTCGTCAACCTGTGTTTGCAGGCGGCTAAGTCCGTTATAATGATTTTTTATACCGTCAATTAATGTTTTTCCCCTTTGAATAACGCCGATGCGGAATTCATTTTCCGAGGCGTGCTGGGAAAGTTCCTGCCATGCGTCCCAGAAGTTATCCATTTTGCTTCTTACTGAATTTGTTCCTGTTTCAAGATAGATCTGCTCCATCTCATGCACATAACGGTCGCGCACTCCCCAATAACCTTCATTTGAACTTTGAGCCACAATTCTTCTGTCAAGAAGCTGATCCCTGACGCGCTCAATGCGTTCAATGTTGACTCCCTGCCCTAACTGACCGGGAGTTTCCGCGCGGTTAAGAGCCGGCATAAATATCGGATCAGTCGGAGTAAATTCCACCCTTTGTCTTGAGTATCCGGGCGTATTTACGTTATCAAGATTATGTCCAACGGCGGCAAGCGCATTCTGATGAGCCTGAATGCCCCTTTTTCCAATTTCCAATCCCATGAATGTCGATGTCATTTTACTCTCCTCTTAAAAGCTGCGGTTTAAAAAAATACTCTGCATATCGTTGGAAAAATGCATTCCATCTTTTGTGTACATTTTTCCGCCGCGCTCGGGAAACGCAAGATCAAAGAAATCCTTTAACGTAGATTTAATTCCCGATAAATATGCAAATAACGATTCGTTTGCCATTCTCAATTTTATAGCTTCAATCTTTAAACTGCGGTAAATTGAGGTTAATTCATTACGCTGATTTTCAGGCAGGAGGGTAACTAACGCGTAAAATTGTCCTTTAGCGTCCAAATTTTCAGAAAAGCTTTTCTGGTGAATTAATGTTTTAAAAACGGTAAAAAGCTGTTCGCGTTCTTTTTCCAGGGTTTCTATTTTGCTTTCAATTGAGTTCATCGCGCCTAAATGGTCTTCAAAAACGCTCCATTCGCGCGCTGTTACCGCCTGGCGTATTTTTTCCTGCTCAACAACCGCGTTTTGGATTAATTCACATTCCTGAAGCAGGATATCCCTGCATTTTTCATAAATCATGATTATACCTCTCTTTATATATCGGTATTTAAGAATTGTTCTTGAAGAAGAGATCACACTAAGATCACGAAGGTACAAAGATAACAAAGGGGGGAAAGGGGTTTTAGTACGAAGATTAAGCGTGAGTTTTACGATAATATAACAGACAAAAATCTTTAATTCCTCTTTGTGTTCTTTGTTATTTTGTGTTCTTTTTGTAAAAAATATTAGGAAATCATGGTTTTTTAGCGATTATCAGTATATTTTTGCCATTTTCGCGGGTGTACTCTACTCTATCCATGAGCTTTTTGACCATATACAGCCCCAAACCGCCGATTTCTCGCTCATTTATGGGTTTATTCAGGTCCGGGGCTTCCTGTTCATGGGGGTTAAATGGCTGCCCGTTATCTTCAAACTTAATTGTAACTTCATTTTCCGTGGAGATGGATATTTTGACTCTCCCGCTCCCCTGTCTGTAGGCGTAATTTACGATATTGGTAAAAACTTCTTCCGTTGCTAATTCAATCTCATTTTGAATATCAGGCGTATAACTTGTCTTTTTCAATTCAGAGGATATAAAATTAATCACTTCTTCAAGAGATTCTTTTTTAGCATCAACTGATATTTCATTTTTTTTATCAGCGTTTCCCTTTTCATTTATGTGCAGCGCAAGCATCGCTATATCGTCAGCCTGCTCCGCTCCCGCGGCGAAATTATCCACTTCTTTCTTTATATTGACAATAAGTTCTCTGGGAGAGGATAATTTGTATTTATTAAGCGCGTCAAGAAGCCTTTCCTCCCCATACAATTCTCTTGTAAGGTTCATAGCTTCAGTAACGCCGTCCGTGTAAAAATAAAGGGTATCGCCGCCATTAAGCGTTATTTCCTCTTGCGCGTATTTTATATCATCCATTACAGCCAACATAACCTGCGGTTTGGTTTTTAAATACTCAAATGTGCTTCCGTTCTTTTTTACAAGCGGCGGATTATGTCCGGCGTTAACAAAAATAAATCTGCCCGTGGGAATATTGTATATGCCCATAATTGAAGTTACAAAAATACACGCTTCGTTATTTTTGCATAATTTTTTGTTTATAAGCTCAAAAACATCTTTAGGGTTTTTATCGGAAGAAAAATAATTAATCAGCGTTTTTGTGTTTACCATGAATAAAGAGGCTGGAATCCCTTTTCCCGAAACATCGGCTATCACTACGGCAAGATTATCCTTATCAATAAGGAAAAAATCATAAAAATCGCCGCCTACTTCTTTTGCGGGAATCATTTCGGCGAATATGTCAAATTCATCCCTGAGCGGAAACGCGGGAAAGGCGGCGGGAAGCATGCTTGCCTGTATTTCACGGGCAATGGAAAGTTCGGTATTAATACGGTTTTTCTCTTCGCGGTCATGTAGGTTTTCATCAATCGCTTTTTTTAAATCGCCTGTCATTTTGTTAAATGTTCTTGCAAGCTGTCCCAATTCGTCATTTGACTTAATATCTATCTTCATGTCCAAATTTCCAAGTTCAATATTCTCTACGCCGCGGGTAAGATTTTTTATTGGGGTATTTATAAACATTGAGACAAGAAGATACGCGAAAACCAGCATAGTGACAAAAGATATTTCTATTATTCCGGTAAATAGTGTGTTCCTTCTTTTCATTTCTTCAAATATTTCTTTTTCCGGTATCTGGATTGACAAAAGCCAGCCGTTTTTCATGTAACGGCCAAAGCGCAAATAGTTTTGGTTTCTATATGTAAAATGATCAGATGAAATATCCCAGGGTAAGCTTTTTAATGACTCCCCAGTAAAACTATCCGTAAATACGCTTGAAATAATATAATCTTTGTCAGGCACGCACAGCAATACAAAGCTGTTTTTAGTAGGATTAATCATTATTAAATTTTTAATTACTTCCTCTATTTCCCAGTCAACTGTCGTTACGGCGATTAATTTTCCATTTTTAAATATGCCCGCTCCCGCCGTCGTCATCAGGCTGAACGTTCCCGTATCGTCAACATAAGGTTTTGTCCACACAACCTGAAACGGTCGGGTAACGCCTTCCAATATTTCACGGTACCAATTTCTGCTATGATAATCATATTCATCCATAAAAAAAATATTGTCTATTTTCGCTTTATTTGTCGTCTTGTCAAGAAACGCGTAAAAGCCGGCGCGTAATCTGTCGGGTTTGAATGAATAGGGTTCAAACCAAAAACCGCCGCCTACCGCATTTATAAGCACGCCTACGCCGTCCAATACAAATTCTTCCCCGAATTTATCAGATTGTTCCTCGTAACAAAGTTGTCCGCCTAACGCGTAAAAAACGGCGCTTCTTTCTAATTCGGCAATCATTTTATTTACTTTTTCCGTTTCAATATCAAGAGTTTTTTGTATGCTTTCAAGGCGAAGGCGTTTGTAATTTTCAGTTGTTTCAATCGCGTAAAATACAAATGAAGAGCCTATTAATATGATAAAAATAAGGACTATAACTAATATTTTTGTCCTGATTGAATTAATCACAATATTTAATTTGTAACAAGCAGTTCTTTAAGGGCGACCATACCCAGGACATTTTTTACCATTTCGGACGGTTGTTCAATTCTTAAATATCCGCCTTCTTCTGTCGCCTGTTTATAAATTTTTAAGATTACCCTTATCCCGATAGAACTAAGATACTCAACCTGCATCATATCAAGAATAATATTTTTATTTCCGTCGCTTAACGCCTTTTCAAGATTTGAAAGCAGCCCATTTGCGCTATTTGAATCTATGCGTCCTTTCACAGAAATTTTGCATATATCGTCTATAATACTTTGAGTAATTTCAAGGATTTCTTCAGCCATATTCTTCTCCTAAATGTGGTTATTTGTAATTATATGTGAATAAATATGGGTTGACAAGTTTACATCTTGACAAAAACGCATGTTTTCTTCATATTTAAACAAATCTCATGGTGGATGTAGCTCAGCGGTAGAGTCCCAGATTGTGGATCTGGTCGTCGCGGGTTCAAACCCCGTCATCCACCCTAAGCTTTATGGTGGAAATAATTTTTTTACTGAAATAAAAATTATTTTTTAGTGGAAAAAATGGGGTTTGAAGGGTTCAGCCCGCCACAAGGAAAAGCCGCCATGGATGGCGGCGGCAGGGCTGAACCTCGGCCCGGAATAAGGCAACAGGATGTTGCCGAATGGAGGGCAAACCCCGTCATCCACCCTAAGACTCCAGCGCCTGTAGCTCACCTGGATAGAGTACCAGACTTCGAATCTGGTGGTAGCCTGTTCGAGCCAGGCCGGGCGCAGAAATATAAATCTTTACCGCGAACTTTTACTTCGCGCCTTGGTTGTTGTTAGTGTTTGTTCGTTTTGAGGCATTTTATTTTAATCGGTAAACGGCGGCTTTTTCGAGTCACCTGCCAATGCGCACAAACGCGTCTTTAAAACCGATACTTTTAAATCGTACAAGGACGGCGGCGCTTTCACCCTGATTTAGCGGCCCAATTAAAATACGGTATACGTTATCCGCGCCTTTAAACACCGCAGGAGAAAAACTACGGTCAATTTGCATTAACGTGCTTTCAACAAGATCAGCGGGGGGAGAGGCAACCTGTACATAGTACTTTCCTCTGTCAAGCCTGTCTATCGTCCTTATTGAAGGATTCAGAATCACTGTTGGAGGCGTATTATTTACACGTTCATTAGTATTTTCAGGCGGCGCAGCAGACGCTATGCCGGAAATAATATCATTGGGATCAATTCCATAAACGCCGGATGATGGCGGCGGATTTGGCGATGTTTCTACAAGTTCTAAAACCTGCTGCTCGGGCGGCTTTTGCGTTTCAGTCTCAGGCTGCGCCGGAGTTGTAACAACTTCAACATTTTCCTCCCGCACAGGCACATCCTTAACAGGTTCTTCAAGGGGAGCTTCCGTTATAAATTCAGGTACGTCTTTTATCACTTCTTTAGGAGGCGTTTCGTCAATTCTTGGCGAAGCGTCTTTAACAATATCTTCACGGCGTTGTTCCGTTATTTGAGACGGAGCATCTTGAGTTTCTTGTACTAATTCATCTATTCTTGTTTCATCTCTGCTGCCGGGCTGTGGTTGCGTTACGGGCGGCTGTTCAGCCGGATCAACCATGTAACCGGGAACATCAACAATTTGCAATCTGCCGTTGCCGCCCCATTCAGGCTCATCAAGAATATAACCTGACGCCGTGGTAGGTTTAACGGACGGTTCAACCGGTTGAGCGGGTTGATTTGCAACATCAGGCGGAATGTATGTGTCTCTGCCATATACTTCCTCTGCCAGTTTTTCTTCGTCAATTACATTTCCGGAATCATATTCGGGAGTTCCTGCGGCCATACTTTCCGTAAAACGCATATAAGCCATAGGGTCTGCGGGCTGTATCATTCTGATTCTGCTTATGGAACCGGCCTTCATTCCTATTAATTCAGCGGCTTCGCGGGAAACTACCGCAAGAAGACCGGGGCTGGTTAAAGTATTAGAGACAATTACGCGCGTTTTTTTCCCGTTTTCAATATTGGTAATGTCAACTACGGTGTTTTTGGGAAACGCGTTAGTTGCTATATAAAAACCGGTCGAGGGCAACTCTCCGTTAGGCGCAACTGCCGCGGATCCTTCCCATGGGGACGCCCCCTGAAACAATAAAAGCGACGCGACAATTATCAACGTAAGGCGCATTTTCATTACTCTACCCTCCTATGTAGGGGACAAACCCTTTTGCAATTGATTTCATATTGTTATAATCATCCTGTGAAGATTCCCGTTTTAAAACAATTTTTTTTTCAAACACTTTTTCCTTCCTGGCAACCTTGAAAATATAGAACGATACTTCGCTGGTATCCTGCGATTCCTTTTTATATTCCAGTAAAACAATCAGCATATAATCAATTCCGTAAAAAGCAGCCTCATCTAAATCAATAACCTGCAGAATATCGGACGGTTTCTTTTCAAGACGCATAATGGGAGCGTTACTTATAATATATCCTGCGTCAAAGAAAACGTCCATAAACGCATTTTCCCACAGTAATGATTGAGACTGCTTCATGTCAAAATCTTCGGTTATGCCCGTTTCAATCACATAGAATGAGACTGTCGCGGCTCTAACGCTGAAATTCAGTGAAATTCCTATAATTACGGCAATAGCAATGCGTTTTAACATTAGTTCTCCATAACTAATATCGGCACTCTTTTCAAAACACAAAATAAGAATCATACTGAACAAAATGAATTATTACGCCATACAGGTAAAAACCAGATCAGAAGAAAAATTCATTAAACTTTTTAAAGCAAGCCACCCGCAAATTAACTTTCCCATCCATTTTCCCAAAAGACTTCTTGATATAAGGAAGGGCGGAAAGATAAAATCCTCCACTCCGGCGGTTTTTCCGGGGTATTTATTCATAGAAGCCTCAAGCGACGAGGAAATCATATCCCGCCAGTGGGAATTCAGGCGGACGGAGGGGTTTTACAGGTTTTTAAAATCAAACCGCGACATTACCCCGCTCGCGGACAGGGATTTGGAACTTGTCCTCCATTTTATAAATAACTCAGGCTCCGTAGCGGGACGCTCCAAAGTGTACTTTAACGAAAACTCCCGAATTGTCGTAGTAGAAGGCCCGTTAATAGGGCTTGAGGGAAGGATAATAAAGGTCGATAGAAGAAAGGGAAGGGCAAAAATAAAGCTCGACCTTTACAATGATTCATTTTCTATCGATCTGGCTTTTGAGGTGATAGGGTCGCTGG
>Ga0268262_10001176_pt1 | contig 33116 bp, 27 predicted proteins | sample TergutNc150P3_FD_190354 | JGI IMG/M metagenome (GOLD analysis project Ga0268262, IMG submission 190354) | Nasutitermes corniger P3 segment gut microbial community from laboratory colony in Florida, USA - Nc150 P3 (SPAdes) (version 2) | ecosystem: Host-associated > Arthropoda: Insects >... | reverse complement strand
TGCCTTTCAAGTTCCGAAGTATTACCAAAGTTTTATTTTTTATCGCCGCTGCGCTTTATCCTGCGCTGATTTTTTATTTTCTGGTAATTCGTAAAACTCCGTTACGGCTGTTTTCCATTTTTGTTATCGGCTTTGCCCTTATTGTTTTTATTACAGGAACATCCGCAAAAAAAAAGACCGCGGGCGTTTCCTTCCTTTGGAATTCCGCTCTGCTTTTGGGGCTTGGCGGATTATGCCTTATTGTTAACTCCGCTGTCATTTTAAAGCTCTACCCTCTTCTTATGAATATTTTGTTTCTGGCGGCTTTCGGCGGCACTCTTTTCTCTCCCCCAAACATGATTTTCCGTTTTGCCATAATGCAAGATAAATCGATTCAAGGCTCATTGAACGAAAAAAGAGTCGCCGCTTACTGCCGTAAAGTAACTTATGTTTGGTGCGGATTTTTTATCGTCAACGGAAGCATTGCCGCATGGACTATTTTTTCCGGTTCCGACACGCTGTGGTCTGTTTATAACGGCGGAATTTCCTATATACTGATAGGAACCCTCTTTGCGGTGGAATTCATGGTACGAAAAATGGTAGAGAAAAAAATGCCTCAAAGCTTTCCGCTTTCAGGCTTTAAAAATAATTCCCGTCCCCTGTCTGCAATCATGTGCTATGAGGGTACTTGGAGCGATGCCGTTTACAAGACATGGGGGGATTTTCTTGACGGCGTTTACGAATTGCGCCGTGTAATTAATTCGCAGAATAGCGATAAATGGCTTTTACACTGCGATGACTGCTGGTACTTTCTTCTAACGTTCACCGCCCTGCTCCAGTGTAAAAAAGAGATACTTCTAAGCGCAAATGTTAGTCCCTCTTATATTGAAGAAATTCGCAGCGGTGCGGCGCAAACAGCGGCGCAAACAGCGGCGCAAACAGCGGCGCAAACAGCGGCGCAAAAAGCGGTTCCTTTCTTTACCGACCAAGTTTTTCCTGAAGAACATACTCCGCAAAATACTTTTCACATTCCTTCGCTTTTAAAAGATTTGCAAAAAACGGACAGTCTTGCGGAAGAAGCGCCGGCAATTAACGCTGACGAAACATCTATCATCATGTATACGTCGGGAAGCACAGGAAAACCAAAAGCGGTACAGCAAAGACTTACGGAATTTGAGGCGGACAACCGTTTTATAATTTCCAAATGGGGCGATGAATTCCTTAAACGTAAATTATGTTCCACTGTTAGCCAACATCATATTTACGGACTTTTGTTTTCTATTTTTTTACCGTTTACTTTGGGAACGCCTTTTAGAAGAACACGAATAGAATTTCCCGAAGAGATGGAAAAATTATCCGATACGGAATATATGATCATTACCGTACCGGCTTTTCTAAAACGAGCTGTTGAAATGGAAACTCCGTCTGTCCTTAACTTAAAATCACCTTGGATATTTACTTCGGGCGGCGTTCTTAAATTTGAAACCGCAAAAAAAACAAACGAGGTTTTCGGCTTCTGGCCTGTGGAAGTTTACGGCAGTACGGAAACATCCGGCATTGCATGGAGGCAGTCGGTCAACGGTCAGGAGTGGACGGTTTTTGACAACGCTAATATCAGTCAAAATAAAGACGGCTGTTTAATTATACGCTCGCCGTACATCAAAGACCCTGCCGGTTTTGAAACAGCCGACATGGTGGAAATATTAAAAGACGGCTGTTTTCTGCTTAAAGGGCGTATTGACTCTGTTGTAAAAATCGAGGAAAAACGAATTTCCTTTACGGAAATAGAAAACCGTATTTTACAATCGGGTTTTGCTTCCGATGTATGCGTAATTTTTATGGAAGACAAACGCCAATACCTTGCCGCCGCAATTGTTTTTAACGGCAAAGGAAAGGAACGTTTTAACGGGCTTGAAAAACACGAAATAAATAATTTTTGGAGAGAGTACCTTCTTCAATATTTTGAAAACATAGTTATTCCGAAAAAATGGCGTTATCCTGAAACTCTGCCTCTTGACGCGCAGGGAAAAAAAAAGAAAGAAGATATCGAATTTCTTTTTTCAGGCGAGAAAGAAATTGCGGATAACGTTGTTACGAGTGAAGGCTTTGGCGCTTTGGAAAAAGAAAAAGTTATCGAGAAAACGGAAAATTCCGTAAGCGTAGAATTTTCCATTCCCGGTACAAGTCCGTATTTTGACGGTCATTTTCCGGGATTCCCCATTCTTCCGGCAGTAGCGCAGGCGGAATTGATTATTCGTTTTGCGGCACGGTATCTGGGAACAAGTATCAATCCTTCACAAATCCGAAGAGTAAAATTTAAAAATTTTATCCAACCTAACTCACATCTTCTGCTCAAATTGGAAAAAAAAGAAAAATCAATTATTTTCAATATAAGTTCTCCGGAAAATGATATTCTCTATTCAACAGGGACAGTGATACAGGAGAACAAATGAAACAGGGTTTTCTTATTCCGGTATACAGGCACGGCAAAACAGCTTGTCCTATGGCTGAACGTCTTGCGGCTTCGGGTCTGCCTGTAATAATGGTGGACGACGGTAATGACGCAGATACAAAAGCTCTCCTTGCGGAATGCGCCGCCAAAACATCGGAAATAACTTTGGTTAGTCTGAAAAAGAATATCGGCAAGGGAGGAGCAGCTTTAAAAGGTTTTGAAAAAGCGGCGGAATTGGGGCTAACACATGTACTCATGATAGACGCCGATGGTCAGCACGATGAAGGAAGAATTACTTTCTTTTTGGAGGAATCCACAAGAAATCCCGACAGGATTATCTGCGGATACCCTGAATTTGACAAAACCGCGCCTAAAAGCAGAGTGACAGGGCGGAAGATTTCCAATTTCTGGGCTGCTGTGGTTACTCTTTCAAAAGATTTAAAAGACGTGTTATGCGGTTTTAGGGTATACCCTATAGACGCGTCATTATGCGCAGCTCAAAATTTTTTTTTAGACAAGCGCATGGGCTTTGACCCTGAAATTTTGGTGCGTCTTTACTGGAAAAAAGTATTTCCTGTGTTCCATCCTTTAAAAGTAATTTACCCTTCTGACGGGGTTTCCAATTTTCGTTTAGTCAGAGATAATATCCGTATAAGCTTTATGTTCAGCCGGTTGTTTGCAGGTATGCTCCTTAGATTGCCGCTGTTAATTGCGAGGAAATTTAAACGTGGAAAAAAAGGAAGAAACTCCCATACATTGGTCTCAGCATAAAGAAAAAGCCGTCGGATATTGGCATGTAAAAATTATTTTGGTTTTATTCAAATTGTTTCCGGTTGTTATTCTGCGTATTCTTGCGTTTCCTGTCGGTTTTTTTTATTTTCTTTTTTCAAAAAGGGCAAGGATTGAATCGTATCGTTTTTTACAAAAAGCCGCTCCCTTTATTACACAGCGTGATATTGTCGAAAAATGCCGTTCATATTTCGGTCCGTTACGTCATATTATTTCTTTCTCGCTTAATCTGGTAGAAAAACTACAGTCATGGGGAGGCAAGTTTCAGTTTAAAAATATTCATTTTAACGATGACGACATTAACGAATTAATTAATGATTTGGAAAACGGAAAAGGAGTTTTTTTGATTACTTCTCATCTTGGAAATATTGAGCTCTTAAGAGGACTTGCAAGTTTCAATATTACGGCGGTTTCACGGAAAATTCCTGTTACCGCAATTATCGATACTAAGGTCAGCGAAAAATTTACCCGTATGCTAAAAGAACTGAATCCTCAATCAAGCTTTGATATTATCAGCGCCGAAGAAATAGGACCTCACACTGCGATCATACTGGAAGAAAAACTTGCGGAAGGAGCGATGGTGACAATTGCCGGGGACAGAACCGCCGCCGGCAATCATACCGACGGAAAAAACTTAATAATTCCGTTTTTGGGAAGCCCTGCGCCTTTTTCGCCGGGGATTTTTTATCTTGCCGCCTTATTAAAAGCGCCTGTTTATTTTGTTTTTGCCCTTCGCCGAGGAGATTTATCCATAAAGCCGGAGTACGATATGCATGTACACAAAAGCACATTATCTTTTGAATGTTCTAGAAAGGAACGGTTTACTCAAAGTTCACTCCTTGCTCAATCTTTTGCTTCTCTGTTGGAAAACTACTGTAAACAAACCCCTTTTCAATGGTATAATTTCTATGAATTCTGGTCAAAAGAGGAGTGATAATGGAATCCAAAGAGAACAACGGACCTTATAATATTTATGCGGAAACGGAAATTACCGTTGAATTTTTTCATCTTGATCCTTTAAGAATTGTATGGCATGGGAATTATTTAAATTATTTTGAGATTGGCCGCAGAGCGCTTTTGGAAAAAATAGGCTACAGCTATGATGATATGGAAAAATCAGGCTATGCGTTTCCGGTTATAGAAATTTCCGCTAAATACTTAAGTTCGCTCCGTTTCAGAGACAGAGCTATTGTAAAAGCCATTCTTATGGAATATGAAAACCGTCTCTTAATACGGTATGAAATCCGCAACACTAAAACAGGACAGCTTGCGACCAAAGGTTCCAGTACACAAATGGCATTCGATATAAAAGCTCAGGATTCATGCTTTGTGTGTCCGCCGATTTTAGTCGAAAAAGTTGAAGCTTTTATTAAAGGAAAAGCCAGTTGAAACATACCTTTATTTTTATAATGCTTTTTATTACCGCGAGAATTTGGGCGCAAAATTTGCAAGAAGAAATTTTCCGCCACCCTCTTGAACCGCAAACCATGGATGCATTTAAAACAACTTGCTCGCGTCTTTCCGAACATGTTTTTATACGAGGAAAATTTGAACAGGAAAAAACCGTAAGCCGCCTTAATCGATCTTTAAAATCTTCGGGTAATTTTATTATTGCGATTGGATTAGGCATGGTATGGGATACCATAAAACCTTTTCCGTCTACGCTGACATTGGGGAAAGATTACATTATACAATCCAGATCGGGCAGGCAAAAAACTGTTTTGAACGCGCAAGGGAATGAAACGTTTCTCCGTATGGCGGAAGTTATCAGCGCAATATTTTCAGGCAACAGCCAAGGGTTAATGGATAATTTTAATGTTTATTACTCCGGCAGCGCAGAGGCTTGGGAATTTGGGCTTAGTCCAAAAAATAACGCTGTCGGCTCTTTTGCTGAAAAAATCATTATGAAGGGCGATACGGCGATAAGATCGATACTGATATACGAACAAAACGGCGATACTGTAAAGTATTATTTGTCGAACCACAATTATCCAGCGGAATTAAATGCCAATGAAAAAAGTTTTTTCGTTTTACCGTAACATACCGCCCTTGAGGTTGTGGCTTGCCGTCCACATAACCATTCCCCTGCTCCTCTTGCTTTCCGTTTTTGTTATCGGTCCGTTACGCATAAATACCATGCTGTTTGATATGCTTCCGCAATCCGGTCAATCAAGAGCGGTAATGGAAGCGGATACGCTTCTTGGAGAAAAAAACGGACGGGAACTTGTTATTCTTTCCGCCGCACCCGATTTTGAAAACGCTAAAAAAGGCGCGCAAATGTTATACACAAGTTTTGATACGTCTGATTTTGAAAATATTTCCATGTATTTTGATTCCGCTGTAATAGAAGAATTCAACCGCTATATGTACGATTATCGTTTTGTTATTGCCGGAAAAGAAACGCTTAACTTACTGGAAAACGGCAAGGCAGAAGAAATTGCCGGGGACGCTCTTGCGTCCGCTTTCGGCGCTGTCAATTTTCTTCCATTGGACAATATTGAAAACGATCCTTTCCTTCTTGCGCAAAGACGGATGGAGGAATTTTTGTCGTCTTCTCTGCTTGTAGGCGGAAACCTAACCATCAAGGAAGATGTTTTGTCAGCGCAAAAGGACGGTATATGGTATATATTGCTCCGCCTAACTCTTGCGCCGCAGGCAAATTCTCTACGGGCAGGGCAAAACGCAATTGGAAAAATTTACGCTCTTGCGCCCGAAATAAAAAAATCCGTATCCGGGCTGGAATTTTATTTTTCAGGGATACCTTTCCATAGTTACGAAAGCGCTTCGGGCGCGCAAAGGGAAATCTCGTTAATCGGTACGGTTACAGTTATCATAATCTTGATTTTGTTTCTGTATGCCTTCCGTTCTGTTTTACCGGTCTTTTCTTCCATCTTGGCGGTAGGAGTTTCATTAGGTATAGCCGCAGCAGCCGCGCTTTTGGTTTTCAGAGAGATTCATATCATCACCTTTGTTTTCGGCACTACTCTTATTGGAACCTGCGTAGATTATTCGGTTCACTTTTTTGTTCACTGGAAGGGAAATCCGTCTTTGAAAAACGGGGCGGAAATTCGTTCCCATATTTCAAAAAGCGTTATCATGAGTTTTATTTCTACAGAAATTTGTTTTTTTGTTTTTCTGTTCGCCCCGTTCCCGATACTGAAACAATTCGCAGTCTTTTCCATGGCGGGACTTCTCAGTTCCTTTCTCACCTGCTTCTGTATCTACCCCCGCCTGAAAATACCCGAGCAAAACAAAAGACGCTTTACGCTTTTTGAAAACAAGATTTTTCTCCGTCTTAAAAATCTGTCTTTGCCTAAGATAACAAGACCCACTCTTGCCGCCGCCCTCATTCTTATCGTCTTAGCGTTTCTTCTTTTAAATTCCTCGGCAGTAAAAATAGAAAACAACCTTTCTTCTCTTTATACCATGTCCGCTCCATTGCTAGAATCGGAAAAACGGGCGGCGCAAGTTTTGGATTACGGTTCTTCGGGCTGGTACTTTATTGTAACAGGATCAACTGCCGAAGAAACTCTTGAAAACGAGGAAGCTCTTGTTATGTGCTTAGAAAATGAAATTATCAATGGAAAATTGGGAGCTTTCGTTGGGACTTCGGTCTTTATCCCTTCAATAAAAAAGCAGAAAGAAACATATAACGCTATGAAAGCTCTGCTCCCTCTGGCTCCGTCTCAGTTTGAATACTTAGGCTTTCCTAAAATTTATACGCAAAATTTTGAAAAAGAATTCGCATCGGCGCAATATTGCCTTCCTTCAAATATTGACGCTCTTTCCTTCACAGGTGTTTCAAAATTGTGGATAGGAGAAAAAAACGGAAACTACTATTCTTGCGTCATGCCCCTCAAACCAACAGACGAAACTGTCTTTAGAGCTATCGCCGAAGAATTAGATTTTGTTTATTTTGTAAACAAGGCAAAAGATATAGGACGGGATTTAGATACACTTACCAAAACTATGCTCTTGTTCTTTCTTGCCGCCTACCTTGTTATATCCGTTGTAGTTTTTGCCGTTTATCCAAAACGTGACAGCGTTAAAATTTGCGCTATTCCGTTTCTGCTGGCTATGACCGCCGTTGCCGTGCTGGCAATAAATAAAATCCCTCTTGGTTTTTTCTCCGCATCCGCTCTTGTTCTGGTTTTTGGTTTGGGGCTGGATTATATCTTTTACATGATTGGAAAAAAACAAGGCGAGGAAAAACCTCTTACATCTCTCGCCGTAGTTTTATCGTTCTTAACTACCCTTCTTTCTTTCGGCGCTCTGGTGTTAAGCAGTTTTACGCCGACTCATATTTTCGGACTTACCGTCTCAGCCGGATTGGGTGCGGCTTTTATTTTCGCTATGCTTTTACAGTCTAAAGACGCTTGAGAAAACCAACGTATTTCATGTTTGTATTCTGTTCCTTCTATCGCCGTAGCAAGCATATAATGTTCATAGCCGCTGCCTGTAAGTTCGTAAAGATTGAATGAAACTGCGGAAGAACTGACAGCACCAAATGTATATGCGCCTTCGCCGGAAATAAAAGACGGAGCATTTGTCATGTCGAATACCGAAAGTCCGCGAAGTTTTAAAAAACATTCTTTGAGCGTCCATATTTCATAAAACCGTGTTTCGTTAAAATGTCCCTCTGCTTCAACATAATCTCTTTCAGGGGCGGAAAAAAATTCTTCCGCTATTTCCCGCGCCTTCGCTCGGGGGCGTATAAGCTCAACATCACAGCCGGTGCGCAGATTTTTCCCCTTAACTAACGAAACTGCCGTCAAAAACCCGGAATGGGAAATACTAAAGTCCGTATCATGATTTAGGAAAAAAGGCCGCCCGGCGGCTTCTCTGGCTATATCGTCTTCCGTAATGGGTCTGCCTTCGCACACGGATAATATACGCCTTGCTTCGACGCTTAAATTTTTTTGCCGTTCGGCTCTGTCCGTATCTTTTTGATCGTTTGACAAAATCGATAAATTTATATAATATGACATATCATTAAACTTGATTATATTGTAGCCGATTTTAGAGAAAAAATGTTGTGAAAAAAAATATACGGCTTTCAGCTCCCGGACTTATTTGCTGCGCCGGTAAAAACAGAAATGAATTATACGACTCCTGCCTGAAAGGTTATCAGGGCGGAATGGTAATGCGTGAATTATTTGACTCAGGCGGGAAATTCCCTGTCGGACTGATTCCAGAAGATTTGCCCGAAGTTACCGCTCTGTCCGAACCTGCGGCTTACGCGGGAGCGACAAGAATTATCCGCATTATCGATGCGGCTCTGGAACAGATACGTCCCGTTGTCGAAAAAGCCTCCGCAAAATACGGACGGGAAAAAATCGGGGTTTGCTTAGGCACTTGCGACAACGGCAGCGAAGGCTCTATTTTGGCTCATCAAGCTTTGCTTACGCAAGCTTCTTTTCCGAAAGACTACAGCTTGCGTTTTCAAAGCGCGTATTTTCCCGCGGAATTTATCGCCCGCAAATTCGGTCTTTCAGGACCAGTGTTCACTGTCGCTACAGCTTGCGCTTCAGGGGCAAGCGCGATTATCCGCGGGGCGGAATTGATACGATCCGGTTTGTGCGGCGCAGTTATAGCGGGCGGGGCGGACGTTGTTTCGGATACGGTTTTCGCGGGGTTTCATTCGCTAGAAGCGGTTTCGGACAGTATCACCAATCCGTTCAGTAAAAACCGAAAAGGACTCAACCTCGGCGAAGGAGCGGCGTTTTTTTTACTTGATTCGGAAGAAGAGTCCGCCGTTGAATTGCTTGGGGCGGGAGAAAGCGCGGATGCGTATCACATAACCGCGCCGGGAACAGACGGAGCGGGACCGGCAAAGGCGATGAGGTCCGCTCTTGCCGATGCGGGACTGGACGGCGGACAAATCGGCTATATCAACCTTCACGGAACCGGTACGGAATTAAACGACAAAGCCGAAGGTCTTGCCATGAAGGAAGTATTCGGCGGTCCTCCGCCGATAAGTTCAACCAAACCGATAACCGGACACACGTTGGGCGCGGCGGGAGCGCTGGAAGCTGCAATATGCTGGATGGTATTGACCGAACAAAGGGGGCTTCCTGTACACTGCTGGGACGGCGTCAGAGACGAGGAAATCCCCGTTTTTCCGGTCAAAGCGGACGCTCAAAAAGCGCCTTCGGTATGTATGAGCAATAGTTTCGCTTTCGGCGGTTGTAATGTCAGTTTAATTTTAGGAGCTAACAGTTGATCGAAAAAGAAGAACTGCAAACTTTAATTCCTCACAAAGGGAAAATGATGCTTCTGGACAGGGTCATTGATTATGATATTGAACATAGTATCAGCGCGGAATATAATATTACCAAGAACTGTCTTTTTTACGATCCTGTTTTAGACGGCGTCCCTTCGTGGGCAGGTTTCGAATTTTTGGCTCAGACGATTTCTGTTCTTACGGGAATCAGAAAAAGGGAAAAGGGAGAAAAACCCACTATCGGGTTTATTTTGAGTATCCCGTCCATGCGAATGGAAATCCCTGTGTTTAAGAACGGCGATTCATTGGAAATTCGAGCAAAAGAAACTGATTGTACGGATATGATTTATACCTTTGAAGGAGCGATTTTTTTGAAGGACAAAAAAGTTATGGAAGGAAGTTTAATGGTGATGGAAGTCAGCGATGAAAAGTTTAAAAGTTTGACCTCGGAGCAGATTTAAATTGAATACTGAAAAAAAAGTTCTGATAACAGGAGCTAGCAGGGGTATAGGCAGAGCTATCGCCGTTGCCGTATCCGGCGCGGGTTATCATGTAACGGCGCATTATCATAAAGGAAAAGAAGCCGCCGAAGAATTGCAAAAAGAAATTCTCCAAAAAGGCGGAAAGATTGAATTGATCCAATTTGACGTTAGCAACAGGGAAGAATGTCAGGAAAAACTTGATAAATGGTCGGAAGAAAAAGGCGCGTTCTGGGGAATTATCAGCAACGCAGGAATTTCCGCCGACGATTCATTCCCGGGCATGAGCGGAGAATACTGGGACAAAGTTCTTCGCACTGATCTCGACAGTTTCTACAATGTGATTCACCCCCTTGTAATGCCTATCTGCCGCAAAAAACAGGGACGTATTATTACCATTTCTTCGGTATCGGGGCTAATGGGGAACAGGGGACAGGTAAATTACAGCGCGGCAAAAGCCGGCATCATAGGCGCAACAAAAGCTCTGGCGGTAGAACTTGCAAGCCGTTCCATAACGGTAAATTGCATAGCGCCGGGAATTATCGAAACAGAAATGATCCGCGATGTACCGATGGATATGGTTCTTCCGTCAATTCCAATGGGACGCACCGGAAAACCGGAAGAAGTCGCGGCTTTAGCCGTATTCCTTCTTTCAGAAGAAGCTTCGTATATAACGCGGCAGGTAATTTCAGTTAATGGCGGAATGATATGAAACAGGGGTTAATATGAGGCGGGTAGTTATTACCGGCGGATCGATAGTCAGCGCGTTGGGCAGCGAATGGACTGATATATTTGCAAAACTCAAAGAGAAAAAAAATCTTGTCCGTATAATGAACGAGTGGGATAAATATACCCGCATGAATACAAGGCTTGCCGCTCCTGTAGATTTTACCATGCCCGATTATCCGCGTAAAAAAACAAGAGGACTCGGCAGAGTCGCGCAGCTTGCGCTTGTTTCTGCGGACAGAGCGTTAGCGCATGCAGGTCTTAACGCTGATGATCCCGAATTAAAAAACGGCCGCTGCGGCGTCGCATACGGTTCTTCAATGGGCAGCGTTGATTCTCTCATGGATTTTTACAGTATGCTCGTTCTTGACGATCTAACCAATATGAGCGCAACTACCTACATTAAAGCGATGCCTCAAACATGCGCCGCGAATATCGGCGTATTTTTCGGTTTAACCGGAAGAATCATTACAACTAACACGGCATGCACATCAAGCAGTCAAGCTATCGGTTTCGCTTACGAAACAATAAAACAGGGTATTCAAGACATTATGCTGGCGGGCGGCGCGGAAGAATTAAGTCCCGCAAATGCCGCGGTCTTTGACACTCTCTTTGCCGCAAGCTCTAAAAACGACAGCCCGCAAAAAACTCCCGCCGCTTATGATAAAAACCGCGACGGTCTTGTTATCGGCGAAGGGGCGGGAACGCTGATACTGGAAGAATATGAACACGCGGTAAAACGGGGAGCGAAAATAATTACCGAGATTGTCGGATTCGGAACAAATACCGACGGCACTCACATTACACAACCAAACCGCGAAACTATGGGTATTGCCATGAAGCTGGCTTTGGAAGACGCGAAACTTGATCCGGCTTCCATCGCTTATTTGAACACCCACGGAACCGCCACCGATACAGGCGATGTCGCGGAAAGCTGGGCTACTGCGGATGTTTTTAAAAGACCGATTCCGGCAAGCACATTAAAAAGTTACATAGGGCACACTTTGGGAGCTTGCGGCGTTATTGAAGCATGGATTGCGATTAACATGATGAAAGAAAAATGGTTCTGCCCCAACCTTAACCTTGAAGAGCTTGATCCGCGCTGCGGACCGCTTGATTATATCACGAAAGACGAACGGAAGATTGACGCTGAATATATTATGTCAAATAATTTCGCCTTCGGCGGAGTTAATACTTCTCTTATTTTCAGGAACTTGCCATGAGTAAAGAAATTGAAATCGGCAAAGATCGGCTAACAATTGAAGCCCTTGTCTCTGCGGCAAAAAAACAAACAGAGGCGCGGCTTTGCCGCAGCGCCGAATTTGAGGCAAAGATCGAAAAAGGAGCCGCGCTTCTTGATTCGATGCTGGCAAAACACGGCGGAATTTACGGTGTTACCACAGGTTACGGCGATTCCTGCACAGAAACCGTAAAAGCGGAACAATACCGCGAATTGCCGATTAACTTAACTCGCTTCCACGGCTGCGGCATGGGAGATTATTTTGACGATGAAACAACCAGAGCGTTGATGATTGTAAGACTCAATACTCTCGCAATGGGATATTCAGGCGTCAGCATGGAATTACTGCGCTATATCGAATTTTTTATTGAGCATGACATTCTGCCGCTTGTTCCGCAGGAAGGCTCTGTAGGCGCATCAGGCGACCTCACTCCCCTTTCGTATCTTGCAGGCGCGCTCATCGGAGAAAGACAAGTCCGCTATCAGGGAAATGTTCGCCAAGCCGCCGACGTACTTGCGGAATTGGGCAAGCCGCCCTACCAATTCCGTCCCAAAGAAGCCATCGCCATAATGAACGGAACAGCGGTGATGAACGCTGTCGCCGCTCTCGCTTTTTCAGACGCTGAATATCTTGCGAACATTGCGTGCCGTATAACAGCGATGAATTCAATAGCGCTTAATGGCAACGCCTATCATTTTAACAAACGGCTTTTTGAGTTAAAGCCCCATTCGGGACAAGCTTTAGCCGCGGAAAAAATACGCACAAGCCTGCCGGAAGAAGATCAGGGAGCGCTTGCCGCTCCGGCAAGAATTCAAGACCCCTACTCTATTCGCTGCGCTCCCCATGTTATCGGTTTGTTCTACGATATGAGCGATACCCTTCGTAATTTTATTGAGACTGAAATGAACAGCGCCAATGATAATCCGCTTATCGATCCCGAAACACAATCCGTATACCACGGCGGACATTTTTACGGCGGTCATATCTGCTTTGCGATGGACTCGCTTAAAAACATCATCGCAAATATAGCTGATCTTTTGGATAGACAGCTTGCTCTGATTGTTGATACCAAATACAACAGAGGATTATCTCCAAACCTTACCGGAACATCAGGCGCTATTGCGTGTAATCACGGTTTCAAAGCCGTGCAGATTGCCGTTTCCGCATGGACTGCCGAGGCATTAAAAAACACAATGCCAATGAGCGTATTTTCCCGTTCTACGGAATGTCATAACCAGGACAAAGTAAGCATGGGTACTATCGCCGCCCGCGACTGCGCAAGAATAAATAAACTAACGGCGCAGGTAATATCCGCCGTGCTGTTAGCAGCTTTTCAGGCTATCGATCTGCGGCTGAAAAAGGGCGAACTTAAATTAAGCGATTTGGGACAGGCGGAAAAAACATATAACGAAATCGCCGCTTTTTTTAAACCGCTTATTGATGACCGTCCGTTAGAAGATGATCTGCGTAAGACGTTAAAATTAATAGAGGAACGGCATTTTAGCCTAAGCTAATGAAACTAAAACTAATTTATCCCAAGTGGAACAAACTTCCAGGGCAAACTACTTTTAATCTGCCGCCGCACGGTCCTGTAGTATTTGCCGCCGCCCTTCCCGATTATGTTGACGTAAATTTTACCGATGAAAATGTTCAGCCCCTTAATTTTGATGAAGACTGCGATCTTGTCGCAATCTCCATGATGTTAAGCACGCAAGTAAAACGCGGCTGGGCTATCGCAGACGAATACCGCAAACGCGGCAAGCAAGTGATCTTCGGCGGCATTTCCACCATGCTGCACGCCGAGGAAACCATTCAGCACGCTGACTCGGTATTTCTGGGCGAAGCGGAAACACGCATGGAACAAGTTATCGCCGACTGGAAAGAGGGTAAACTGCAGAAGGTGTACAACTTTATGCCCCAACAGCCGCCGATTGAATCGGTAGGATCGGCAAGGCGTGATTTGTACCAAAAAGAATTATACAACCACAAAGGCGTTCAGATGGTAGACCTCTTCCACGCATCACGAGGCTGCCGTTTTAGCTGTTACCCCTGCGCTGTTTCCTACCTCGGCGGACGATCATTCCGTCCTCGTCCTCTGGACAAAGTTGTTGAGGAATTGGCGGGTATAGAAAATAACCGTCTCTTTGTAGTAGACAACTCTCTGGCGCAGGATAAAGAATGGGAAATGAATCTATTCCGCGAAATGACACCGCTTAAAAAGAAATGGATAAGCCACACCATAGAAGATGATCCAAAAGTGCTGGAACTAGCCGCGCAAGCCGGCGCATGGTATGTGTATCAAGCGGTTTATGACACTTCGGATTATATAAAAGAACGTGTTAAACGCTATCACGATTATGGTATCGGCGTAGAGGGCACAATTCTTTTGGGATTGGATAATCAAACGGAAGACGATTGCAAACGGCTCATCGACTTCCTATTGGAAATAAATCTTGATCTTGCGGAGTTTACGGTAATGACTCCTTTCCCCCATACCAAAGCTTGGGACGATTTGGCGCGGCAGGGACGTATTTTCGATCACGACTGGGATCATTTTAACGCGGGGCAGGTGGTCTTTACCCCGAAACATATGAGCGCCGAACGCCTGCAAGAACTTTACGATTATGCGTGGGAAACTTTTTATAAAGACGAGTCTCAGGAAGAAAAAATGTTCCACTTGCTTTACACGGTAGTAAACCGCGAAATGGAAGACGGAACTTACCGCCCGCGCAACCGCAAGTTGATTCATAAATCATTCGGAAAAGACGTTGTACGGAGCGGAACAGGCGGTTAAAAATGCGCGTACCAGAAAAATACTACGATGAGGTTTTCGATTTTAAAGGACAATGGGATATGCCTTCCCGCTGCGGTCTTAAAATTATTAAAAAAGAAAAAACCGTTGTGATTGTTACGGAGCTTTATCAGGATAATCCGGGAACCTCGATTACCGCCGCCGGAAAAAGCCTAGCGGAACAGATTTGCGCAAACAAGGGGCTGAACCTCAGCGAAATAATGTACCTTGAATGTAACCCCGATACGGGCTCAAAACTTTCATTTTACGATGAAGAATTTTTTGAGGTTAATTTTGCAGACGGGGCGGAACCTGTCTATCGGCAGCTTGCTACAAATGAAGTTATAAGTCTAATTTACAAAACGGAGTAATCGAATCAACCAAGTCTTGCACTGTGCGGGCATCCTTGAACACAGTAATATCGATTTTTTCACCTATATAATCATTTAATCTGAGTATAAGGTCAACAATATCTAGCGAATCCAACTGAAGATCATTATACAAGTGTTTTTCAGGGCTGATAGAATCAGCTGTAAGCTTAAATTCGGAGATCATAATTTCTTTCAGTTTTTCATAAATAACATTCTTGTCCAAAAAAACCTCATTTTTATAATACAGCTTATGTTTGTATAAAATATTACCCGAATGACGTTTTTTGTCAATTACCGATAACCGTTAAAATGTCGGGATTATTTAATATAAACCCCTTCTTTAAAAGGATTGTTATTATTTCTTCCACAGTATCGGGAATCCATGAGCGGTTAAAAACACCGTGAGGAGCTTTAGCCAGCTGCGTTTCCGCCTGAATATAAGAATCTCTGGCGTCATGGAGCAAAATAATTCCCCCGCGCTGTTTTTCAACTTTTTTGATAACTTGTTTAACAACCTTACTCCGCTTTGTTTCATCAATAACCGCATCGTATACTCTGATATTACTTGGAACCAATATATAACCTTCATTGTTAATAATTTTTTCCTGAGCGGAGTTGTAAAAACCGCCCTGAGGTCGATACAGTTTGGGATACATATCATGTCCCAATGCCGCAGAAATCGCTTTTTCCCCGCGAATTAAATTATCCCTGAATTCATCCGGCTTCATTCTGCTTGCCCATTTGTCGGAATATCCATGATTAACAATATAATGTCCTTCGTTATACATACGTTTAACCAACTCAGGGCAGCGTTCCGCATTTTCACCCAACAGACAAAAGACAGCTTTAATTTGATATTTTTTAAGCACATCCAACAATCGAGCTGTTGTATCGTCATTTGCGTTAGGTCCGTCGTCAAAACTAAAATAAACTATTGAGGGCGGGATATTAAGTTCGCTCCTGCTGTGATTTATACTCCGGCACGAACAGAGAAGAACAAGCAAGAGGAACTGCGCAAAAAACGGCGTAAATTTATTTTTCATCGTATTTCTATTCAGCATTTATTGTCTGCTTTTTTTTCAGAAAACATAAAAGCGACCATTTCTCTTGTCATCGCTCTTACCGCTCTCGGAGCCGGAAGATCCCGGTAATTTTCGGGATTAATTTCAGGTCCCATACTGATACGGTATATATAACGCTCACGAGGATTAAATCCTGTCCATGGATCTTTTTTACCGAGACCGTATTTATCCGTACCTCCTATATGCAACGGAACAATATTACAGCCGGAAACAAGCGCAACTCGGGCGGCTCCTCTTTTAATAACAGCTTTTCCATAACGCGGAGTTCTTGTTCCTTCCGGGAAAATAATTAAACAGTTTCCCTGCTTTAATGATTCCGTACAGGCTTGAAAAATATTTTCAAGATCAAGTGAATTGAGTATATAAAGCTGACGTACAACTCCCTTTACAATAAAGTTGCGATTCAAGTTTGTATTCACAATGCAGTCAGCATTCGGCATGAGAGAAAAAAGCATAACAATATCAAGAAGTGACGGATGATTGGCAACTACGATCTTTGATGAAAGACAACTGTATTTTTCACTATCATCAATTTCCAGAGACGCAATTCTCATAAAATGCATAAAAGAAACAAACACTCTCATAAAAAACGAAACAAAACGTCTTGCATATTTTTTAAATCGTTCTCTTGGATGAAACAAAAGATGCATAAGCGGGAAAACTATTATAACCAGAATCAGCGAGCCTAACCCAAAAACAAAAAACAAAAACCACTTTGCCAACACTCTGTAAGCATAGAGTATTTTATTCGATATTGGAGGCAATTCAGGAGGCAGCATGTATTTTCCCGCAAAGAAGGAGCCGCCTGAGAAAATCAAGCGGGCGATCCGAAGAATAGCCCTCTCCTTCATTTAATGACGAAAAAGGAATGGAGATGGATTGAGATTTTTGCGTCAAAAGAAAAGCAAATGCCAAAGGCGGAGAACATTCATCAGCATATTGTCCGTATTCCGGCGGCGCTTGTTCGTCGGCATAAACAAAAATAAGTTCATTTTGTTTTTCACAAACAAACGACGCTGACGCCGCATCAAGAGCGGCTGCAAAAGAATTATTTCCCGGATAGACAGCCGAATATCCGCCTTTAAGCCCAAGCGCAATGGATGCCAGCGCCGCCGGAGCGTTAAAAACCGAAAGCGAGAAAGCCGCAGGCGACAGGGCTTTTTCTTCTATCAACATCTTGTTAATTTGATACTGCCGTGAAATTTCTCCCCTAAACGAAACAAAAAACATTTTTGTATTTTCTCCCACAGGCAATAAATCATGAACAACCTGTACCGTCATTTTTGAAATCTGACTCAAACGGCGGCGGAAAAGCGAATCGGTAAACGCCAGCGCAGGCGATTGATTTCCCGAAACTATTTCCCTTTTACCCTGAGCCCATTGCTCCCATTCATCTTGGGTCTCCACTCCGGGAGCCCATGCGCAAAAACGGGAAATGTAAAGCGGGTTCACGGTTTGCTCCGGCAGCACAGAAGCGAATAATCATTGGAACCAAGATTATGCCGCTCGTCAACAATGTCAAAGCCGGCTTTTTCAACCGCCTGCGCAAGTTCTTCGCAGCGGTACATTTTACTGTTTCCGTTTGCCATACATGTAAAATAAAGCGACGCCGCTTGAAGTGAAAAAGAGGCGGCTTCAAAACGCTGTTTGTCCCAAAACGGCTCAAGAATATAAACATTTGTATTCGCATTCGCAGCGTTATGCGCTTTTTTCATAATCATGGTAACTTCGTCAAGCGAGAAACAATCAAGAAATTGGCTCATCCAAATTATATCAGCGCCGGAAGGAATAATCGACTTACTGTCCAAAACATTGCAAGCTTGGGTTTTTATCCTGTCCGAAAAACCGGCTTGCGCTATCTTTTGTTCCGCGACACGAGTCTGTCCGGGAAGGTCTACAATGGTTACCTCCACATTGGGATCATGGCGGCAGCAGCAGATAGCCCATTTGGCGGTATTTCCGCCTATGTCGATAATTTTCTTCGGTTTATGGGAAAAAACAATTGGAATGGCTTCTTCAAAAACTATGTCAGAGTAAAAATGATCAAAGGCAAACCAACTTTTCCTTACCTTTTCAGGCAAAGTAGAAAGAACCTCATAAATAGTCTTCCCCTCATAGCCGAAAACCTCAAGCCCCAGGGGTTTTCCTTCCTCTATCGAACGTTTAAGCTCAAACGCCCCCTTGTAACATACATCATTAACAAAGTTAAAATTCACCTTGGTCATCTCATCTTCCAACAAGAACCAACCTGTCTTTCCCAGAACAAAACGAGCTTCGCCGCTCTGCGAAAGGAGCTTTATCAGGTTAAGACCTAAGGCAATCTCAAAAAGGACTTTTACGCCGTAAAGGGAAATTCCCGCCTTTTCAGCCGCTTTTTCGGCGGTAATCCCCTCTTCGCCTGAGTCGGAAACCGCTTTTAAAAGCCCAAATTCCAAAAGCGCCCTTACAGCCTGAAAAGTAAGGGGGGCAAAGGCGATTTTTTGGGCTTCAAATTTAGCGTCAATGGCTCTTATGGTATCTTTTGTGTAGGTTTTAGGGGTATTTTTCGGTATATTCATTATTTATCCATAAAATATAGCAATAATGAGCTTGCCTGTCAAATGACCTAAAATTTGTTTTTCCTATATAACTTGATTTTTTCAAGCTATTCCTAAATTCGCAAATATATACTATAATTAAGTATCAGGAGCGATATGAAAATGCCAAAATGCAAGTTTTTTATTGCCGCAGTCATTTTTACCCTGACTGCGGTTATGGGCTATTCTCAGATTAACAGGGATGAATTACAAAACCTTCCGCCCGTTGTTTTTATCAACTACGAAGGTCCTCATGCCCGTCTGGATACTAGGGAACAAATACGGCAGATCGGCGTAGGTTTGGGTCGGCAAATTTCCGACAGCGAAAAAGGCAATGCGGCTAAATTAGCCTCTTTGACTGTCGAACAAAAAAAGACATATACGTACAAATTTGAAGTTGGAACATTAAACAGATATTTTGTTATTCATTGCGTATCGGGAGAAGAAGGAAGCAAGATCGATTCCGATATCATGGGGCTTGGCGTTGATACAGGGGTAGATCATATAAGAAACCTGCGTGTTATTGTTCAAGGCTACTTGCAAACCGCCTACAATTATTCCGAAAAAGACGCGGCGTTGTTAGCTGAATATATAACCATTTACAACGCAGTATACCGAGGCAACTGGGATTATTTTACAGGTCGATATAAAACTCAGGTTATTAATAACCTTACCAAAGATAAAGTCGGTCTTTCTATCCGTTATGACGAATGGCCCGGAAGAACTTTAATGGTTATTCCTTTGGGAATCGGCGGTTTAAGCGCTATTGATACCAGTACAATTACCGACAAAAAAGTCATCGAAGAAATGAGAAAGGAAGACGATCAAGGGCTTCCTCAGCGCCGAGAGATGGTCAATTTGATGGAACGTGAAGCCGAACAAGCGGAACAGCAGGCTAAAACTCAGCGTGAAGAAGCCAAGCAAGAAGAAAAACAAATAGCGCAGGAAAGACAGCAAGTACAGCAAGATCAAGAACAGGGAAAAATTACTCAGGAAGAAGCAAAAAAAGCTAATGAAGAGTTAGACAAAAGGCAAGACGCTGTTGAACAGAAAAAAGAAGAAGCTCAGAAACTTGAAGTATTTGCCGAACAAAAATCCGAAGAAGCTCAGCAACAGCGGCAGGAAATAGCTCAAGATCAGCAAAACGCCATTGCGCAAGATACTGGCGGCGTTTACGGCGTAACAATAGAAAAAACAGCTCCAACCCAAATGGGTCGTCTTGTCCGCATTAATCCTGCCGACGGAAAAGTAATTAAAAAATCGCCTCTTGATTCGGTTCATGTAAGAACAGTCGCATTTGTCGGCGGAAGAATTCTCGCCGTCGCAGGCGAACATAAAGGTCAGGGAGCGGTGCGGATTATCGAGTTAAATCAATCAAGTCTTGAAATGGCAAGACAGGGAAACGATGATATAAAAACGGGAAGCCTGTTATGGGTAAACGGAAACGATCTTTACGCGATAATGATCGACAATGCAAAAAATCAATGTTACCTTGGACGCTTTAATACAAATCTTGAATTGCAGGCAAAATCAACCGTTAGGGTACATCCCGAATGTTCTGTAACGATACAGCAGGGTCAGCTCTTAACTCAAAATGAAGACGGCTCGGCATTACTGCTGAACCCCGCCGATTTATCGGGTAAATAATCAGTTACCGTAGATGTGTTCAAAGCCGTGGAGTAAGTCCACGGCTTTTTCTTTACAGCCGCCGCAGACTGTTCCTATTTTTGTCGCCTGCTGAAGCTGTTCCCAGTTTCTCGCTCCGTTATGAAAAGCGTTTTCTATGTCTTTATCGGTAATTCCTACGCAATGGCATATAACAACAGTCTCTTCCACAAAAAGCCCTTGGCGTCCTGTCTTTGCAAGATAATCGTCTATCGCCGCCCGAAGAGCTTTATCGCCTAACACGGAACAATGTATTTTAAAACTCGGAAGCCCGCCCAGTTTGGCTACAAGGTCTTCGGGCTTTATTTTATAAGCGTCTTCCAGCTTCATTCCCTTTATTGTCTCGGAGAGCATGCTTGTAGAAGCGATGGCGCTTGCGCAGCCGTATGTTTTCCAACGTACGTCGGTTATAACGTCGTCTTTAATTTTTAAGAGCATAAGCATTTGATCGCCGCATTTTATGTTTCCGGTCTGCCCTTTCGCGTCGGGAGCGAAAACAGCTTCGTCTTCTAAAAGCACATTACGAGGATTTGTAAAATGTTCTTTAACCGTATCAGAGTATAACCAGTCCGACATATTTCTCCTTTCGCCTATGTGTCCGCCAAAGTTGACATTGCCCGCAGACGGGCGATAATAGGCGGCAACACTTCTATTATATAATCAATATCGCTTTCTGTAATACCCCACCCCAAGCTGAAACGTATTGACCCATGGGCAAGCTCAGGACCTACCCCAGTAGCCAAAAGCACATGCGAAGGCTCAAGGCTTCCCGAGGCGCAGGCAGAGCCTGTAGACGCTTCAATTCCCTGCATATCCATGGAAAGCAGTATAGACTCCCCTTCCGCTCCGGGAAAGGAAACATTCAGCGTGTTGGGAAGCACATCCGTTTGATGACCGTTTATTTTTATATTCGGGATTTTTTCCGTAAGCCCCTGCCGCAATTTATCACGCAGTACCGATAAATTTTTACCGTATCCGTCAACTTCGCTCGCGGCAAGTTCCGCCGCTTTTCCAAAACCGAGTATCCCGATATTGTTGTAAGTTCCCGCTCTTAAACCGTCTTCTTGATGACCGCCGTGCACAAGCGGAAACAGCGGCGCGCTTTTTTTTACATATAACGCTCCCACTCCCTTCGGTCCGTAAATCTTATGCGCCGACATTGTTAGATAATCCACTCCCAAATCTTCCACATTTATTGGGATTTTTCCGACAGCCTGCACCGCGTCCGTATGCATATAAGCTCCCGCCTTTTTTACAAGGGCGGTAATTTCTTTTATATCCTGTATAGTGCCGATTTCATTGTTAGCCGCCATTACGGATACAAATAATGTTTTTTCGTTAAGCGCTTTTTCAAGTTCGCTGATTTTAAGTTTTCCGTATTCATCAACGGGCAATATGGTAACTTTATACCCTAAGTTTTGTAAAAAAGCGGCTGAATTCATTACGCACGGATGTTCTATAGCCGTAGTAATAAATTCATCGCGGTTATTTGAGGCATGCGTATCAATTAATTGCCGCATTGTCTGAAAAACGGTATTGTTAGACTCCGAGCCGCCCGATGTAAAAATTATTGTTCCGCCCTTCGCTCCTAAAAGTTTTTTAACTGCGTCTCTTGCCTGCTCTACCCTTTTTTGCGCCAATCTTCCCGAAGCGTGCATACTGGAAGCGTTGCCGTATATTTCCAAGTCGTCTGTAATCTCGGCTTTTACTTCCTGCCTTAACGGCGTTGTGGCGTTGTAATCAATATATACCTTTTTCATTTTTTCTCTTTTAATTCCTTCTTTACCTCGTCAAGACGTTTGTTTAAAGTGGCGATTGTACGCTCCAGTCTTGTTTTCTCTTTCTCTAATAATACAACAGGATCTTCGTCTTTGTCTTTGTTACGCACTTGAATTTTTACGCTGTCGGGGCTTTTGCCTTTAATAAGGGCGCTTTCCGCCGCTTTTCTCTCTTTGCCGTCACGGATACCGGCAAGAAAGCGCATGTTATCGGCTCCTACTTCGGGGGCAATGTCAAACTCGAACATTTTTATCGCCGTGTTGGCGGCGGTTCTCGGGATACGCAGCATTCTGTCAACATAGTCCTCAAAGCGCACGCCGATATCCGTGCAAAGATTATGGGCTTTTATCAAATGTTTTCCCATTTCTTTTACAAGCTCTCCGTTGTTCTTTAAGTATTTTTCACGGATAACTTCCGTCAGTTTTAATAATTCAGGCGAAGCGGTAAAAACATCGTTGTAGATTTTTTTCTTTTCCGCTTTTTCAAGGAGGGCGTGAAAAATCGCCCAAAACTCGGTGTTATGCGCCCTCGCAGAAAGCGTGCCGCCCCGTGAGCAGGCGTGCAGATGATGAGCGTATTCATGTATTGCCGTATAGAGCAGTAAATTCTGCCCTGTGTCGTCCGATTGGAAATTACGGTTATGAATTATTATTTCTCTTGAGGCGGGCTTGTAAAGACCGTTTACCTTACTGCTTTTCTTGCCCGAATAAATAAGGGAGAACTCAAGCGGAGCGTCTTCTATCGATAACAGTTTTTGTTTTACGGCGTCCTGATTCATAAAAGGCTTTCCTCTATTTTTTCCATTGCAAGCGCCGCCGCCGCCGTACAGGCGGTTTCTGTTCTCAGCGCTCGGGAGCCTATGGACATCCGTAAAAATCCCGCTTTTTCAAACAAGTCACGCTCTCTGTCAGACCAGCCTCTTTCAGGTCCTATGGCGACTACCATCGGTCTGCTTGTAACGGAAAGATGAAAGAAAGAACCTTCGGCGCGCACGTTATCAGCCGCAACCAATAAAGGGATGCGCATATTATCGGTCTTTCTCCAAGGGCAGTCATTCAGCCATGCGTCAAGATTATCGAAAACATTGACCGCCGGTATTATGGTGTCACGAGCCTGTACCGCCCCTTCAACAAGAGCGGCGTGCGCTCCGCCGTCTATCAATAGTTTTGTGTCTCGGTAGCTTTTTTCGCCTAAATCCGTACCCACAAGATCGATTGCGGACACACCGATACTGGAAAGGTCTCTGAAAATACGGCGAAGCTGTATCGGGCGGGCAAAAGCGACTGCCATCCTTAACCGAAGACGAGGGGCGGGCTGTTCTGTGGCTTTTACGGTAACAAAAACAGAACCGTCAAAATTGATTTTCTCGATTTTGCCCGTCCCTTTAAGTCCGCCGAGGATTCCGGCTTCAAATTCATCGCCTGCTTTTTTATGTAAAACTTTTAACAGATGAATAGTCCGCTCGTCCCGTCTGGGAAGATTATGCCCCAATTCATGTTCTTCAAATAGAATAATATTCACAGTTAGAGTATATCAAAAAATCAATAAAAAGGAGATACCCCCGCGGCGGCTGCCGCAAGGGTATCTATTTATGGTTTGGGTATTAACTCTATGCTCTTTATCTCAATAACATAAGCATTTGTATTATTGAGCCAGAACGATATCTCAACATCTCCTGTATTACTACCTCCGCCCGATATTGGTATTGTTACATCGCCAAAAGAGCCGTTGTTTGGAATTGGGGCGTTATTTACACTGCCAAGATTGGTAGAACCCACTCCAACATAAAACACTTTATTGCCAAAATCTCCTGATACACCTTTTACATTTATTTTAATACCGGAATAATTGGCAAGGGTTTGCCCTCCCAAACTAAAGGGCAATGTAATCTTCGGGGTTGAATAGCCGCCGGTCTTTGTTATTACTAAAGCTCCTCCGGTTATCACCGCAGATATGTCGCTTGAACTGTATTTCGGATATCCCGCAGGGAAAGTATCATTTGCAAAATTATAACTTGTCCCTGTTCCGCCGCCTTGCGGACTTTCTTTTACCGTTATAACAAGACTGCTAGTCGCCCCCATATTGAATGTGAAGACAAGCGTCGTTGTGCCGACAGCTTGCGCCGCCAAGTAACTTTTCTTTATCGTTACAGTAGTACCGCTTACGGTATAGTCGGTGCCGCTTGTAAGCGTTGCATTGCCGTTCTTGATATTTGACAAAGTGTTTCCATTAAGCGTCATAGCTACAGCAATGTCGGCTTGCAGGTCTGCCCTTTTATCGAACGTCGCAGTTGCGGGGCTGATACTGGAGTTGGACGTGTCCACAACCGTGATAACAAGATTTTGAGTTGCTCCGGCGCTGAATGTGAATGTTAGCGTCGTTGTACCGACAGCTTGCGCCGCCAAGTAAGCTTTCTTAATCGTTACATTAGTACCGTTTACGGTATAGTCGGTGCCGCTTGTAAGCTGTGTAGCGCCGTTCTTGATATTTGTCAAATTATTTCCGTTAAGCGTCATGGTTACGGAAATATCGGCTTGCTGAGCGGTCTTTTTATCGAATGTCGCGGTTGTCGGACTGATACTTGAACTTGGAACCGGCGTAGTATTGGTAGAAAGATACACTTTAAAGTTACCGCTTAAGTGAAGCATGCTCATCATATACAGACATCCGTCATAGTAACGGTATTTCCCTTTCGTCATGCTGATATTCCAGAAGTCTTCGATAAATTTCCACGCATTCACATTTGTCGCCGCAAGAGACGCAACCGCGTTACAGCCTACAAGACCCGGCGAGTGATCCGCTCCCCTCTGAGTCCCGTCCAATGTCCAACGGTTTCCGTAAGTAGTAACTCCTTTACTTACAAAGAACGCCTGAATTCTGTCGGCAAATGTTTTCTGCCATGGATCTGCCGCCCACCACGCATAGTCCATGCCGATATTCATCGCAATACGCCATGCGTCATACTCGAAATGCTTGTGATCCCCTTCATTCCTGGGCGATCCGTCAAACTCGGCGTAATCCGGTCCAAGTCCCGTTGTAGCATGCGTCGTTTTTGCAAAGAACGCACGGCTTGTAGTCGCCGCTTGTTTAAAGAAATCAATGTCTTTTTTCAAGTCAGCTTTATCAGCCCAGATACCGTAGAGTTTATTATTATCATAGTCGCTTTGCAATTCTAATGCCCAAACTTCATAGAATGCCGGTAAATGATAAGAAGGGTCTGTAAACTTTGCGGAATTTCCAAGCGTAGCGAATCTAACCATATAATTGTCCGTATTAAACATTGAAGGTTCGCCATAAGGATCTCCGTTCCCCGGTTTACGTCGCGTTAAATCATATATAATCTGCCTTGCTTGTTGCGCGTAATTATTTATACCTGATGAACTGCTTCCCCAACGGGCGTGCGCAAACAACAGCGCCGTAATAAAGTATTCCTCGCCGTCAGGAGCGGGACCTTTATCCATTTTTGAGCCGCTTGTACTGCATTGCCATGAGAAATAACCTCTGGAATTGCTGCCGGCGTCTGTTTCATTGTACATATAGGTTCTCGCCCATTTCCAAAGTTTGTTGAATCTAGCCTGATCATCCATTTGTACGCACATCATCATGCCGTAGGACATTCCCTCGGAACGTACATCATTGGAATCAAATGTCCAGATGTACGCCATGTCGCTTCCTGTCTCCACATAGATTCTTTCGGCATTATCTCCTGATTCAACTCCGCTAACAAACAGTTTGTTCCATGATGTGTTTACTTTGGCTTTTATTTCGGCTTCGGAATATCCCCACTCTTTAAACATATTCCGATAATTCTTTGATGACACTGCTCCGATTGAGGGCGGATTAGGCGCTGTAGTCGGCGGTTCAGGAGGCGGAGGCGGCGGGACAAAATTGGACTTTGGTGTAAATGTGAGATCATCAAACATATAAACAGCGTTAGTCTTACAGTTTATCCCGATAGCTATAAATAAATCGCCTGTCAAGTCTTTAATCGCGTCACCCGGATTGGTGATCGTAATTGAATAATCAGTCCATTTGTTTTTGTAGGTGTCGCCAAAATTTACCGCTGACGAAGGCGCCGCTCCAAGCAGGTTAGCCGCAAATTGATTTGAAGCGGAAGAGTCATTTCCAAAAGCCCACTTCTTAAATGTAGCTTTGTCTTTCGCGATATAAACCTGAATTTGTTTAGAGTCTAAGTTTGTGCCGGTATTGCCGCTTACAAGACTGAACCTGAATGAGAAAGATTGATAGTCTTTTACAGTATAGGGCAGTTTTACCGGAATGACAGCCGCTTGATTGTAACCCTTATCGCTGTTAGGTCCATTACTGGAAATTTGAAGTGATTTTTTTCCAGAATTAATCGGATCGGCTACAACTTTCACCGATGTAGGTTTGTTATCTCCTTCCGTATAATCATAAGTTTTATCTATAGCGTCACTCTCAAAGTTAATTACCGTGGTTACGGCTGAAGTACCCGAGTCTGTTGTTATTTGCGCGCTTCTCTGAGCTGTACCTGTATTGTAATTGGTATTTTCTTTTGCGCGGGCAAACACATAATAACCTGTGTTAGCGGTTAATCCGTTGAATGTAAGTCCGTCCTGCCAACCGATTGACGGAGTATTGGTTGTTGTCGCAATCGCGTATTCGACAGTTTGATTACCGGGGTTGGTTGTTATGGTTACAGCATTAATGGTAATACTGTTTGCTGTTTTGGAAGCCGCTGACGGAGTTCCGTTTACTGCCGCGCCGTCCGCTTTGGTAATAGTCAAGGTGTAGGAAACAGAGGCTTGCGCATATGTCCCATCCGATGCTTTTGTCGCAGTAATTGTAGTACTGCCTACCTTGAGTATTGTTACCACGCCGCTGTTGTTCACTGTCGCCACGCTTGTATCGCTAGAAGAATAAGTTATTGCCCCTGAACCTGAACCGGTATTTGAAAGCGCTTTGGTAAAGGCAGAGCCATATACTTTGCTTTCGTTAAGAGGAGCGGCAAACGCTATAGTATTAGAAAGAAGATCCGTTTTTATTTCCGCGCTTCTTTGCGTGGCGCCCGCATTGTAATTGGAGTTCTCTTTTGAACGCGCAAAAACATAATAACCGGTATTGGAATTTAAACCGCTGAAAGTCAATCCAGCCTGCCAATTGCTTGAAGGAGCAGATGTTGTTGTAGCAATTGCGTATTCTACGGTTTGATTACCGGGGTTGGTTGTTATAGTTAAAGTATTAATAGTTATGCTGTTCGTCGTTTTGGAATCCGCTGCCGGAGTTCCGTTTACTGCCGCGCCTGCCGCTTTGGAGATTGTACCGGCTACCGTATAATCAATCGGTTTAATATAGTTGTCCGCGCTTGCGCCTGAAATTGAGTAAACAACTGTAATTTGATTCGCTTCCGCCACGTTTGCCGAATTGAAGTTGGCAGCGGCTGTTACGTTTACCGTATCGCTTCCGACTTTATTGGTAAGCGCTCCGACGGTAACCGCCGCAGTTTTAGAGCCGTCATATACTTTTGGAGCAATTGTTGGATTTGCTATAGTAAGCTGTAATTTTGTAACAGTCAGGGTATAAGACGCAGTGACTTGCGCATAAGTTGCATCCGCCGCTTTTGTCGCTGTGATTGTGGTGTTTCCCGCTTTGACAATAGTTACCGCTCCGGTTGTACTGTTCACTGTCGCTACACTTGTATTGCTTGAAGCATAGGTAATCGATCCTGTACCTGAACCGGTATTTGTAATTGCTTTGGTAAACGACGCGCCGCCGTAAACTCTCTCTTCATTGTTTGTATCCGCAAACGCTATCGTATTAAGAACAAGATCCGTATGCGTAAACACCGCATTTATATTGATAACGCCCTTAACTGAGTCTTCTTCATCTATAGTATATTTTCTTGTACCTTTTCCTGCGGCGGTTACCGCACTAATTTCCGCAGTTGTGCCGCTGAAAACAAGCCTATTGTTCTCTTTTGTATTGGCAAGACTATAATTGATAGTTATTTCATCTCCGTCTTTCCCTGATACAGGCGAAGCTGTAACATTGTCGCCGGTCTCATTTCCGTTTTTATTAACATTGATCGTGATTGTGGTTTTTTCTGTTTTTATTATCAAACTTGCCTTTGCTTCTCCGGCTTTGTAATTCTCGTTTGCTTTTGCGCGGGCAAACAGATGATACCCGGTATTGGTGGTTAATCCGCTAAAAACCAATCCATCCTGCCAGCCGTTTAACGGAACATCGGTTGTTGTTGCAATTGCATATTCAACGGTTTGTCCGCCGGAAACAGTGACAACATTACTTGTAACACTGGTTGACGTTACAGAAGCCGCTGTCGGATTAGTATTGACTGTCCCGCCGTCGGCTTTGGAAATTGAACCGGAAATCATATAATCGGCAGGTTTTATATAGTTGCCTGCGTCTTCGCCGGAAATTGTATAAACAACAGTGATCTGATTTGCTTCAGCCACATTTGCCGAGTTGTAGTTGGCAACGGCGTTTACAGTTACTGTGTCGTTTCCAATCTTATTGGCAAGAACGCCAACGGTTACAGCCGCAGTTATATTGCCGTTATATTGTTTCGTTCTTGTAACTGCCGGCTCTGCAATATCAAGTTGCAATGGCGTAACATTAAGCGTATAGGAAGCGGCAGTTTGCTCATAATTTGCATCCGCCGCTTTTGTCGCTGTAATTGTGGTGATTCCCACTTTTACAAAATTTACCGTTCCATTGTTGTCCACTGTCGCTACGCTTGGAACGCTTGATGTATAAGTAATCGCTCCCGAACCTGAACCTGTTGCAAGAGCCTTTGTGAAAGGAGCATCGCTGTAAATTTGGGTTTCAATAGGAGGCGCCGCAAACGCTATGTTGTCAGGCGTCTTGTCTGTATGGGTAAATACGGCATTAATTGTAATAACATCTTCCAACGCGTCTTCTTCGGCTACAATATACATTCTTGTTCCGCTGCCTGCAATTTCAACATGCGCAACAGCCGCAACAGTACCTGAAAAAACAAGTCTGTTATTTATTTTGGTGTTGACAATTGTATAGTTGAGCGTTATTTCATCTCCGGCTTTCCCTGATACAGGTGAAGCGATAACACTGTCACCCATCTCATTACCGGTTATGTTAACATTAATCGTAAAGTAAGAAGAATCAGACCCGCCGGATGAGGCATTTTTATCCGGCAGAATATCGTTAACAAAGGGATTACTGCAAGCTGACAGAAATACCGTAAATACAAACGCCATAATAGTGTTTTTTTTCATAGTCTTCTCCTATCGTATTGCGATAATTAACGCCGAAAGGCATTATTTAACTACTTGTCAAAATGCAAACCGACTAAAAAACCAACACCCCACGCAAAGGGGTAACCTCCCCTAATCGAAGGTTCTATATACCAATTTTTACCAACATTGTAATGCCACCCAAAAACCAGACCTGCCAAAAACGCCGGATAGTTTTTGTTGTCTTCTATATAAATTGCTGTGCCAAGTTCCGCCTGCGCAAAAAAACCGCTGATTTTCAACGGGAGATAATAACGGAAGAAAACCGCAGGCTCCAATGTTGTTACTGTATCCATATTTGAGCTTAAAGCCATTTTCAGCCCCAGACTGAATTGATTATCCAAATCTACGCCGCCTGACAAATTTCCGCCAAGAGCAATGCCTTCTCGGGTATTGGCGTTCCCTTCAAGACCCAAACCGGCAAACACGCCGGATAAAGCGGAAAGATTACTCACAGTAAAAAGGAAGCATATAAACAAAAAAATAAAATGTATTGAATGCGGATATTTTGATTGGAATAAAATGAAAGGGAAAACAAAAGTATTTTTTCTGTACAATGAAATCACCTTAATTAATTATGAAACCACATACGGAATATGTCAAATAATTTTTCTAAAAAATAAACATTTTTTAAGAAAACAGTTTTACGTTTTTTGTCATAAAAATTGCATAATTTGATTAATAATTGAACAAATTCACGGTCAAATCAAATATATTGACAAAACAACAAAAAACAATAGAAAATTAAGCGTATTTTGTTATAATTTAGTTATATATGGAAAAAGATGTCAAATTTAAAAACAGACTTCTTATTTTAAAAATCTCAATATTTGCGCTTTTTACATTATCCTGCGCTACTAATTCCAATATATACAAAGAAATTGACCGTTCTGTCGAACATTCCGACTTTTCGGATGCGGTCAGCGTTATCGAGAAAAAACAGGAAAGCAAGAAAGTTCTTTACTCGCAAAAAAACGCCATTATGCTGTTTTTGGACAAGGGGCTGATTGAACATTACGCGGGCAACTACTCCGCTTCTTCGGCGGATTTGCAAAACGCTGAACGGCTAATCGAAGAGGCGTATACCAAAAGCATAACCGAAGGCTTTTTATCCTACATTGCCAATGACAATGTAAAAGAGTACCCGGGCGAAGATTTTGAAAATATCTACTTAAATGTTTTTAATGCCCTGAATTACTACAATAGAAACGACATAGACGGCGCATTGGTGGAAATAAGAAAATTAAGCAATTCAAGCGGGAAACTGGAGATGCTCTCCAGAAAATACGAATACAAAGACCCAAAAACAGGAGTCGGCTTAAAAGATACGGTAAAAAAAGAAACAGGGGTCGGCAGTCTTCCTGATGTAAAATCCGTCAATTTTTCCAATTCCGCTCTTGCCCGCTACTTGGGCGCTCTTTTTTATCAGGCTGACGGAAACGAAGATTCTTCCCGCATTGAATTTGATCAGGTTTACAGGGCTTATTCAACCAACAGAAATATTTACTCAGGCGCTGTTCCCAATGCGGTAGAAGAAGCCCGCAATGTTCCCGACGGAATGGCAAGGCTTAACATAATAAGTTTTACCGGATTGTCCCCTGTAAAAGAAGAAAAAACTGTTATTCAATATCTTCCGTTTCAACACCCTATATTGCAAATCGCAATGTTTAAGCTTCCTGTAATGATAAAAAGACCAAGCGTAATAAACAGAATAGAAGTAGAAGTAGACGGATCAAAAAGATTTGATCTTGAACTGCTTGAAGACATGGGCGCAGTTATCGAAGAAACTTTCAACGCCCGTTATTCCAATATTTTATTAAAAACATATATCCGCACTATTATAAAATATGTAGTTGCCGATGTGGCGGCAATGGCGGCGGAAAACAACGACAACTCTTTGGCGGGATTAGCTATAGCTGTTGGAGCGAGAGCGGCAATGGACGCTTCGGAAAGAGCCGATATAAGAATGTCACGCTATCTGCCGGACAGGGCTTATATCGGCGGCATTAATCTTGACCCGGGAACATATTCTGTTATAATAAGATATTGTAACGGAAACCATGAAATTTACCATGAAAAATTTCCAGATGTAACTGTAAAAAAAGACGGATTGAATTTAATACAGTCCGTTAAATTAAAATAGGAGAAACTGATATGAAAAAAATTGCGGTTGTATTGTGTGTATTTATTTTACTGTCCTCGTGCGAGACAACAAAAGTAAAACGAGTGGAAGCAGGGACGCAAAAAGAGTTAAGCGGCTATTGGAACGCCGTTGATGTAAAAATTGTCTGTGAAACTTTGGTTAACGACTGCCTTTCAAGCGCAAGAGTTAATCAGGAAATCAAGGCAAGGGGAAACAAAAAGCCCGTGGTTATTGTCGGCAAATTCAAAAATGCCAGCGATGAACATATTGATACCGAGATTATTACTTCCATTATGGAGAACGCGATTTTTAACAGCGGCAAACTTGACTTTGTAGCGGGCGGCGACACAAGAGCAAACCTTCGAGCGGAAAAACAGGATCAACAGGGAAACGCCAGTGAAGCGACTACTGCGGCTATAGGCAAAGAAATAGGCGCTGATTTTATGATGACGGGTTCGGTAAGAACAATTGTTGACAGAGACGGAAACCGCAGTGTTAGAACATATTTTGTTACCGCCGAACTTACAAACATCGAAACCAACGCAAGAATGTGGATGGGACAGAATAATTCGATAACAAAAGAAGTTACAAGACCCAAAAACAAACTTTAGGGCTTTAATTCAAAAAAAGAATCGTTCCCTACGGAATAGGCTATGGTTTGATTTTTGTTAAGACCGATTTTTTGAAAAACTACATTTGAAATAAGAGCGCGGGCTTTGTACCGCGCTGTTTTTAACACCAGATTTCTGGCGCGAATAGCGGGACCTCCGCTTACGGAAAATCCTGTTTCAGGCGACCATGAAAAAGTACACTCGCCCGCGTCTACGCCGAATTGCCAAGTATTTTTTTCGTCTCTCAGCAACTGCCTTACAAGAGCGCAGGCTTTATCCGCGGGGTGATACGATTTGGCTATCGTTTTCCCGTCTTCCGTCCACTTGTAAGCGGCTAACTTTGGCTGAAGCTCAAGCGGAGAACCATAACAAGCGAGTATCGTATCACCCTCGAAACCGACAATAACGGCTCCGGCGTTAAAAAGAATTCTTTTTGCCGAAGCGTAAAACATTCTTTTCATTCTTGCCGATTCTTTCACCGCCTCTTGTTCCTCTCTGTTAAAAAGATTTGCGTCTTTAATGGCGATAACCGCCGCATACGCCGCATTAATTTCCGAAATCCCCGGTCTTCCCGAAAAAATCAGTTTTTGCAAAACGTCTTTTGAAACCGCAGTTCGGTAAGCGGCGCGGAAAGCCCTTGCCCTGTAATTAAGATAGGCGTTCTTGCAGAAGAACAGAAAAAGAACAGGTGCTAATGAAGCGCTGAAAACAATTAAAGGATCAAACCAGTAAGAATATAAAATAAAAATACAACTGTACAATGCGGCTGACGCTATACTTAAAAACACCCCGACAATCAAAAGAACAACGGGACGCATCATAAAAACAATTATCAATACGGCAAAAACAACGGCTATCGATAAAAGTATCACATAACGGGAAAGAACAGGCTTTATATGACTGCCCGTAATAAGAGCGTTTGCGAGCATGGCGGAATATTT
>Ga0268262_10001175_pt1 | contig 33129 bp, 31 predicted proteins | sample TergutNc150P3_FD_190354 | JGI IMG/M metagenome (GOLD analysis project Ga0268262, IMG submission 190354) | Nasutitermes corniger P3 segment gut microbial community from laboratory colony in Florida, USA - Nc150 P3 (SPAdes) (version 2) | ecosystem: Host-associated > Arthropoda: Insects >... | reverse complement strand
CAAATTTTTTATACCTCGCCCTAACGGATTTGAATGTCCTTGAAAAGCGGGGGGCGGAATTCGTAACCCAATAGGGTAGGAGGTCTTATGCTGGAAGAACAAGTTAAAACCGCTCTGGAAAACGTGCGCCCATCCCTTCAAGCCGATGGCGGGGATGTGGAGTTTGTGTCGGTAACGGAAGGCGGCGTAGTTTCCGTTAAACTGACAGGCGCCTGCGGGGGATGCCCCATGGCACAGATGACATTAAAAATGGGGATTGAAAATTATCTTAAAAAAGAAATCCCCGAAGTAAGCTCCGTCGTAGGGGTATAATACCTTTTCAGGCGCGAGGAGCTTGACAGGTTTCTTGCGCCGAAAGAACAGCCAGAAAATTGTTTCACGTGAAACATTAGTTTTTGGAAGACAAGATTAATAGAATTCATCACAAAAGAAAATCCCGGGAAAATTGATGAAATAATTAACAAAATTAGTGTATTATTGTTTAAGTAATAATGTACAACCTTTTTTAGGAGTCAAAAATGTATTTTGATTTTTACTATTTAGTCCTTGTGGTTCCGACCATAATTTTATCCATGTTTGCCCAAATAATGGTAAAATCCACCTTTTCCAAGTATTCAAAAATAAGGTGTTCAAAGAATATTACCGGGCAGGACGCGGCCCTTCTTCTAATGAGAAACAATTCCATCAACGATGTTGCTATTGAGCCGGTCGCCGGTTCGCTTACGGATCATTACGATCCGGGCGCAAAAAAGCTGCGCCTTTCAGAGCCTGTTTACGCTCAGCCTTCAATCGCGGCGGTCGGGGTTGCAGCCCACGAAACCGGCCACGCTATCCAACACGCCAAAGGCTACGGTCCCTTGGCGTTGCGAAGCACCCTGGTCCCGGTAGCAAACATCGGCTCTTCCCTTGGACCATGGCTTGCCATCGCGGGCATAGGTTTGTCTTTTCCCATTTTGCTAAATATCGGCATTCTTCTTTTTGGGGGCGCTGTTCTTTTTTATATAATTACTCTGCCTGTGGAATTCAATGCGTCAGCCAGAGCCCTGGCAATATTGCGGAGCAACAATGTGCTTACCCAGGAAGAACTCAAAGGGGTAAAAAAGGTACTTACCGCCGCCGCAATGACTTATGTCGCATCAGCGCTTTCCGCAATTATGAACCTTCTCAGGTTGATTCTTCTATCACGGAGCAGAAGGCGGTAACGTAGAAAACTATAATTTGTCGTTCCATTAACGCAAACGGCATAAACTATATCACCCAGGTATTTGGGCGGGTATTCCCGCAGGTAGCTGTTAGAGTGGAATTTTTAACGCATGACAGTCTAATCCCGCCCTAATGGTCATGGCCATTTTTCTTTCACTCCAAAAGGCTACCCGCGGTTATCCCCGCCCAAAACCTAGGTGATAAACTTGCCAGCCACCGTTTGCGCTAAAGAAAGCGTAAATCGCAAATAAACTTTGCATTTCACTCCGCAAAAGCGGGTAAAGTGAAAATGTGAGGTGAAATACAAAACATTACAGAAGGAGAAGAAACCTTAATTATTCGAATAACTCTCGGCTTGTCTGAAGCTGCCGTGCGAAGCCTTGCCAAGGGCGCACGGCGTGCGATAAGAATGGTCAGGCCAAAGCCTGCGTGCAACCATGCCACGACCGTCTAGCCCGCGGCAGGGCTTCGCACGGCAGCTTCAAGCTTAGTCTGATTCATTCGTATAAATTATGGTTTATAATGCCATATTGGTATCGACAGCTCAGAAGAAAACGGGTTTGACCGGGTAAAGTCTGGCAGCCAGTCCGAGCCGGTTACTAATTCCTGATAAAAACCATCATCTATTCCGTATTCGTCCAGCATGGAAAGGATGGAACTGTATTCATCTCCTGAAATGTAACGCCCAGGGGTTTTGGCGTCCTGCCCTACAGGAGTGTATTGAGTCATCAGGGAAAGCAAAGCCCTGCCCTTGCAATTTTGAGCAAACCAGGCAAGAACCTGCCGGGTACTCTCTAAAAAGCCGGGGATCACAAGATGGCGTACCATCACGCCGGAAAGCATTTTTTCATCCAAACGCAGTTTCCGGTATTCCATCATTTTTAAGATAGCTATTGTAGCGTATTCGCCGTAGTTTGGAGCGTTAAAAAACCTGGCCGCAATTTCACTATCCAGTGTTTTAAGGTCAGGAAGGTAAACATCAACAACGCCTTTTAAAATATCTAATATCTCCATTCCCTCATAACCAGATGAATTCCAAAGTACAGGGATGGAAAGACCCTTTTTTCGGGCAGCAATAATTCCCAGGGCAAGGGTCTCTGAGGCATGGCTCCCTGTTACGATGTTAATGTTCTCCGCACCGTGTTTTTGCAAATCTAAGCAAATTCCCGCAAATTCCTCCTGCGAAACAGCCCGACCAATCCCCTCTTTGGAAATCTGGTAATTTTGGCAGAACGTACAGCCCAGGTTGCAGCCTGAAATAAAAATTGTCCCGGATCCCCCGGCACCTGTGATTGGCGGCTCTTCCCCGCGGTGAATTCCCGCGAAGGCAAGGCGCAGAACCGCTGTTTCCCCACAAAAGCCATGCTGCCCTTTTTTGCGGTTTACGCCGCAGCGCCGAGGGCAAAGGAGGCAGTTTTCATAAACCATTCCTTTTCTTTATGCTCTCTTCCAGCCCTTTTAACGCCGAGTAAAATTCTTCATCCCTCTGGGCACCCTGGCTTTTTATTTTTTCTTCGCTTTCGGTTGTTGCTTTGACTTCTTCCGCAACCCTGATCTCTACCGGCTCTTTGCTTAGCCTGAAGGCTATGCCACGGATGTCAAGTTTAGGGCAGTGGCGCTGAATAGCCAAAAGAAGCTCCGCCTGCCTGGTTTGCAGTATTTGAATCCAGCCGGGATGATCCGCTTCAACAAAAAGCACCCCGCGCTCCAGTTCCTTAATCCGGGAGTGAACCGCAGCAGCGGGAATGTCCTCGTTTTTTTGGTCTTCCCCATGCGGCCAGACCTGGCAGACAGTTTTTTCCCAGGAACTAAACATTTCCGCGCTTAACCTGGCGTTTTCCATAAAGTCTTCGCCGAAGCGTTGCTTGAACAATCCGGAAATAATCTCGCCGGCTTTTCTCATTTTCAGGGCTTCTCCCCGGCAGGTTTTCGGTTAACTTGCCCGGATTCCATATAATACACAACTGTATCTGATTTGCGGTACTTTTCAAAGGGTTCCCCTGGAAGAAAAGTGTAAAACGCCTGTTCATATTCCGGCATAACAGATAGAAATTTCCGCCGTTTTTCCCCATCCAGTTCCAAAAGTACGTCATCCAAAAGCAGGACAGGATTCCTTCCGGTTTTGTCCGTAAAAACCCTGGCTTGCGCCACGCGGAGCAGCAAAGCCAAAAGCCGCCTTTGGCCGGTGGAAGCCTTTGCCGAAAACTCTTCCCCAGCCCTTGTAAAAATGTAACGATCGCGGTGGGGCCCGGAAAGCGAAACGCCCATTGAAGCGTCCGAGTCGCGCTTTTCCAAAAGGAGGGATAAAACCGCCTCGAGGCTTTCTTCTTTCCATGAAGGCTGGTATTTTACACCGATGCCGCCAAGGCCGGTAATTTCCCTGTAAAGAGGTTCAAAAACAGCGGAAAATTCCCTTGCTGTTTCCTGGCGTTTTGCGGTCAGCTCAAGGCCGTACCTGGCGAGCTGGGGATCCAGTGCGTCAAGCGTAGCGGTTATTTGGTTGTCGAGCCGACTATCGCCGCGGAAAAGGGCGTTCCGGTTTTTCAGGATATACCGGTACTTGCGGAGATCTTCAAGGTAAAGGGAATCCCAAAGGCTGCGTGTCTGATCAAAAAACCAGCGCCGCCTTTCCGGGCTTCCCGCCACAAATTCCATGTCCTCGTGACAGAAGACAATCGCGGGCGCCACAGAAAGCAGCTCTTTCCGGTCTTCGATACGCTTCCCGTCCAGAGTAATTACTTTTTTTAGGTCTCTATAGGCAACGCTTACATTTGCATAAAGGGCGTCTATAACAGAAAGACTTGCGGAACAATCCTTTTCGCCATTTTTAACCAGCTCCTTATCTTTACTCCCCCTGAAAGACGAAGCGTAAGAGCAAAAATATAGAGCTTCAAGGAAATTGGACTTTCCCTGACCGTTTTCGCCTACCAGATAAATGTCCTTTCCGCGGAGGTCTGTTTCCGCGTCAAGGAGGTTGCGGAAAGCTACTGTTCTGAGAAACGCGAAACTCATAACAACCTACGCAGATATGTCGGAAACTTTTCGCTAGTCTTGCTGCATGGGCATAACAATATGGAAATAATCTTTTTCCGGGACCGGTATAATCGTGATCGTCTTATTTGGATCGCTGAAAAGAACGCTGATTTCCTCCGTCTTCATCACCTTAAAAGGCTCTTCCAAATAGCGACAATTCAAAGCTATAGTGGCATCTTCTCCGTCATATATGCAGGGAATTTCCTCTTTGGCGTTACCTATGTCGTTTTCTTCGCAATAGACAGAAACTGCGCCGGAAGACAAGCCAAGATAAAGGCGATGGGAATTTTGCTCAACCAAAAGCGAGACCCGTTTAAGCGCGTCCAGCATTTCGCTACGGTTGACAGTAAAACTCCTGGTCTGACTTTCGGGAATTACCCGTTTGTAATTGGGAAATTGCCCGTCAATTAAGATGGAGGACAGTTTATAAGAACCAAACTGGATAAAAATAATTTTATCGGTTATAGATATTCCAGCTATTCCTTCATCGCCGGCTCTCTTCAAAACAATGTTGAGTATTTTTGGAGGTATAATGATTCCTGGAAAATCAGGAATTCCCGAAATGTTTTTACTAATAAAAGCAAGCCTGCGGCCATCGGTAGCCACCATAACTAATTTATCTTCGGCTTTTTCAAAATACACCCCGTTCATGAAATACCTGGTTTCATCATCGGAAATAGCAAATATTGTTTCTTCAATCATGTCCTTTAAATCCCTGACAGGTATCTCAAAATGATCTTTTCCGCTGGCGCTAAACTCGGGAAATTTATCCGAAGCTATGCTTTTAAGCTGAAACCTGGCTTTCTTTGCCGATGTTTTTATATTTATCTTATTATCAACCTGTTCAAATTCAATTTCCCCTTCAGGAACAGAATTGAGTATTCCAAAAAATTTATCCCCATAAACTGTCACGCTACCGCTTTCCAAAACCGTAACCGGTACTTTTGTTTCAAAATTTACTTTCATATCGGTAGCCTTTATCGTCAGACTTCCGTCCTTTGCCTCAAAATAAATATTGGACAGAATTGAAATAGCGTTTTTGGACACTATGATTTCATTTGCCATTGCTATTTCTTTTAGCAATACACTTCGTTCAAAAGTAAACCTCATATCAACTCCTCTTATTCTCTTCTCTTAGTATAAATAATATATAAATTCAGTAACAGTAGTAATAAAGGCAAAAAATTGTGGAATAATCACTTAATTCGATATATAGCAAAGAATTACGCGAGTAAGAAGTTTTGGAAAAAAAAGGTTTTTTTTTGAGGTTTTTCACATTATTAACATTTCCTTTTTTTTGGTTTTATTTTTTCCACAGAATATTAACCCTAAACAAACCGGTTCATGCTTCATTTTACGTTTATTGTCCTTATACTCTTTTTGAGCCTTTCCAGAGTGGAATAAAGGTTCGTGTCGGAACGGCTGGTTTCTTCGATCAGGCGGTGGGAATGGAGGATTGTCGTGTGATCCCGGTCTCCGAAAGCTTGGCCAATTTCAGTTAGCGAATATTCGGTTAACTCGCGGCAAAGGTAAATGGCAATCTGCCGGGGCTTTACGATTCCGGCGCTTCTTTTTTTGCCTTTTAAGTCGTTCGGCGTAAGGTGGTAATCGTCCGCCACTACCCGAATAATAACATCGGTCGACATATTTCCCTGTTTGGGATCGGAAAAGATATCTTTCAATTCCCTTTGAGCGATTTCCATGGTTACCGGTTTGTTTACAAGATCCGCGTAACCCATAAGTTTATTCAGGGCCCCTTCCATATCGCGGACGTTGGTAGAAATATTTTTGATTATCAGCTCGATTATTTCATCAGAGATCTCTATGTTTTTCTTCAGTTCCAGCCTTTTAAGTTCTACCTTTTTCTTTAGTATGTTTATAAGCTCCTCGTATTTAGGCAATTGAAGCTCCACACTGACACCGCTTGAAAACCTGGATTTTAAACGGTCGGCGATGTGTTTTAACTCCGCGATAGGCCTGTCGCAGGTGAAAACCATTTGTTTTTTCTTGTTATAAAGGGCCTCAAACGTGTAAAAAAGTTCGTCTTGGGTGCCTGTAGCCTGTGCGCCTATATTATGAATGTCGTCAATTAATAGGGCATCCACATTGCGGTATTTTTTGGCAAATGCGTCCTTGTTTTTTTGGCCTAAACCAACAGTTTCCACGAATTCGTGCATAAAGCCTTCGCCGGTTATGTAAAGAATTTGGAGATCACTACTCTGGTGTATGCGGTGGCCTATTGCCTGCATGAGATGGGTTTTTCCAAGCCCGGTGCCGCCGTAAATGAGCAAAGGATTGTAGATTTTGGAGTTTCCTGGGTTCAATGCGACTGCAGACGCGACGTTAAATGCAAACCCGTTGATTTCGCCAACCACATAGGTCTCGAAGGTGTATTCCTCCTGGAGCTGAGGGTGGTTTGTCTTTTTCTTGGGTTCTGTTGCGGACGTCTGAGAATTCTGCCCACCGGTCGATAAACGGGAATTTTCCCCCTCCTGGGCGCTTTTTTTCCCCGTTTGGGCTTTTGGAATGTTGTTTCCCCCAGTCTCTTTGCTCTTTTTTGGGACTTCCATGACTACAGTCAGCTTTTTACCTGATAATTCCCTGATTTTGCTTTCCAGCTTGGGTAAGTATTTGGGATTAAACATCTCCAAAAAGAAACTTGAAGAGGCGGAAATAAAAATAGCTGTTTCTTCAGCCTTAATGTAATCCAGTTTGCTAAACCAAATGCTGTATTCTTCGTCCCCAAGCTCTGATTTAAGCTGTGAAAGGGATTCATCCCATAAAACTCTGTAGTTCAAATCCGCCATAAACCGATCCCCAGTAAGTTGTCAACATATTATCCACAATTTACAACACAGCAGTAAAGCCCCATAACTAAAAAACCCTTTATTTTTTCGAAAAATTTACCTTATATTTTGAATAGTAGTATTTGCTAACTCCTTATAATACAAGTAATTACGCATTAACAAAAAATGATGTTTTTTCGGTTTTCCGGTGCCTGTTAAAAGCCGGACAAAAAAAGCGCTTAAAAGCCGAAAATAACAAGGTTATCCACAATTTGTTCACAACTATTTTTTAAGCCCTTCAGAGCTCGTGGTTCGACGCCACGGAAGAAAATCATTCTAGCCTGTCTTAATTATTTTGTTCAAGTCTTGTTGGCGCTGACTCCGATATGCCGGGAATCTATACTTTTTTGCCCTTTTTCAATATCATTGTGAAATGAGTTCCAACTATTCTGCGCAAAATATCACGGTTCTTAAAGGTTTGGAGGCGGTACGCAAGCGCCCCGGAATGTATATTGGAACCACCGGCATCGACGGCCTGCATCACCTTGTTTTTGAGGTAGTAGATAATTCGGTCGACGAAGCAATGCAGGGTCACTGCGACAATATTCTAGTTGCTCTTGAAACGAACGATGTGGTGCGTGTCGAGGATAATGGCCGGGGTATTCCGGTTGACATACATTCAGGCGAGGGTGTAAGCGCTCTGGAGTTGGTCATGACCCGGCTCCACGCTGGTGGCAAGTTCGACAAGAAGTCTTACAAAGTCTCCGGGGGCCTTCACGGCGTCGGCGTGTCTGTTGTAAACGCCCTTTCCCAGTGGTGCGAGGTTTTTGTCCATGTGGACGGCCGCGTCCACACCCAGAGTTACAAAACCGGGATTGCTGACGGGCCGGCACACGAAATCTCGATAGATAAGCTCCCTTACCCGGCTGGTCCCAATTGCCAGGGTACTGTAGTCCGCTGGAAGGCGGATGCTTCAATTTTTGAGACAACTACACACAACTTTGACGCTTTAAGCAACCGCCTTCGGGAGCTGGCTTTTCTTAACAAGGGCTTAAAAATCACCATACGGGACGAAAGGCTTTCCATTCCCAAAATCCATGAGTTTAAGTTTGAAGGCGGGGTAAAAAGTTTTGTGGAGTACCTGAACGAAAACAAAACCGTGCTGTATAAGGAGCCGATTTTTATTGAAGGTGTCCGTGACGACGGGCTGGGCGGCAGCGTGGAGATAGAGTGCGCAATCCAGTACAACGACGGTTTTAACGAGATAATGTATTCCTTTGTGAACGATATCAACACCCGCGAAGGCGGTACGCATCTTGTAGGTTTTAAGTCCGCCCTTACCCGGACGCTGAACGAGTACCTTAAAAAATCCAAGCACGCTAAAAAGCTGGACGAGACTCTTTCCGGGGATGACGTGCGCGAGGGCCTTACCGCGGTGCTTTCGGTGAAGGTAGGCGAGCCTCAGTTCGAGGGTCAAACCAAGGGCAAGCTAGGCAACCCGGAAGTAAAAAGCGTTGTGGAAGCGATGATAAACGAGCAGCTTGAGCTTTTTCTGGATAAGCACCCTGACATTATTGCCGCCATCCTGGAAAAGTCCGTGCTGGCTGCCCGGGCGCGCATCGCTGCCCGGGCGGCGCGGGACGCTACCCGCCGGAAAAACGCCATGGATTCCGCCGGCCTTCCGGGAAAGCTTTCGGACTGCTCGGAAAAGGATCCTGCCGTTTGCGAACTGTTTATTGTCGAGGGGGATTCCGCCGGCGGTTCCGCCAGGATGGGCCGCAACCGGCACACCCAGGCTATCCTTTCCCTTTGGGGCAAAATGCTCAACGTAGAAAAAACCCGCATTGAGAAAGTAGTTACCAACGAGAAACTGCAGCCCATCATCGCCAGCATAGGCGCAGGCTGCGGCAGCGAGTTTAACATCGCCAAAATCCGCTACCACAAAATCATCATCATGGCGGATGCAGACGTGGATGGCTCACATATCCGCACATTGCTATTGACGTTTTTTTACCGCTACATGACCGAGCTCATCGAAAAGGGCCACGTCTACATAGCCATGCCCCCGCTCTACAAGATCAGCCACAACCGCAAGGATTACTACGCCTACGACGACGCTGAAAAAGAAAAAGTCATGTCCCTGCTTGGCGACATCAAAAAAGAAGGCGTCCAGCGTTACAAGGGCCTTGGCGAAATGAACCCCGATCAGCTTTGGGAAACCACTATGGACCCCTCCCGTCGCAACATCATCCAGGTCCACATGGACGACGCCGTGGAAGCCGAGCGCATCTTCACCACGCTGATGGGCGAAGTCGTCGGTCCGCGCCGTGAGTTCATCGAAGAAAACGCGCTTTTGGTGAGCAATCTGGATGTGTGAAAAGGAACTTTATATAAACACCGTTAGTGTTAAACATGCGATTAAATACATACATGAACAATTAATTCACAATCTCCTGTTGAAATACTGGAAGCCCTATTTGAGTAATTCTTGGTTATATTATCGTCAGGGGCTACGAATGACCACATTGAAAGAGGCAATTACCGATTATTTGGCATATTGCGAGTATCAAAAAAAATTGAGCGTAAAGTCAATAAAGGCATATACGATTGACCTTGAACAATTAAAGCGGTACACTATGTCTGAATATATTCCTGTAAAAACGGAAATTTCCACATATATTACACAGCTTCACAAAACATATTCACCACGGACAGTAAAGCGCAAAATCGCAAGCATCCGTGCTTTTTTAAATTATCTTGAGTTTGAAGAAATTATTTTTGAAAATCCGATGAAAAGGATTAAAACAAAATTCCAAATTCCACAGATATTACCAAGAACAATCCCTTTAGCAATAATTGAAAGGATTTTACGCACCGCTTATAAGGAGCTAAAACAGGCGCATACCGTATATGCTCTGAATGTAGCTCTGCGAAATGCTGCGATGCTCGAACTACTGTTTGCAACAGGACTGCGAGTATCAGAATTGTGTTCTCTAAATACAGAATGTATTGATTTGAGCAATGGAAGGATTCTCATAATGGGAAAAGGATCAAAGGAACGCGTACTGCAAATAGGAAACCAAGAGGTTCTTTTGATTCTACGCCACTATGCCAAAGAAAACGCAATGCATATACACGAATCGGGTTGTTTTTTTGTTAATCGGCAGTCTTCTCGTATTTCCGAACAGTCCGTCCGCTTTTTGATAAAACGACTCTGCGCCAAGGCTGATGTCGGACAAAACATAACACCGCATATGTTCAGGCATTCTTTCGCTACCCTGCTACTTGAAGAGGATGTAGACATTCGCTGTATACAGCGTATGTTGGGCCATAGTTCCATATTGACGACACAGATTTACACACAAGTTACTGTTGAAAAACAACGCCAAATTTTGACTGCGAAACATCCACGTAACAAGATTGTTGTAAATATGTAAAATTTATGTTGACAATTTTAAGAGAAGAGGGTATGATAGAAATGTAGATACAGGATAATTATTTATTATCGTGAACTTTGTATGACACTTAAAAGATAACAAGGAAAGTGAATATTCAGATGTCTTTTAGGATTCTCTTTTGAGATAACTGTTAGTTGAGATTGTAAAGAATCATAGGAATAGAAATAGGTAGCTATGAAACCTCTGGTCTGGGTCGGAGTTAGAGAATCGGATATCGCAGATTGTGATGATATTTTCTGCGGAAGCGTGACAATTTTTGGTAGTAATATCGGTGGTAATCGGGCTTATTGTACCCAGATTGCCAAACGTATTGATCATAATGTTAACAGTATTGTACCTGATATATTTTGGAATGATGAATTAATGCATTGGGTAGAACAATATCCAAACATGCATTTCATGTTTTACAATCCTATTTATTCATATAACATATTGGATTCATTACAGCACCATGTGATTTGTAGAAACGAATTTGCTTTATTGAGTTTTTTGGACAATAAAGCTGCTATGCGTGAAATGGTTCAAAATGCTGGTATTGATATTGTACCATACGAACATGTCTCGGGACGCTTGTCTTCAACTTTTTCGTATACTGATGGAATCATTCTTCAATTAAACTCATCTTCCGGTGGCAATGGTACTTTCCTGTTTTCTACGTCAGAAAGAGATGAAATGGCTGATATTATTAAAGACAACAGCAATTGTATTCTGTCGCCGTATTTAAAACAATCTATACCTGTTAACATACATTTTTTCATTTCTGATGGAAAGCTTGTACCATTACCTGGTTCTATTCAGATTATCAGGGAAACACAAGAGCGCTACCATAAATTGCTGTTCTTTGGATCCGATTATATCGCCTTCCGGCACCTGCCTGAAATAACGCGAACAAATATAATGGAATTTGGATATCAAATTTCTACCCTATTACAGCACCAAGGGTATCGAGGTATCATAGGCTATGATTTTTTGATTTACAATGGAAAAATTATGTTTTTGGAGGCAAATGGCAGATTTCAGGCTTCTACACCACTGCTGAATCTATCATTGGTCAAAAATGGATTACCATGTACTCAAACAATGAATATACTTGCATTTGAAAATAAATTGTCGCCTTTGGATAGTTTTCAAAGAGTTTCAATCGAATACAGCTCAATCGCTTATCTGAACGGAACATGGAACCGACCTTTACCTGATTCGAATGGTACACAACTATCTGAGAATATCGTTGATATCAAATGGGATGGTTATACCAGTTCACATTCTATAGATCCTACCGCCTATATGTTTAAACTAATATTTAATACCAATATCACCAAAATAACCCCGGAAGGTACGATACTGTTGCATAACAATATATTTGATGAAGAGCCGATGTTTAGCAAGGCCATACATAATTGTGATCCTTTATGTGTCAAAATATCTCTTTTGAACCAGGGTGTACGATTAACGGAAGACGGGCGCAAAATTGCAGGTCAGATTAAAAATGCGGTGTTTGATGCGATGGACATTAAGATATTCGACTGGTTGCGTGTAAATTGCCCAAAGGACAACAAATGGATAGGTATGTCACCTTGGGAAATTGATGTGGACGGTACAGATAGTCTTGTATTGCGTTATCAGCAGGCAACAATTTGTTCTGTGCACATAGACAAAAAAGATGCTTTTGCTGAACTTAAAACATCAAATGGTGTACGTTTTTCTGCAGCCAGTTTTTTCGCGACTGATAGGTTGCGTTTACATCATGGGGTTTCATGCAAATTTCAACAATCAGGTAAAGGCTGTCAATTTTGTGATATGCCGATTGACGCTATACAATTTTCACTCAAGGATATTTATGAAATTGTTGATTACTATTTGGAACATGCTGTTGGCTTAAGGCATTTCCTGATTGGAGGAGGTTCTCACGATAACGAGGAAAACACGATCTCAATACTTGCACGCTATATCCGGAGTAAATCTGATAAGGAAATATACGTGATGTGCCTACCGATAGAAGACGATACAGCGCTTTCTGCATTATTGGATGCGGGAGTAAGTGATATTGCGTTTAATATTGAAATTTTTGATTCATCAATTGCACATTCTATTATGCCAGGGAAAGGCGCAATACCTCGTGAAAAATATTTTAAAGCGCTAAAAAAGGCGACAAAGTATTGGGGGAAGAATGGTAATGTCCGCAGTTTAGTTATAGCCGGGTTGGAACCGGAAGAAAGCATATTGGATGGCATAAAACAACTGTGCGAAATAGGCGTTATGCCTATTATATCAATATTCCGGCCTCTAAGGGGAACGGCAATGGAATCTGTAATACCACCAAATAATACATGGCTTTATAATTTATATCAAAAAGCACAAGCAATATGTGAATCATTTCATCTTCATCTTGGACCGTCCTGTACCGACTGCCAGAACAATACTCTAAGTTTACCATTTTGAGTTAACTTTTTTGAAAAATTGGTCATGTGCCTCCTTGATAATATTGATTAAAAAATTGCTGATATAAATATTCTAAGAAGTTTTTCTCGCCATCCAAAATCTGCACATCGAAATCCAATATTTGAATACCGCGGTGTTGCAACTCGCTTATCCATTGCGTCACTTGCTTTCTATTCACGTCGGTTGATGTTTCTGCTTCTGGTATAAAAAATCTTGTAGCCGTGTTTTTAATGTCTGTCTGAAAAAGACTCTGGATTTCATTCCGAAGCATGGTTGTTTCCTGTACTCTTACAGAATCTTCTTCGTTCTGGTCCTCCACTTTTGAATTGGATGAATCTGTAGCTGTCGCCACGGCTGATCTGGCGGAATCTGTGGAAGTTTTGTTTGTTTCTTTATCCGTTATCTGCGGAGTAAATTTAGGTCCAAAAATAGCGGCAAGCCCGAGAATTGTTACGATATTTGCCGAGTCCTGTAATATTGGTTGAAGCACAGAATATGTTTTTTTTAACAAAGCAAACAATGTTTCAGCGCCACCGGAACTGAGCCAATCAATAACAGCTGGTGAATTTCGGCGTATTTCAATATGTTGACCATCCAAATTATGCGCGGTTGTATTTTGAAGCGATTCAAGCAAATGAAGGAAATACCCAAGCCCTTCATAATCCGATGGTTTTATATTCGTTCGCATTGAAACTGATAAAGTCGGTTTGTCGCCTGGATTGTCCAGAAGCAGTTTTTTAATCATCGGAAAATAATACCCAAACTGATAGTACTCAGCCGAGCTGAGTGAAATACCTTGTAAATCATGATTGATCTTTTTATAAATTTTTGCTCTGGTTTCTTGTGTATATTTTAAAACACAAGTAGCCTGGAGACAAAAATAGTATAATGATCTAAAATCCCTGCTCAAAGTACTTTGCTTAACCCCTGCCAAATTGTTCTCTTGTGCCCGCTTGCTGTCCCCTTGTACATCGTAGCAATTTGCTAATGGAAAATATTCTTGCCGCTTTTTAAAAAAAGCAATAAAATCCGGCAACATACTAGTATATCGTTTATACGATATAGTTCCATTTTCCTCTTTTTCCTGGGATTCAAAGTCTATTTCATCATCAGTCTGGAATACGAATTGTAAGCCATTGAATGTATATGGCATTTGAAAAAACGGGAGTGTCACTTTGTGCATTGTAATATGTTCAAAAAATGAATATCTAAGATTTAGGCTGGATAAATTAATATTTTCTAAACGTACATTTTGAAAACGGCAAAGTTCAAAATCAGAAGAAGAAATTTTATTATTTCTCAAAATTACATGATTAAATAACGTTTCTCTGAATGAACAGCCATGGATTTCGCAATTTTTCAATACAGAAGAATGAAATGTACTATGTGTAAAATTACTTCCACGAAATGTACAGTTATAGAAAACTTCTTCAGAAAATCTACAATGCTGCATAGAAACATTATCTATATGACTGTCTCGAAAATCATTTTCACTGAATACATGACCATTCGCAGTGGAATTCGTTAAATCACAACCGAACCATCGGCATTTCTTGAAAGACGCATTGTAAAAGACAATGTTCTTCAAATCAGTATCCATGCGAGTATCATAACAGTCGGAAATTTGATTTTTTCGATTGTAGTCGTCTTTTATATGTTTGTAAATATTGTCATCGGTAGATTTCAACGCACCGGCCTCCATAATACACGACCAGTCAATTATATTTCACGATAATAAATAATTATCCTGTATTCATTGGTTATGTCCCTTAATATCATACGCATTGGTATTGACAGTCAGCCAGAGGAAAATAAAAATTTTTAAAAAATTACGTGTTTATCTTGGAATTGTACAACCAGTAAAACAATTTCCCCGTTACTTACCCCATCCGCCCCACCAACTCAAAACACGCCCGTGCGTTGTGGTATGGGCATTTCCAGAAACCGGCTTTGGGCATGCTTGTGTCCGGCGTGTTGTCAAGGCTTAATTCGTTGTGCCATTCGCCGTTTGTACGATCAACAAAATGATTCTGGATGTAACTCCAAATAACGTCAGCCGCTTCAAGGTATTTTTGATCGCCGGATAGCTCATACGCGTTGTAAAAACCCACGACCGCCTCAGCCTGCGGCCACCATTCCTTTTTGGTGTGTATAAACCCCGCCTCGTTACATCCGCTGAATAGCCCGTTGTTGGTACGGTCAATGGCGGTGGTATAGATAACTTCCGCAATCGCCAATGCGGTTTGCGTTACTTTGGAAATAATGTTTTCATCGCCTGAAGCCAGCGCCGCTTCATACATCAGCCAGCTTCCCTCAATGTCATGGCCATAAGAGATATCCTTTGTGAGCGAATTCCAATCCATATCGAAAAATAATTCAAAATGCCAATCACGGCTGACAATTTTTTCAAGCGTTATACGCAACAGGGCGTCAAGCGCCTTGCGCACACGCCCGTCGTTGCTGGCGCGGGCAAGGTTCGTGTAGGCTTCCAGAATGTGCAGGTTGGTATTCATCGACTTTGGGCAGTTAAGGTCTTTCCCGCTGAGCCGGAAATCGTCAATGCTTTGCCATTCCCGGTTGCACGCCTCAATATAACCGCCCGCAGAGGTATCAAGCCCGTAATGTTCAGTTGCGTTGAAAAGGGACATCGCCAATTCAAGCGATGACTTGTCTCCTGTAGCGATGTAATGTTCGCTCAGCGCATAGATGCCAAAAGCGATGTTGTAAAACTGCTTTCTGGTATCCATCGCTTTCCCGGTATGATCTACAAGCCAGTACAGTCCGCCGTGCGTTGTATCAAGAAAAGTCGCCGATAAAAAATCCCGCGCACGCTGAGCACATGCTTTATAAGCATCGTCCCCGAATATGCGGTACGCAGCGGAAAAGGTCCACAGTATCCGCGAGTTTAGAATGCATCCTTTGGCGGCGGCTTTATTTGCCCTACCGTAAAAATCAGCCTCGCCGTAAAAGCCGCCGTTTTCTTCATCTGCCATGCCTTGCCAGAACGGGAGGATATTTTCCTTAACCTCCCGTACCGCATCCTTCTTGCTTAGATTAGATCTTTCTATGATAATCATGGTTCATCCTACTCGTTGCCAGCCACTCTTGGCTAGTAACTAATCGACTTTTTTTATCCTGACAGGTCCGTTTGTGTCCAGGCTGAGGCTTGGAGAGCCTATGTATTCCACCAAACCCACCCCTCTTGCCACAATGGATAATTTTTCAGAACAGTTTATTCTTATTGTACCCGCGCCTGAAAAATTGACTGACGCCTCGCGCATCTGAAGCGAAGACGCTTTTAAATCGCCTGCCCCGCTAAACATAATCTCGGCGTTATCCGCCTTGCCGAAAAGTTCAAAACTGCCAGCGCCTGACATATTCGTTTTGAGGCTGTTCGCATCAAGTTCGGCTTTACCTTCACCCGCGCCGCTAATTACAAGATAGAAAGTGTCGGCCTTAATTTTGTCAATCGTCTTAAAAGTACACGCGCCCGTTATTATCAGGCTGTTTAACGCGGGTGTGGAAACCGTTAAAACCGGAGCTCTGTTCGAATTGTAGCTGATCCTTTTCGTGGTGCTGATAACCAATTCGCCATTTACGACTTCCACCACAAAATACTCGCGGAGGTTGGGCTGGACTTCCAGAGTAACGGTATTTGAAGGCGCTGCGTAATATTGAATTTCGCAAAGGCCTTCTATTTTAATCCCGTTGTATTCGCCGACAGTGATGGTATATTTTTCCGGGGTGCCTTTTCCTGATACCGCGTTTGCGTCTGAATGGTTGACAACTACACAGCCTGAAAAAATCATGGCGTGTAAAGCACACAGAACTGTAAAAATGTTTTTTCTCATAGATTTATCTTCCTTTCCATTAATTTAGAGGTTATAACAAACAAGGCTGCTGCTTCGAGCAGTGTAAGCAAGGCGTAAAACGGCAGGGCGTTGCTTCCAATGTTCAGAAGTATCAGCAAGCCGTAACGTTGGACAGTACCGAACGGAACCAATAGCAGTTGAAGCAGGCTGATAACATAAAAACAGGCGCAGGCAAGAAGAAAAGCCAGTAATCCCGAGGCGGGAATACTGAACAGTATCGACTTTTTTGCCGTTATGCAAAACATTATCACCATCATTAAAAGCAGATAGCCTGCTACCAATAAAGGCACATACCAAAGCCCGTACAGAAAATCTGAGCTATTCGTGCTGATATAATACCAGGCGGTGCGCCAGATTTCTTCGCCTGCCAGAATAAATGACAGCCATACTTCCGCAGTGATAACAACAGCCATTGTAACAATATCCAATACGGCAGTAGCGATAACACTCGCCAGAAGGATTTTCCGTCGCGGCGAAGGCGTCAATGCGTACAAGTACGCTTCCGGCGCCAGGAACATACGGCGTAAAATCGCGATATCGCTGATTATGTCAAATACCATCATAGCAGCAATTGCCACTCCGCCCAGGGACACGGCTGTAACTTTTGCGGCAAACGGCAGCAAGCCAAGCGATCCAAGCGCGATAAACACCGCGTCCATTACAAAGATAAAGGCAAACGCCGCGCCGCGAAACGGAAGCCCTGTTATAAACGCGTATTTAAATTGAGCTTTCATTGATAAACACCTCCAAATATGCCTGCTCTATGGTTTTGCCGCGCTCTTCGCGAATTGCATCGCAAGAGCCGGAAAACACGATCTTTCCGTTTGAAAGGAAAAATACGCTGTCAAAAATGCGTTCAATGTCTTTAACCAGATGAGTTGATACAAGCGTAGAAGCGCCTTCAGGTTTCATCGAAATTATCGCGTCTATTACGCGTGTTTTACCGACGGGGTCTATCCCGTCCAGCGGCTCGTCGAGCAGGTACAGCTTTGTTTCGCGCGAAAAAGTCAAAGCCATAACAAGGCGCTCTCTCATTCCCTTGGACAGGCTGCGGACAGGAGTGTCCTGAATGTTTTGAAGTTCAAGGATGCGCATAAGCTCGTCTGCGCGGGGCTGCGAATAGTCATCGTACATCTCTTTAAAAAAAGTGAACGCGTCGCGCACTTTCATCCAGCGTGGGAAGCCCATCGCGTCAGGGCAAAAACCGATGGTTTTCCTGGCATTCGGTCCCGGCTGGGTGTTTTCGAAGTAGCGCAGTTCCCCTGCGGACGGTTGTAGCAATCCCGCCGCGGTTTTGAGCAGCGTGGTTTTGCCGGATGCGTTAGGTCCAAGCAGCCCGATAATCTGCCCCGCCGGTATGGACATATCCACCCCGCGTAAAGCCTCGCATTTGAAGAACTGTTTTTTGAGCCCTGAGATTTCAAGAATTGTCTGCATGCTTTTCGCCTCCTTTCATAAATGCCTCAAGCTCATTCAGGATTTCTGTATCCGCGCAACCAAGCGCGCGCATTTCCCCGACAAAGCGGCTAAGCGACTCCTGCGCCAGATTACTGCGCATTTTTTCAATCATCTTCCTGTCCTCCGTAAAGAAATAACCTGTGCCACGTTTGCTGTTTATCATTTCGTCTCTTTCCATTTCCTGATAAACACGCTGCATCGTGTTTGTATTGACTTTCAGCAAAGCGGCCAGTTCGCGGATGGATGGGATACGTTCCCCCGGTTGAATATTTCCGCAGACAAACGCCTGGCTGAACCGGAGAATGATCTGGCGGTAAATCGGCATCCTGTCGTCAAACGCCAGCCTCCATTGTTCCCATAATGGCATATTACTACCTCCATATGTGTACTACCACACTAATACACTATTTCAGTTTTGTCAAGGGGAAATTAAATAAATTTTTTAAATTTTTCTTCAAAAATCGAAGCGCCCTGCATCTCCGTGCAGTAATGCAGCGGAGGGTAAATAAATGAAAAAATTGTTTAATTGTTTAGGGTGTATGCTTGTCTTCTTTTGCCTGCTTGGTTCCTGTTCAATGTTGGGATTTGAACAGGAACATTTTTCGTCAACTGAGGAGGCATCGCCAAAGGAAAAGGAAACGGCTTCAGATGAGGAAACAGTTTCAGAGGATGAATCGCCAATCGAGGAGGAAAATCCTGATGAGCTGCAGTATGATCCGCAGGACAATACTGAGAAAATTCAGCCTGCGCCAGCTTTAGTTCAATGCGAAGCATTACCGGAGAATGAGATTGTTTTCGAGTTTTCCGGTCCGGTCTCGCTTGAATCCCTGAGTTTTGAACCGGATCTGGAATTTGAAAAGATAGAAGAGGAAGGGAATGAAATAATAATAAAATTGACAGGAGATCCCGCACCGGGATTGTTGGTTGAGGCTGAATTACAGGTTAAAGATGAACATGAAAACATTATTAATGAACAGGTTAGCTTTAACATCAGAAACAACCGTGTTCCGCAGATGCAAATCAACGAACTGCGCACAGAGTATGCCAGTGCAAGTGGCAATTCCGGCCCAAAAGCCGAGTTTATCGAATTCAAGATGCTTTCCGATGGTAATTTGGGCGCATTGCGTGTGTTTGCTGAGTGGAACAACAAGGCGCCTCAGATTTATGAGTTTGAGCCGGTGGATGTCAAGGAAGGGGAGTATGTGGTTCTTCATTTGCGCAAGCTGGAAGATTCGTGCAAAGACGAATACGGTGAAGACCTGAATATTTCAGGCGGCACAGATTCATCCCCAACAGCGCGTGATTTCTGGATACCTGGTACAAATAAGCTGCTTCATAAAACCGATGCCATTTATGTGTTAGATCAGGATGATAGAGTGCTTGATGCAGTGATGCTATCCGAAAGCCCTTCTGCATCCTGGGGCAAAACTTACTTCACTGAAGCGGCTAAGTTTTTATTTGAGCATGATGCCTGGAAATCTCCGACAGGCGAGATTTGCAGTCCTATGGATGCGGTGGATACTTCCGGAATTAAGGCATCAACAGCCAAGAGTATTTCCCGGAAAGAGGATGCGGGAAATACCCATACCGCAGCGGATTGGTATGTAACAACGCAAGGAGTAACGCCTGGGCTGCCAAATAAACTATAGGGTTTGTAGGGCTACTTTATTTTGACCTTGACCTTTCCTGAAGCTTGTATTATCATGACTAGACAGACTAGACAGGAGATACTATGCAAGCAGAAAAAACATGGCAGCTTCAGGAGGCCAAGAGTCGATTGAGTGAGGTTATTAAACAGGCAGCTATTGCCCCGCAGACAATTACTTTACGCGATGTGCCTGTCGCTGTGATCGTTTCTATGGAAAAGTACAAGCAGCTTGCCAAGCCAAAAAAAAGCCTCATCGAATTTTTACGTTCCGCGCCATTTCCTCTGGACGAGCTGGAAATACCTAAACGCGAAGTCAGGGAAAGGCGGGAGATTTTGTTTTGAGGTACCTTGTTGATACCAATGTCATCTCGGAAATGACCAAAAAACGGCCGGATAATAACATTATGAAATGGCTTGAAAACACTGCCACTGCGGATATGTTTATAAGCGTCATATCCATTGGCGAATTGGTTTATGGTGTGGCGAAGCTTTCTGATGGTACTAAAAAAACAGAGCTTTCGGCATGGCTTAATGTATTGAAACATGAAATCTTTGAAGATCGTATTGTTGATATAGATATAAATGTTATGGAAATTTGGGGAGAAATGTCAGCTAAACTAACGCGCTCTTTGCCAGAACTGGATACTCTTATCGCGGCTTCGGCAATTGCCTGGAATATGACTGTTGTAACAGGAAATGTCAGTGATTTCAAGGATATTCCCGGCTTAAAATTTTTTAACCCGCGGGAGTACTAAATCTCCAGAATTTTAAGGTTTTTTCCTCCCTTATTATTCTGTTTGACAGGCTGAATCAATTAGGGGATAATGTCTTAATTTATTTTTCTCGATGAGGAAATTATGAGAAACCTAAAAAACAGTACCGTTTTAGCAGTGGTACTGTTGATCGGCGCCGGAGTCCTGTTCGTGGCATGTGGCCGGGCGACAAGCAGGGTGACGGTTACGGCTGATGCTCTGCCCAGAAATGAAACTCTTTATTATAACGGTCTTCAATGGGGAACACCCAGAGGCAACAATGTTTATGGGAATACCAATAACGCTTTTGCCGAACAGGGCCATCGTCAGTTACAGTTTGAAACCCTGTTTACCTACAACCTTCTGGACGGGAAACTCTATCCCCAGATGGGCGATTCTTTTTCCTGGAGCGGACAGACCCTGACTGTTCAGCTTAATACCAATGTCAGGTTTGCTGATGAAATACCCCTTACTTCTGTGGACGTAGTGTATTGCTTTGAGTTGGCTAAGAAATACCACATAGGCCCTTCGAAGTACTGGCAGTATCTCGACAGTGTTAGAGCCGAGGGTGATTACACAGTGGTATTTCAGGGAAAAGAGCCGCCCAATTTCAATATGAAGCAAATGGAACAAGCCATTAGCGAAGTATCCATTACATCCAAATACTACTGGGAATCGAAAATCGCCAACGGCGAACTTGGAAGTGGTACTGATGATCTCTTCAATTTTATGGGATGGGATTGCTTTGGAACCGGGCCCTATAAGTTGTTTTATCATGACGATGCCAAACTAGTGCTTGTCAGGAACGATAATTATTGGGGAAAACATCATTCCCGGTATGGTAAACTCCCGGTACCAAAATACATCGCTCACAACATTTATGCCGACAATTCGGAAGGCGATTATGCTTTCCGCAGAGGCGAAGTCGATGTATCGCAGCAGTTTGTTTTCCAAATATGGTATATGTGGGAAAACGGCCTTCCGATTGAAACTTACCTTATTCAGTCGCCATACTATATACCCGGCGTTATGCCCTCTATCATTTTTAATACTGCAAAACCTGGTCTTAGTGATAAAGCGGTTCGCAAGGCTATTGCTATGGCCATTGACTACGAAAGGATCAGAGTCAACTCTATGTCAGGCTATACCGCCGAAAAACAAGCTTCTATGATGCTTCCTCTGCCCCAGGAACAAGCCCTTATTGATCTAAACGCTTTGAAACCTTATCAGTGGGAAGGTATTGATATTAATGGCGCCTCCAGGCTTCTTGATGACGCTGGCTGGGTTATGGGGGCTGACGGCGTACGGGCTAAGGGCGGTGTCAAGCTTTCTTTCGAGATTGAATGTCCCCTTGGCTGGTCAGACTGGAAAGCCTCCATTGACGTAGTAGTCAGGGCTGGAAGACTAATTGGTATTGATCTTACAACCTATTTTCCGGATGCTGGGGTGTGGTCAGATGACAGATTTAACTGTAACTTTGACATCATAATGGACAGTCCAGGCGGTCAGGGTATCAGTTCGCCCTGGAGCAGGGCTTACGCAATGATGTACAGCAAATACCTTCCGCCTGTTGGGACTCCCAATGCGCTGGGAAACTGGGGACGTTATTCAAACTCGCGTGCTGACACGCTTATTGACCGGATCGCGAATGAAACAAACGCAACGACCCTTAAAGCCCTTTGGACTGAGCTTAACCAAATCTACCTTGACGAAATGCCCGCTGTGGGCCTGATGTACCGGCCCTGGTTATTTCATCAGGTAAATACCTCGGTATGGACCGGCTTCCCAAGGCTCAACGACGGTATAAATGTTCCGCCTACCATCTTGTGTGACGGCTATGGAATAAAAGGTCTTTATAATCTTAAACTCAAATGAATGTATTATCGTAATCCAAAAGGAGAATAATGTGACTGCGCAAGAAATCGTATCCCAATTAACCCTTGAAGAAAAAGCATCTTTGTGTTCGGGCAAAGACAGCTGGCTGCTTAAAAGCGTTGAGCGTTTGGGCTTGTCTTCCATTATGGTAGCTGACGGCCCCCACGGTCTGCGCAAGCAATTAAAGGCAAACGATCAAGCTGGCTATGATGAAACTGTTCCGGCTACCTGTTTTCCTACCGCCGTAACCAGTGTATGCAGTTTTGATCGGGACTTGCTGTACCAAATGGGACAGGCAATGGCGGAAGAATGTTTGCAGGAAAAAGTTTCGGTCATTTTGGGCCCTGGGGTTAATATTAAGCGCAGCCCGTTATGCGGCAGGAATTTTGAATATTTCAGCGAAGACCCTTTTGTCGCAGGAGAAATGGCGGCGGCGTTGATTAACGGGGTTCAGAGCAAGGGCGTAGGCACTTCCCTGAAGCATTTTGCCGCTAATAATCAGGAAACAGGGCGATTTACCTGCGATTCCGTTATTGATGAGCGGGCGCTTCGTGAAATATACCTGTCGGCTTTTGAAACGGCGGTTAAGAAGTCCCAGCCCTGGACGGTTATGGATTCGTACAATTTGCTAAATGGCGTTTATGCTTCTGAAAATTACAAACTTCTGACAGCCATATTGCGGGACGAATGGGGTTATAAGGGTATAGTGGTGACAGACTGGGGCGCTGTAAATAACCGTGTGGAAGGTTTAAAAGCGGGGCAGGATCTGGAAATGCCCGGCGTCGGCAATCATAACGACAAAAAAATTGTTGAGGCGGTAAAAGGCGGAGCTGTCGACGAAAGTATCTTGGACAAAACCGCGCTTCGTCTGGTTGAGCTGATCCTTAAAGGGCAGGAAAACCGGCAGGAAAATTATCAATACGACAAGGCGGCTCATCACGCGATGGCGTTTAAGGTTGCGCTGGAATCCGCAGTTCTATTAAAAAACGGTGATGGTGTTTTGCCTGTAAAGCAGGGGCAAAGCCTCGCGCTGATAGGCGGCTTTGCCAAAACGCCCCGCTATCAGGGAGCGGGGAGCAGCAAGATTGTCCCCAATAAGCTTGACAACGCCTGCGACGCGTTTAAAGCCGCAGGAGTGTCCTTTGACTATGCACAGGGCTATTCCGGTATAAATCCTGACGCCGCCCTTATTGAAGAAGCGGTTCGTGTAGCCAAGGGCAAAGACAGGGTGATTATTTTTGCCGGGCTTCCGGATGAATACGAAAGCGAAGGGTTTGACCGCGCTTCTTTTGATATGCCGCCAAGCCACAATAAGCTGATTGAAGCTGTTGCCGAAGCAAACCCGAATGTCGCTGTTGTTTTGCAGCTCGGCGCACCGGCGGCCCTGCCCTGGGCAGGCAAGGTAAAAGGCATACTTGCGGCGTATCTTTGCGGGCAGGCAGGAAGCGGCGCCGTTGCTGACCTGCTTTTGGGCAAAAGCTCCCCAAGCGGCAAGCTTGCGGAAACCTGGCCGCTCTCCCTGGAAGACACTCCCTGTTACCATTATTATCCTGGAAGCGTCCGAAGCGCGGAATACAGAGAAAGCATCTTTGTGGGTTACCGCTATTATGATCATGGCGAAAAACCTGTTGCTTTTCCCTTTGGTCATGGTCTTTCTTATACCTCCTTTGCATACAGTAATTTGAAATTTAGCAGCGCTTCTTTTCAATCAGGCGGTAAACTGGAAGTCAGTTTTGATGTTCAAAATACAGGGAATACGTCCGGGGCCGAAATTGCCCAGGTATATGTTGCTCCGAAAAAAACGGCGATTTTCCGGGCTCTTAAAGAACTCAAAGGTTTTGAGAAAGTTTTTCTGCAAAAAGGCGAAAACCGCGCCGTAAAAATCACCCTGGATGCCCGTTCCTTCTCTTACTACAATGTTCCGAAAGGAACCTGGGCTATCGAGGGCGGCGCTTACGAAATTCTCGTGGGCGCTTCAAGCCGCGACATTTCTCTGCGAGGCGAAGTCCAGGTAGCAGGCGACGGGTATGAAACGCTTCTGTTGGAACAACGCAAAAATTCGCCGGAATATTTTAACGTGAACGCCAAAGGCTTGAAAATCAGCGATGCGTCTTTTGAAGCCTTGTATGGGCAAAAGTTGTCTTTAATCAAAAGAGATGCAGGGCTAATTGATCTCAACAGCACGGTGGGTGATATCAGACATACTGAAATAGGAAAAAAACTTGAAGCCTATATTTTTAAGCAAATGTCGGATGCGTTCGGTGGGGAGAATGTAAGCGATCTTCGCCTTATGTTTGAAAGGATGCTTGGGGAAATGCCCTTGCGCAGCCTTGCAATGTTTGCCAGAGGTAACGCAAAAGTAACCCCTACTACGATTGAAGCATTGGTTGATATGCTGAACGGCAAACCCTGTTCCGATCCGGGATTGGCGGGTTTTTTTGGTTAAGTAACATAATTAATACTGTGTAGTTATTTACTCACCCTCTTTCACAGTTACAGTTCTGGTTACGCCGCCGGATATGTAGATACGCCCACATTCAGGGCAGATCGACGATTCGAGCTTTACGGTCTGGCTTATTACCCTGCTGCCTTCTTCTTCCGCTTTTGCCTTTTCATTGGAAACGTGTTCATATTCGTGGGCTAAAACCAGGGCGGCTGATTGTCCGGGGCTGATGTTTGTTGGCGTCTGGAAGCTGACTGACGGATCGTTGGAACCGTCCTGATATTTGCGGCTTTTGCAGGTTTTACATTCCGTTAAAGCGGCGAGTTTTTCCATACCTTTCGCATTTTTTGTTGTTTCAGCCTTGGCGTAAGCTGCCCGTCCCTCAGGGGAAATATCGACAGTAATCCATGGGCGGGATGTTCCGCTTGCCTGTTGTGCGTCAGGTTGGGCGGTATGGTGCCTCACTGCGGAGGCATCCGGAGAGGGAGGTTGCCTCGCCATTCGCAAATATGCGTTCAGGGTATTATCGACACGCATAATACAATTATACTACATCAGCGGCGCAAAAACCCTGAGTACGTCCTGGAAGATCCTCTGTGCCGCGTTTCGGGAGCAATCCGCAATCGTGATTTCCCGGCACGATGGCAGGGTTTTAAGGAAATCTTCCTTGACGCTTGCGATGCTTTCGGTTTGGTACATCCAGACGCCACATTCAAAATGCAGGTAAAGGCTTCTGAAGTCAAGGTTTGTGGTTCCTACGGTGGCAACCCGGTCGTCGGACACAAAGGTTTTTGAGTGGTTAAATCCGGCTGAGTATTCGTATATTTTCACTCCCGCCTGGATTAACTGGCGGTAGTAGGAGCGGGAGACAACTGCGACTATCCATTTATCCCAGCGGTACGGGGTGACGATCCTTATGTCCACTCCGCTTTTGGCGGAAAGAGCGAGAACCGAAAGAAGGCTGTCGTCAATCACAAGGTATGGCGTGTTGATGTAAACGTACTTTTTCGCGTTGTTGATAATTTGGATGTAAACATGCTCGCCTACGTTTTCTTCGTCGATGGGGCTGTCCGCATAGGGCTGAACAAAGCCCCTGGACTTTATCGGGCAGCCTTCGATTTTATAACCGTCAGTGGAGCCATCCGCGATTTTCCAGGGATAGAACGAAATAATATCGTCCGGGGTGTTTTTCTCCAGATTCCACATTTGAAAGAAAATGAGGGTCAGGCTCCAGGCCGCTTCTCCCTGAAGCATGATGGCCGCGTCTTTCCAGTGGCCGAAACGCTCCCACGCGTTGATGTATTCATCCGCAAGGTTCATGCCGCCGGTAAAAGCGGTTTTCCCGTCTATGATGATTATCTTTCTGTGATCGCGGTTGTTTTGTAGCGATGAAAGTATAGGCTTAAACGGGTTAAAAACAATGCACTTAATTCCCTTCTGCTCAAGGGTTTCTTTAAAATTCGGCGGCAAAGTCATAAAACAGCCAAGGCCGTCGTAAAGAAACCTGATGTCCAGGCCCTGTTTGGCCTTTTGTTCAAGAATATCGATGATTGGGTCAAGCATTTTTCCCTGGCGCAATATAAAATATTCCAGAAAAATGTATTTTTCGGCTTTTTCCATTTCTTCCAGGGCTTGAGCGAAAAAACTCTCCCCGGAATCAAAATATTTTGTCTGAGTACGGTTGTATACGGGAAAACCGGCGTAGTTTTGCAAATAATTTGCCTGGGGCAGACATTCGCTGTATTCCGCGGCAAGATCCGCCAAAGCATCTCCGGCGGGAGTGAGGAAAGGCTTCAAACGCCGGTTTATTTCGTCTATCTGCCACCTTAATTTCCTGGGAGTAGCCTGGCTGTGAAAGAAAATGTAAACCGAGCCTCCGAAAAACGGGAAAACCAGGATTAGGAATATCCAGGTGAGTTTATAAGCCGTTTTTTCATGCTTGTTCAGAATGTAGATGCAAACAACGATGCTTAAACCCCTGAAAAAATAATTCAAATTGCGGATATAGTAATCCGACCTTGCAAGGACGAAGAGAATAAATGCAAGTTGCACGACTATTAATGAAATGATAAAAATACGCCGTCTAAAAACGACCCGAACCCATTTTTTTTCCATTACTTTTTCTAGCCCGGCCAGTGCCCGGCGCCTTGCCTTAATACTTGAATTTCCCCTGAGCTTAAATCCAAAACTGTTGTAAAAATTCTTTTCCGGTCCTCTCCGGGGTCAAGGACAAGATCCAGGTGTGGAATATCCTCCAATTCCCAGCCGCCTTCAAAAAGGGTTTCCTCGTCTGTTGAGTTCTGGTCAACTTCCTCTGTTAACAGCATTCCCCGCTTGGCTGTAACGCCGTACAGGGGGCAGCCGAGGGTGTTTATCACATGAAGCGGCACAGGATAATCAGGAAGCCGGACGCCGATTTCCTGCCGTTTTAAGCCAAGAGTTTTTTCGGTTCCCAAAAGGGTTTTGAGGATAAAAACATACGGTCCCGGGGCAAGCCTTTTGATAAGCCTGAATCTGGTGTTGTCCAGGCTGCAAAATTCCCCGAACTGCGAAATATCCGAGCAAAGCAGCGTAAAGCGACGCTCATCCTTTTCTCTGGACAGGGATCTAAGCCGCTTTAATCCGTCCCTTGAATTCATCGAACAAACAATACTCCAGCTTGTATCTGTCGGGATCGCGACAGTCCCCCCTTCGCCAAGGAGTTTTGCGGCTCTGGCTAGAATACGGTCATCAATATTTCCGGGCACTATGTATTCGATCATTGGTCTGGACTTTCAGGGAACCCAAATGAGCTTATCCGGGGCGGATTCTTTCAGGAAGATCTTTTTATACCGCCCCGAGTGATCATCGCCGGGATTTTCAGGAAAATAAGTTGCCCTGAAAAACCATACCACATCTTTCATGTCATCGAACGAATTCGAGGGAGCATAGCGGAACCAAATTTCTTTGTTTTCCAGAGTTTGGCGGGTTTTAGGATCGGTAACCAGTTCCGGATCAGTCATACGGCGGAGTTCCGAGCGCAGGCCGCCGTAATGAGTTTGCCCGACATCCATTATCCGTAAATGTTTTTGTTCATCCATCCAGTATATTTCGTATACCCCCGCTATTGCCGGGACTTTGGAATTTATTGTCCATCGCTCGGCCAGGCTAAGAGGAGACCATTGGATGTCATAATAAACGTTTTCATCCTTTTTCAGAGCGGTAATTCCCAAGTCCATAGGCTCAGTATATCACAAAAATGTTTACTTTTCCATACAAGCATTCCAGCCAGAATGTATGAAAAATCATACGAATTTCACTTCATAAATGGAAAGGCAAAATTCAGTAAATCATAACTCTTTGTATTACAAGGACTTACAATTTCTTTCTAATTTTTATTGATGTTGGCATGGACTTTGCTAGTTAATTAGTGGAAAAAGTAATTTTTCCAGGAGGAACCTAAGAACAAAGATAAAACTTTTAAAGATAATGATGCTTTACTTGCTTATGTCAGCCAGATACGAAGCATCCCGCTGCTGTCTTTTGCCGAGGAACTTGAACTTTCCAAGTGTATTATGAACGGCGATGAAGCAGCTCGTCATAGATTAATTGAAGCCAACCTTAGGCTTGTTGTAAAAATAGCAAAGTCCTATAACAATAAAGGCGTTCCACTTATGGATTTGATCCAGGAAGGTAATATGGGTCTAATCAGGGCGGTTGAAAAATACGATTATAACAGGCAATTGCGTTTCTCAACCTATGCTACGTGGTGGATCCGTCAAGCGATTACAAGGTACCTGACTGACAGAAGGCGCACAATTCGCCTTCCGCACAGAAAGGAAGAGATTCTACGCAAGGTTAATCAGGCGTACAATGTTTTAACCCAGCGGAATAAAAGGTCGCCCAAGTACAGTGAGATAGCCGATGAAATCGGCGTTCCGGTAAAGGATGTGGAATTTGTCCTTTCGCTGTCCAGCGAAATAATTCCCCTGGAAACCGAGTGGGGCACCAATGAAAACTCCTTTATGATAGAACACCTGGCTGATCATACCTATAGCCCTGAACCGGTGCTTATGAAGAAAAGCTCCAGGGAAGATACTTTCAGGGTACTTAACGAACTAAAGGATAATGAAAAAAGCGTCCTGATTTACAGGTATGAGCTTAACGGAGGAAAACGCCGCACCCTTAAAAACATTAGCACCAAGCTGGGGCTGTCAACCGAAACGATAAGGCAGATAGAGCTCAGGGCCCTGCAAAAGCTCCGCGACAATGCCAAAGATCTGAAGCTTTACGTGGAAAGTACTTAATTAATTTTTTAGTTTATTAACTAAAAGGACGGTTTCTCTTATGACACTGCGCCACTGTCGCCAACTTTGTTGGTACTGTCGGCGCAGTAAATTTTTTGCTATTGATTTCTTTTATGGATGTGGATATACTTAGTATATCCTAAAAATTGGAGGATAGTTAATGCAAACCACGATAGTTAAATGGGGCAACAGCCACGGAATAAGAATACCAAAAGCGTTTCTTCAAAATATACAAATCAAAGAAAATGATCTTGTCGATGTAATACTGGAAAAAGAAAAAATAATCATCACAAAAAAAATTGTAAAGGAACATAAAACAACCAGAGAACGGCTCATGGAATTTTATGATGCGGATTTTGACAAAAAGCGTAAACCTCAAAAAGAAATTGACTGGGGCGGTCCTGCCGGAAAAGAAGTATGGTAAAACAGGGTGATATTATTTGGCTGGATTTTAATCCTCAGACAGGTCATGAACAGAAAGGCAGACGACCTGCTCTGGTGATTAGTAATGAAACTTTTAACATTTTTTCAAGTTTGGCTATTGTATGTCCCATAACAAATACTAATAAGAATCATCCTTTTCATGTAAAATTGGATAAAAGAACAAAAACAACTGGAGTTATTTTGTCTGACCAATCAAGAACATTGGATATTAAAGCGCGTAACTTTGAATTTATCGAAAAAATTCCTAACGACATTTTATTTGAAGTGATAGATATTATTAGCGGTTTTATTGAAGATAATGGATACGATAAATGAGCTTGAAGTTTTACTTGTATAGTAATCAAATACAAATATGGACATCGAAAGGTAAGAATGAAGGATTTGAGTTGATAGAATATTGGGATGGAAGATTAATTGTGCAGGGGCAAAAGCCCCATTTCTTTACCGAAGTTAAACAATGAGGAACCGTAAAATTAATCTGACAGCTTCGTTATGGCAATTTGACCCAAATAGCATGTAGAAAAATATCATAATTTTTCACTGTTATAGTATCACCGACTTTATATATGATCCCATCGCCTTGTGGTTTTGTGTTCCAATATTGAAATTTATAGCCATCTTTATACAATGTGTTTTTGTCTTTCACAACAGAAGTTTCTCCGGAAATATATTGATGGGTGTCTATAGGAACATTTCCTTCGGCTCCGTTCGCGTAATACAGAATGGAAAATGTTTTTCCCTCTGTATCGGGACCACTACAAGCAACCAAAATTATAGATAAAATTAATAATACAACAAAACAGTTTTTTTTCATTAAAAGTTTCCTTATGTTTTCAATTATAAACTAATACTCTGGAATCGCAAATAATCCCTAATTATGGTTTATACTCCGGCATTTCTTCAGCCGCGAACGCTTCCGCCGCCAAATCCGCAACACTATCTGAAGGTTGGAACTTTCCAATGCGAAGCTTCTTTTTCTTTGCTTTCTGCTCTTCAATAGCGAGGCGAGCCGCAGACCTGGCGGCTTTTGCCGCGACGGCCGGGACGCCGCATTTTTCGGCGATTTCTTCCTCGTTGGCGGTGGCGATTTTTTCCAGGCTTCCAAAGGCTTTCATAATTGCCGCGGCGCGTTTTGGGCCAATTCCTTCGATTGATTCCAAAACTGGGAAGTAAAGATCCCCTGACCGCAGGCGCTGGTTCAGCCCTGTGGCAAAGCGGTGGGTTTCGTCACGGATGTGCTGCAAAACCTTAAGCGCCTCGGATCTCTGGGAAAGCTTAACAGGCGCTGCGGCGTGCGGAAGCCATATCTCTTCTTCCCGCTTCGCAAGCCCAACGACATCGCAGTCGATTCCTAGCTCGTCCATGACGCCGCGGACAGCGTTTACCTGCCCTATGCCGCCGTCGATTAAAATCAAGTCGGGCAGCTCTTTGCCTTCTCGGACAAGCCGGGCGTAGCGGCGCTGAACCGCTTCCCGAACGGAAGCGAAATCATCGACGATTCCAATTACGGTTTTCAGTTTAAAGTAACGGTAATTTTTCCTGTCAGGGACACCGTTTTTGAAAGAAATGAGGGAGGCTACCGGGTGTTTGCCTTCCAGTTGCGCTATGTCAAAGCCTTCGATAGTTTCCGGCCTGGCTTTGAGGCTCAAAACCCGCTTGAGTTCGTCCAGGGCAGGCCCGACCCCGCGTTCCCTCAATCGCCTTTTAAGCTCTTCCTGGGCATTTTGCCGTGCCATGCTTAGGGCGGCAATGTGCCTTTTTTCAAGCCCCTCCTGCCAGACAAGTCCCGGAGTGTAGCCGAATTGTTCCCTGAAATACCTGTCCAGGGCATCGGCTTGCACGGATAAACCAGTCAGGAAAATCCGGGGCGGGGGAGGGCGGTCGGGGGAATAGTAAGCGGTCAGGAAGGTAACCAGGGACTCGTCTTCTTTGGCGGCGGAGCGGGAATTGAAAAGCTCCCGGCCGGTCATTCGGCCGCCCCGCATTGAAAGAACTGAAAAGGTGGTGAAGATCCCCTCTTCCGCCCAGGCAATGTAATCCCGGCTTTCCGGATCCATGTCAGCCACTGAGTTGCTCTCCGACAGGCTTTCAATCGCACGGATTGCGTTCCTGAAACCGGCGGCTTCCTCGAATTTCAAAGCCGCCGCCGCCGTCTGCATTTGAGCGCTCAAGTCTCCCATCAAGGCGGAAGTCTCCCCTGCAAGAAGCTTGCGTACCCTTTCAACCTGGGTCTTATACGCCGACTCTTCCACCCTGCCGCAACATGGCGCCAGGCAGCGGCCTATATGGTAGTACATGCAGGGGTTTTCGCGTTTTTTTAGAGTTTTGCATTTTCGCAGGGGAAAGAGTTTTTCAATTACCGCGAGGGTTTCGTCCAGAGCCTGGACATTCGGAAAGGGGCCGAAGTATTGGCTCCCGTCTTCCACAATGTGCCTTGTGCGGAAGACCCTGGGAAAATCCCCGGAAGTAATTCTAACTACCGGATAGGTTTTACCGTCTTTAAGGTTGATGTTGTACCTTGGGCTGTGCTGTTTGATCAGGGTATTTTCAAGGAGCAGCGCCTCGTATTCGTTCGAAACAATAATTGTTTCTATAGACTTGCTATGGCCGATCAGCGCCGCGGTTTTGACATCTTTTGAGCCGGAGAAATAAGAGTTAAGCCTGTTGCGGATGTTTAAGGCTTTCCCAACGTAAATAATGCGGTTTTCGCCGTCCCGCCACAGGTAAACCCCCGGTTCCACAGGCGCATCCTTCGCAAAAGCCCTGAGTTGAGAATAATTTTCGAAAAATCTTTCATGAATCATAGGTAAATATACCGATAAGATAGAGGGAACCTATAAAAGATGAGACACAAGCCCTTTATCCTGGCAGTATTGTACCTTTTTTTTCTTTTAGCTGGTAGTGTGTACGGAATTGGAGAAAAGACCATAACACTTGGCTCGGGTTCTTCCTGGGAACTAATGGAAAAAAGGCAGGGAATCGCAGAAGTTTCATATATCAGGCCCCATCCTGTTCTTGCCCTTGCTGGAGGAGCGTCCGGTACTCGCAAAGAAAATTTATTAGATGGTTTTTTTTCAGATCTCCATCTTTCTTTTGACGAGGGACGATCGGCATACTTTACGGATTCACTGGGCCATTACGATGTCCTGGTTTCGGCGGAATTGGCTTCGGCTGCTGATCCATGGAGCAGGGTAGGAAAAGGCGCGGCGTTGTTTAACGGAAAGACGGGCGCAGACAGGCCGGAAGGGCCTCTGGTACTAAAACCCCGCTCTGGCGCGCTTTTTGCGTCGGGCAGCTATATACGTGATTTTTCGATTGAATTCTGGTTGTATCCCCAAAGCCTGGAAACCGGGGAACAGGTTTTATCCTGGTATTCTTCCAAACCAGACGGGAAAGGCGGCTACATTAACCAACGCATACAGTGCGCTGTAA
>Ga0268262_10001174_pt1 | contig 33268 bp, 25 predicted proteins | sample TergutNc150P3_FD_190354 | JGI IMG/M metagenome (GOLD analysis project Ga0268262, IMG submission 190354) | Nasutitermes corniger P3 segment gut microbial community from laboratory colony in Florida, USA - Nc150 P3 (SPAdes) (version 2) | ecosystem: Host-associated > Arthropoda: Insects >... | reverse complement strand
GGGGTATTTTCTCATTTTGTCAAGCAACTCCGCGTCGGCGTTGTTTGCGGCGGCGCGAAAGCCGTAGCGGGGGCGGCGGGCTTCAGGCCCGCATATCGCGGATAAAAGCGACAGCGTTGTCGCCGAAAAAACCAAGGCCAAGGCTACCGACATTGCAATCTATCTCCTAAATAGCAATACGTCTCGAAAAACACAGTATCCGCTCCCCCAAGCGTTCTGTGAATTTATGGTATTATATACAATATAAGACATGGGATAAAAAAAGTCAATATAAAAATAAAAATATTTAAAAAAGGTGGGGATTGGGGGGCTTTGGGAGCTATTTTAGGCTTTCGCGTCCGGGGAAGGGGCGTTCTGGGGGTCGTTCGCAAAATGGGAATCGTGAGAAAGGGGGTTGGGGGCTACGCTGTCGTCAACTCCGGCTCAAATTTCTGTGTTTGTTGTTTTCGGTAGTAGTCGTCAAGCTTGTCGGACATCTCCTTTATCATCTCAGGGAAGGTATACCGTCCGCCCCGCGTATCATACTCTCCGAAAATAGGATCGTATTTGTCACGCATTTTCCAATATTCATCGACAATATCTAGTCCTTCCGGCCCTATTTCGGGTAAGTATTCCATCATTTTACCATCTCCTTGTATGCATTAAAAAGTTCGACAAAATAGCGCTTTATAACCGTTAGACCCATACCTTCCATAATATCCAATGTCCCAATGTTCGCAAATATCTCCTTAGGGACGTGCCGTCTATCTGATGTCCAATATTCCACACGATGCCCGAAAGCCAACCCATCATTCTTTCCACGCAACGCGGATAAAATATCGTGTACAGCCATTTGGTCTTCTCTAAGTAGCGGTCTCATTTTTTCCAAAACTGTGTCAAAAACGCTATTCGAACGTATCTTTGCCTTGTCTATAGCGTATAAAAACTCAACGTTTACCCAGCTTCTATATACCATGTGATCCATCCTATGGATCAATTCGTGTAACCGAAAAGCCGTCCTCCTTTCTACTGTGTCAGGAAAAGAGGGATGGGTCGGGTTAAACTCAATAGTATCTTTGTCGGGCCGATACCGTCCAATACCCTTAAAAATCTTGTTTTCTAAATAACATGTCGTCGCTTCGTATTCTTTTACCCGCTTCACAAAGCACGGCGTCCCCATACTCTTCCCCAAAAACGCCATAAATTCCGTTCTTTCTATCGTCCCCGCAAACCCAACGTTATCTTTTTCTTTGTCCGCCATACCCTATTTTACTCCCCACTGTATTAATATACCTCTTTCCTCGCCAAAAATCAACCCTATTATCAACATCCGACCGTCATCCGGCCTCAGTACGCCTTAACCTCCCAGTCGGCGGTATATTCGACGGTCTCCCCGACTTGTTGGAGCAGTCCGACCCCGTATTTCCTCGCCTCTTCGACAACATCGTCCTCAAACGCCAGGGCGGCTAGGCCTAGGTAGATTTTTAGGTCTTTGTAGTCGGGGAACAAGATTTTGAAGTTGTTCACCTTCTTTTCTACGAGCGTCGTCACGTCTTCTTTCCGCGCCCTGTATTTGGCCTCTACGATTGCGGCGGAGGCGTCGTTCAGCATGACAATGTCGAATTGGTCTTGCAGGCGCTTTCCATCGGGCAGTTTCTTGATGCCGCCGAAAGAGTTGCTTACGTCGTCGAAGTGGATGCCGGCGAACTCTTTTTTCCTCCATAGCGTGCGGTAATAGATGTCTTCGGCGAACATCCCGTTGCTCTTGCCGATGCCGTTTACGGTATCGTTCGTAGCGGCTATCTTGGCGTCAAGATAGGCCATGCGCTCCTTGAATTCAGCGGAATCTTTCGCAATCCTGGCGTTGAACTCATCCTCACGTCTCTTGGATTCCTCATCCAATTCAGCCTTACGCTTCATAGATTCCTCCACAATCCTTGCCAGCGCAGCGTCCAGCTTTTCAAACAGAATCGTTTCTTCCGTATCCATAATCCATACCCTCCTTAGTTTCAGTGTTTAACCCCAATACGCCGACCCGATATCCGGACCGGCGCGCCCGCTTTCGTACGTACACCGTACGCGTTTTGATTTTAATCGTACAACGAGAATGGCACAACGAAAGCGGCTTAGAGAGAGCGAGCCGGAACCTATAAGCCCTAGAGTGAGACGCCGCAGTAATAATATAATGTTTTTTGTCGGCGAATGTCAATAAAATCTTTTAAAATCAAATTCTTTTTTAGACGGAAGGCTACGCCTTCCATAGATAGTTCGGGGGCTAAACCCCCGAACTTCAGTCAAAATCAACGTCAAAGTCAACGTCAAAAGATTTTGAATTTGATTTTGATTGAACTTGTTTATCTCGGCGAAGCCAAAATGCGGGGTTCAGCCCCGCATTTATCTATGAAGCCGAAGGCTTCGTCTAAAAAAGAATTTGAATTTGAATTTGATTTTAAAGAATTTGATTTTAAGGCTTTCTGGTTTAGCCCCGCATTTATCTATGAAGCCGAAGGCTTCGTCTTAAAAAGAATTAGCGGAGAATCATTCGCAAAACTAGAGGCGTGAAAACTCCGATTTCGCGTCGGTAATTTTCTCATCAATACCCGCACCCTAAAAGTCTTGATCCGCGACCCTCGCGTTAAGCAGCAGGCCAACCAGTATCGCCACCGTCATGGTAAACGATCCGCCGTAGGAGAGGAACGGCAGCGGTATGCCTGTCACCGGCGTCATACCGAGCGTCATCGCTATGTTTACGAATGTGTGGAAGCCGAGTATCGCGGTGCAACCTACCGCCGTTAGGTTTATGAAACGGTTTCGGCAGCTGTAGGTGACCAACAGACCGCGTACAATCAGTACCGCGAAGAGAATTATTACTACGGAGCATCCGAATAGGCCGAACTGCTCGCCGAGTACGGAGAAGATGAAGTCGGTGTGCTGTTCGGGGAGGAACGACAGGCGCGACTGGGTGCCTTGCAGGTATCCCTTGCCGAATATGTGGCCGGAGCCTATTGCCACCTTGGACTGTATGACTTGGTAACCCGAGCCGAAGGGGTCGGCCTGCGGGTTCATGAAACTCGTTATGCGCATCTTCTGGTAATCTTTAAGCACCGAACCCCAGACCACCGTGGTCGCCGTGGCCGTCGCGATGTTTCCGGCGATCACGCCTACCCAGATGTACAGCGGGGCGCGGAAGATGTATAGCAGCACCACCACGACTACGAAGAAAAGCCCCCACGGCACGGCCTCGAAGACGCCCCAGTTCACGCCGGTGTTGAAGGCGAGCAGGAGCGGGATGGCGGAGAGCAGCAGGGATATCAGCGGCGAGACGATGTAGAAGACGTCAAGCAAAGTCAGCTTGCTCCAGTAAAACATGGGCAGCGCCATCACGCAGAAGACCATGGCGGTGCCCAGGTCGGGCTGCTTAAGCACAAGGGCGAAGGGGACGAGGATCAGCAGCACCGGAACTATGAGCGTAGGCAGATCGTAGAGCGAGACGGGTTTTTCGCTGAGGCGTTTGGCGAGCGCCAGGAGCAGGCCCACCTTGGCGAACTCGGAGGGCTGTATCTTGAAACCGCCGACCATGATCCACCGCTCGGCGCCTTTGGCGGCCACGCCCGAGCCTGTTGCAATGGCCAAAACGAGCATGACGAGCGACGCGCCATAAAAAATATACGCGCATTTGGATATGTAGCGGGTGGGTATCGAGATAATAAGGATGACTATCAGAAGCGCCATCACCACCCACAGTATCTGCTGCTTGTATATGCCGGCGAGCGGCCCGCTCTCGTGGATGTAGGTCGCGCTGTAAACGAGAAATATCCCTATCACCCACAAGGACAAGGCCGAGAGGAGGAGGGTGAAGTCTAAGCCGCGCTTTCTGCGGAGGTCGTCCATGTCAGCACTCTCCGAAACGTTTATCGTTGTTAATCATTGCCGCCCTCCGGTGCCGGCGGGCCGCTGATAGGGGCGGACTCGGATCTGTCCGCCGCGTCGGCGGCGGCGTTTGCCGCGTTCTCGGCCGCCGAGAGCGGCGGTCTTGAGATCAGCGGTTTTCTGGTCTTTAGCTCCGAATCCGGATTATACTTTTTGTAGACGCTCTTTCCTTCCTCCGTTTCGGAGAAGAAGTAATTGAGGAGCGCTCCGGCCACGGGCGCCGCCACCGCGCCGCCGCCGCCGGCGTTTTCTATGGCCACCGCCACGGCGATCACCGGGTCGTCGACCGGGGCGACGGCTATGAACATCGCGTGCGAAAGGTCGCTGTGCGGGTTCTGCGCGCTGCCGGTCTTGCCGCCTACGGGGATCCCCTGCACCCCGGCGCGCCAGCCGGTGCCGCCGGGCCTGACCACCGCGGCCAGCGCCTCGCGCGTCACATCGAGGGCATACTGGCCGACCACTATCTTGTTCATTACCACCGGCAGGTTCTGGTATACCAATATGCCGTCCTTGTTGCGCTCCTCGCTAAGCAGACGCGGCTTGTACAAGAGCTTCCCGTTGCCCATGCCGCCCACCATGAGCGCCAGCTGCAGCGGCGTGAGCACCTGCTGCTGACCTATGGCGAGGTCCATGACCAGCCCCTGCGTCCAGCGCCAGTTCCGTGAGGCGAAGCGCTCGTTGTAGGCCTTTTCGCCCGACAGGTAGCCCGCCTTCTCGCCTGGAAGGTCTATGCCGGTAATGCTGCCCAAAGAGAACATCTTCGCGTACTTGTTTATCCGCGCGTCGCCGAGCCTTAGGCCGAGCTGGTAGAAGTACACGTTGCACGAATACTGCACCGCCGATATGTAGTTTGTGCTGCCGTGGCCGGGCGGGGGCTTGTGGCACTTCGCTATACGGTTGCCGAAACGGTAGCTCCCGCCGCACGCCGCGGGCATCCTCGAGTCCTTTGTGATGATCCCGGCGTCGAGGCCGGTTATTCCGCTGAGCACTTTGAACGTCGATCCGGGGGGGTACACGCCGGCTATGGCGCGGTTGTTTAGGGGAAGGCTGCGGTCGGCCGCCACCGCCGCCCACGTCTTGCTTCTAACGGAGGTCGCCGATGAGAAAATATTGGGGTCTACCGACGGGTTGCTGAAGAGCACCAAAACTTCGCCGTTACGCGGGTCCACGGCGACCACCGCGCCCTTGAGAGAGTCGGGGAAGGCCTTCCTGGCCACAAGCTGCAGATTGATGTCGAGCGTCGTGTATAGGTCGTACCCGTAGACCGGATCGATCTTCTTGATGTTCGATACCGTACCCAGACTTTTTCCGTAGGCGTTTACCTCCAAGTACTCGCGTCCGCACTTCCCCCTCATGACGTTCTCGTAGGTGCGCTCCAGCCCCGACCTGCCCATCAGGTCGCCCCAGTAGTAGTCTTGGTTCCTGAGGGTATCGAACTCGTTTTCAGGTATCTCGCCCATGTAGCCCACCGCGTGGAACGCCGCCGGGCCGTAAGGGTACTCGCGGCGCGACTCCGTCTCCACCACTATCCCCGGCAACTCCATGTAGTGCTCTTCCACAATGCTCACAATATCTATGGGCACGTCTTCCTTTATGCGCGTAAGCTCAAACTTACGGGTGTTGGCCCTGCGGATCTGCTGAACGAGCGTAATGCTGTCGAAAACGACGTTGCCCTCTATGTCGCGAATCTTGCAGAGCGAAGAGATCACCGCCTCGCGGTTGCGCAGGCTGTAGGGCAGCACGCATATCGAGTAGGCGGGACGGTTGCGCGCCAGTTCGTTGCCGTTCCTGTCCAAAATGCGCCCGCGGGGTGGTAGAACCACCTGCTCGCGCATACTGTTTTCATTTGACACCCGGATATTCTCTTCGGCCTCAATCACCTGCAAGCGGTACAAATTCACGAGCAACACGGCCATCGCGACGCAGCATACCGTGGCAACCACAAGGCTCTTCGCCCGTCGTTCATGCGGTTCGTCGTGTAGCCTTTTTCCCGTCGCCATAGCGTACCGATCAATCTACCAATCTATGTGGCTTGACAACGTTTACCCAGACGAGCGGGATTGCCGCGAAAATGAGCGAGTACAAGGCTCTGGGCAGGGTGACCGCCAAAAGCTCCGTAAAAAACGCGCCGGCGCCGCCGTCGGACTTTATTATTTGCACAAGCATAACGATCGTGTCGTTAAGTATAAACATCGCGACGAGCAACGCCCCGCGCGTGATAGGGTCAAGACGCACGACCCGCTCGTTGAAAAGGCCGCCTACAAAGCCGGTCACGCTCTTGGCCAACGCGGTCTGTCCGAGAAATCCTTGGGAAAAAAGGTCTTGCCCCAAACCGAGAAAGAAACCGACGTATACGCCGGGCATCACGCCCAAGCGGAGCGACAGGTAGAAGAGGGCTACGAGCGGCAGATCCGGTTTGCACGACATCACGGCAATGTAGGGCACGAGCGTGCTCTGCAATATCAGGCACAGAATAATCCATCCGGTCCATCTCAGCACGATGTTCATCATTTTTCCACCGCCGCTTTCTCAAGTTCGGCGCGCTGCGCCGCCCACATCGGCGGCAGGCGCATTACGAAAACCTCCTCCAATTTGTCGAAATCGACGGAAAAATCAATGTAGGCGCGCTTGAAGAGGGGGTTGCCGTCGTCGATCTTTCTAACAAAACCCACAGTGAGCCCCTTGGGGTATATGCCGCCGAGGCCGGATGTGACTATCGTGTCGCCGGCCTCCGCGTCCTCATGGCTGCGCAGGCGGACGAAAAACTCGCGCCCGTTTTCGGTTTGCAGTATCCCCACAACCCGCGACCTGCTGACCATGACGCTCGTGCGGCTGGACGGGTCGCGCAGAAGCTGCACCATAGACAAGTTCTCCAGCACCTGCACGACCTTGCCCGCCGCGCCGCGCTCGCCCACCACCGGCATGTACTGCTCCACGCCCTGCGTACGGCCGCCGCTGACAATCACGCTGCGATACTGCGGCGACGGGTCGCGGGCGACGACCCTGGCCGGAGCGAGCGTGTAGAGGGTGTGCTCGGCAAACCCGACCAGCCCGCGCAGACGCATATTCTCGGAGGTCTGCTCGCGCAAAACCTGCATACGCGTGCTGATTTCGGCGAGTTCCAGGCGCAGACGCTTGTTTTCGGAATACAGCCCCATGAACGCCGGCACCTGCGAAACCGTGACGTACGCCGGGTAGAAGAGGCTCATGGAGAGGGCGCGGGCGATACTGGCCTGCGTCTCCGGCCGCACGGCAATCATCACTATGCTGAGAATGATTGTGAGCAACAACGAGCACGCGTTGCGGTGGCGGACGATCAGGTCTATAATCAATCGCATGGTTTGTGAGACCTTCGGACTGAAGTCAAAATTCAAATAATAAAAATCAAAATCATTATACTCGCTAAATCCGGCGCCCGGCCGTTTGCTTCCAAGGGAGTGTTCATCCCCTCGGACAGACCTATGGTTGAAGGGGCGATAAGCCGCCCCGCAACCCGAAAGCTCCCTGAGCGGAGTCGAAGGGAGCTGACCCCAAATCGAAGCCTACCTGCCGTGCTTGCCGGTGTGCATAAGCACCGGGTGATACTTCTCGAACTCCTCTATGATCTTTAGCGCCCCCCTGGCGACGCAGGTCAGCGGGTCGTCGATTACGTTTACCGGGAGGTTTGTCTCCTGGCGGATTCTTTCGTCCAGGCCGCGCAGCTGCGAGCTGCCGCCGGTCATTATTATGCCCTTGTCCAGAATGTCGGCGGATAGCTCCGGCGGCGTTTGCTCCAGCGCTTGTTTTACGGCCTCCACTATGACGGATATCGGCTCGTTCAGGGCGTCGCGGATTTCGGTGGAGGTTATGCGGAGCGTTTTAGGGATACCGGCCACAAGGTCGCGGCCTTTTACTTCCATTTCAAGCTCGTCTTCCAGCGGGAAGGCGGAGCCGATTTGGATTTTGATCTGCTCGGCTGTGCTCTCGCCGACCAGCAGGTTGTACGCTTTTTTGAGGTACGAGACTATGGTCTCGTCCATTTCGTCGCCGCCGGTGCGGACGGACATGTCGCAGACCATGCCGTTCAGGGCCAGCACGGCTATCTCGGCTGTGCCGCCGCCGATGTCGATGACCATGTTGCCGGAGGGTTCCTCAACGGGGATGCCCATGCCTATGGCGGAGGCCATGGTCTCCGTGACGAGGTAGACTTCGCGGACGCCGGCGCTCTCGGCGGAGTCGATCACGGCGCGCTTCTCGACCTCCGTGATGCCGGCGGGGACGCCTATCACCGCCCGGGGCCGGAAGTAGAAGCGGTGCTTCTGCACCTTGCGGATGAAGTATTTGAGCATCTGCTCGACCAGGTCGAAATCGGCGATCACCCCGTCCTTCATGGGGCGGATGGCCTCTATCTCGCCCGGCGTGCGCCCGAGCATCCTCTTGGCCTCAAGCCCTATGGCGACGACGTTCTTGGTATTCCTATCGACCGCGACGACCGACGGCTCGTCGATGAGCAGCCCCCGACCGCGAGCGTACACCAGCGTGTTGGCGGTCCCCAGGTCAATCCCCAAATCATTGGAAAAAACCGGCATTAATCCCATAAATCAGCCCCAAAACCCTTTTTTTTTTGTCACGTGAGCAGACACGATCCGCGAACGCGGATACAACAACCGTTTATATAATATAATATTGCGCATCGCCGATAACTAATTTTTGTTAAAATTATTTTTTTATTTGTTTTTTTGGGAATGACCGAAGTATGAAATAAAGTATATTCTATAAGATGTTAGGTATTATCCGAAATCGGGAACGGCTGGGAGATCAAAGAGGCTATGCCTACCAAAGAAGAGTGCGAAAAAGACGGCCTGCCGGAACGCCGCGCCGCCATCGTCGACGCGTTGAACAAGTCGATAGAGATATTTTCCGCCCACGAAGAGAGCGATTTCGACCGGGTTATGACCGACGGCATACGGCCGATTGCCGACGCCGCGGGCTTAGACCGCGTCGTCTTCTACGCGCTGGTGGAGAGGGACGGGGTTAAGCGCCTAGGCCAGGTCTACCGCTGGGACAAGTCGGAGGGCGGGCTGATGTCCCTGGCCGATGAGCTGCGGGTTCTGCCCAATGTCCCGGTCTTGGAAACGTGGATCTCAATCACATCGCGGGGCGAGTCCGTGCGGCTTCGGGAGAGCGACTACTCCGAGGAGGCGGCGGCCGTATTGCGTGCCTACGGCGTAAGGTCGATACTGGTCGTGCCGATTTTCACGCACGGAAAGTTTTGGGGCGTCGTCAACTTTCAGGATCACACCGACGACCGCTATTTTGACGAAGGCTGCGCCGATTTGCTCTATTCGGCGGCCCGCGTGTTCGCGAACGCGATCGTCAGGGCGGGATCGGAACTGGAAGCCAAGAAAAACCTCAAGGCGTTGGAACGCCGCGAAAAGATGCTGGATACCCTAAACAAGGTCTCCGTCATGTTCCTCTCGCAACGGGAAGACACATTTGAAGAGACCATGACGGCGGGCGTGCGGGAGATCGCCGACTTGTTCAATTTGGACAGGCTCTCGATCTGGCGCAACCTAAACAAGCCGGACGCCATGCACGCCTCCCAAATATACCGCTGGGACAGAGACGCCGGCGGCACCACCGTACCGACGGACGGGTTGGAAGACGTCACATACGCCCGGCTCGCGCCGCGATGGGAGGAGCTTTTCGCTAAAGGCGGAATCATCAACAGCCCGGTAAGCCTTCTGCCCGAAGCGGCTATGCTCAAGGCGTTCGGCGTGGTTTCGGCGTTTATCTCGCCGATCTTTATCAATAACGCTTTATGGGGTTTCGCCCTCCTGGAAGACCGCCGCAAGGAGCGCTTTTTCGAAAAAGACAGCGCCGAAATGATGCTCTCGGCGGTACTCCTATGCGCCAATACCGTAATACGCGCCGACATGGAGCGGGAGATAATCAACGCAAACCAATTTACCCGCGCCGTCCTCGACGCCTCCCCCTTGGGATTCACCGTTTTCGACGACAACATCCGAATCCTCGACTGCAACGATATCACTTTGAACGCGCTAGGAACAACCAAAGAGCACTACATCGAGCATATTTTCGAGTTTTCGCCGGAATACCAGGACGACGGGGTAAAATCCTCAGAAAAAGCGGCGGAAATAATTAGGCGGGTGCTAAACGGCGAAACGCTGTCGCTAGAGTGGAAGAACCGTACCGCCTCGGGAGAGATTATCCCTTACGACCTTACGCTTGTGCGCACCATGCATAACGGGAAGTACGTGGCGCTGTCTTATCGATACGACCTGCGCAAGATCAAAGCCATGACCGACAACATACACAAGCAAGACGAATTGCTTAAAGTCAGGCTGGAACAACAGGAGCTGATTTCCGAACTTTCAAGGAGCTTTATATCATCCGGCGATTCGGAGATGCTTGTAAAAGAGGCCATAGCAAAAATCGGGCGCTACCACAATGTCTCGCTGGTATTTGTTTTCTCCATGGATTATGAGCGTAAAGCCACGAGTTTAGCCTATCATTGGTGCGCCGACGAGGCGCCGCCGCGATTAGCCATATCCGACCTGTTCGATTATTTAACATCCCTTTTCCCAGAATACCTGCCGGAGAACGACGAGATACCGATAGTCGTCTGCGACGACACCTCCGTCAATCCCGAACTTGTTTTTCAGGCGCTCTATTCCATCGACGTAATGGCGGTCATAGGGGCGCCGCTCTATGTGGACGGCCGCTTATGGGGGGTGGTTTGCGTGGAACAGAACTACACGCCCCGCCATTGGACGGAGATGGAACAAGAGTTCGTCTCCGTGACCACAAGCACCATCGCCGGCGTAATAATGCGCGACATCTATACCGTAAAACTCAAAGAGGCGCTGCATAAGGCGACCGAGGCAAGCAAGGCGAAGGGCGAATTCCTCTCCAACATGAGCCACGAGATGCGCACCCCCCTAAACGCGATAACCGGCATGACGGCCATCGGCAGAAACGCGAATGATATGGAACGCAAAGATTACGCACTCGGCAAGATACAAGACGCCTCCACGCACCTGCTAGGATTGATCAACGATATACTCGATATGTCGAAGATCGAGGCGAACATGCTGAAACTCTCCGCCGTTGAATTCAGTTTTGAAAAGATCCTCAAAAAGGTAGTCGAGATGGTCAACTTCAGAGTAGACGAAAAGCGCCAAAAATTCACAGTACGCATAGACAACGCGATTCCCGATACCCTATTCGGGGACGACCAGCGGCTGGTTCAGGTTATTATCAACCTGCTGGGAAACGCCGTCAAGTTCACACCCGAAAACGGCTCTATCACACTAAACACACGCTTTGTGGAAGAAAAAAACGGCCTCTGCACAATAGAGATCTCGGTAAGCGACACCGGAATCGGCATAAGCCCGGAACAGCAGGCGCACCTGTTCCAGTCCTTCCAGCAGGCCGACGGCAGCACGGTGCGCAAATTCGGGGGCACGGGGCTGGGCCTCGCCATATCCAAGAAAATCGTGGAGATGATGGACGGCAATATCCGGATCGAATCGGAACTCGGCAAAGGCTCAACGTTCATCTTTACCGTCCGAATGAAACGCGGAACGGGGACAAAGCGCGTTTTGGCGGCTCCCGGCGTGAACTTGAGCAATATCCGTATTTTGGCCGTGGACGACGACCCCGATATCCTGGAATATTTCAGCGAAACGGCGCTGAGCTTAGGCCTGCACTGCGATACCGCCGCAAACGGCGAGGAGGCTCTCGAATTTATAGGCCAGCGCGGCGCCTACCACGTCTGTTTTGTGGACTGGAAGATGCCGGGCATGGACGGCATACAGCTCGCCAACAAACTGAAAACCAGCGCCTCCGTAAACTCCTTTGTGATCATGATCTCAGCCGCCGAGTGGAGCGTCATTGAAAACGACGCGAAAAAAGCGGGCGTCGACAAATTCATGTCCAAACCGCTGTTCCAATCCACCATAGCCGAAATCATAAACGATTATCTCGGCGCCGACAGAACGCCCGGGGACGCCAAAGAGACGACGCAAACCGCCCCCGACAACAACTTCGCGGACCGGTGCGTGTTACTGGCCGAAGACGTGGAGATCAACCGCGAGATAGTGCTGGCCCTGCTCGAACCGACGCAGCTCCGGATAGACTGCGCGGAAAGCGGCGCGGAAGCCGTCCGTCTGTTCACAGAGGCGCCCGATAAATACGACCTCATCTTCATGGACGTGCAGATGCCCGGTATGGACGGCTACGAGGCGACACGGCTCATACGAGCTATGGACACCCCGCGCGCCAAAACCATACCTATCATAGCCATGACCGCCAACGTGTTCCAAGAAGACATAGAAAAATGCCTAAACGCCGGTATGAACAACCACATCGGGAAACCGCTGGATATTGACGAGGTCTTGGAAAAACTGCGCAAGTATCTGACCGCGAAATAATAACGCCGCCCCAAAAAAACGGGCGACCTAGAACCGGCCGCCCATACAATATCAATATTAACAATTCATCAAAATAAGAACCTACTGCCTTCTCTTCATCTCGTCCTGTATCTCCTTATTCCCCGGATCTATCTTGCTCGCGTTTTGCAAGTGCTTCTGGTACTCCGCCGTATTCTTCTGCGCTTTCGCCAACCTCGCCAATCCCAGCTCCGGCATCGCGTACCGCGGGTCGAGCTTAAGCGCCCTCTCGAAGAAGGCCTTGGCGCCCTCGTAGTTCTGCTGCATAAGGAAGATGTTTCCGCGCTCGTAGAGAGCCGGGGCGTAGTTGGGATTTATGTAACCCACCTTCTTGAAGGTCTCCATCGCGTCCTCAAAATTGCGCGACGCGACCTTGATCCTGCCGGAGAGCATAAGCCCCTCAATGCTTTCCGGTTGCTTGGACAATATCTCGTTGGCAATGCCCACCGCCTCGGAGTTTCTATTGAGGGCGACCAGCGCCGTGGCATACTTAATAAGGTAGGGCAGCTCCCTCTTTTGGTCGATAACCGCCTTCCACTCAACGGCGGCCTCCATGTTCCTGCCCAGAGCGATGTATCCCTCGCCAAGCGCAATACGTACATCCAGGTCGACCGGCGCGCCCCTCGTGTTGCTCTTGATCTTCTCCAACAGCTTCAAACCCTCGGCGCTATTGCCCGTCCTCATGTAGCCTCTCGCCAGCATCGGCATGATCTTGGGATCGTTCGGCTTTAGCGCGTCGGCCATTTGGAGGAACATCATGGATTCAGCCGGCATGTTGCGGGTAACGAGCAAGTACTCGCCCGCTCTCATTATGGCATCGGCATTTTTCGATTCTATGGAAATGAACTTTTGGAACGCCTTGAGCATCTCCTTGTCCTTGCCCTGCGAACCGTACATCATACCCAGCTCGTACCAAGCGCGGGAGATGGTGTCGGAAATGGCGACGCACTTCTCGAACATCTGCTGCGCCCTGGCCGGGTTGTTCTTGCGCGAGTAGTAGATACCCGCCTTGAGAAAGTTGCGGTGGTCGCGCGGATAGGAGGCCGTGTTCTCCTCATAAATCCTGATAGCGGCGTCGGCGTTCTTCCCGTCCTTCCCCTCTATCAGCAGGGCGCGCTTGTAGGCGGCCTCCTGATCTTTGACCGGGGGCGGCCCCTTAAGGTACTCGTCTATCGCGGCGGCCGCCCTGTTGTCGTCGCCCTCCTTCTCGTAGGCGAGCGCCAGCGACCTGATCACCTCGCTCCTGTTGGGCACCGGCGTCTTGGAGCCGCGGGAGGCCATCCTGAACTTCTCAAGCGCGTCAATGGCCGCTTTGGGATTGTTCGACTCCTGCGCGCTTCTGCCAAGCACATAGTAGTACTCCATAGACGTATTGTCCTTAACCATGGACAGATACTTGAACGCGTCGGCGTACTGCTTCTTCTCGAACGCGTTGTCGCCCACGATCTGCGCTATTTTGGAATCCGGCGACTTGTCGAGGAACTTCTTGTAGGCGTCGAGCGCCTGATCCGTCCGCTTCTGCTGCATGTAGAGATCGCCCAGCGTCCTATACTCGTTGACCGCCTTAGGGTTGAGCATTATGGCCTGCTGCAAGTTCTGCGCCGCGCCGCTTAGGTTGCCGGCTTTGAGCTGGCAGTCGGCCAGCTCGCCGAGATAATCGGCGTTTCTAGGGTCGAGCTTGGAAGCCTGCTCGTACATGGATGCCGCCTTGGAAAATTCGCCCTTGGACTTGTGCAGGGCGCCAAGCTGCGAGTATACGCTCACATCGGCCTCGTTCGCGTTGATCGCCGCGGCGAAGGCCGCCATCTTCTCCGCCTCGTTGCCGGCCTTCATTACAAGACTCACGTACCTCTTGAGGAAACCCTTCGCGTTGGGGTCGGCCTTGAGCACGGCGCGGTAAGCGGTCAGAGCGCCGGCCTCGTCCTTGCGGTCAAAGAGAGCGTCGCCCAGCTTCCTATTGGCATCAATGTCCTGCGGACGCAGGGCGGCGTATTGCTTGAGGTAGTTGACGGCCATGTCGTTGGCCCCGGTACGGCGGCTGACCTCCTCCAGCATCTTGAAGACTTCGGGATCCTTGTTGAGCGGAGTGGCTATCTCCTTGAGAACGGTGAGCGCCCTGGCGTTGTCGTTCGCCTGGAAGGCGGCCGTTCCGTACATCTTTATGAACTCGGGCTTCTTTGCCTCCTCGCCCTGCACCATCGCGAAGTACCTTACGGCGTCCGAGTACTGCTTGGCGCTGTACGCCTCCTTAGCCACCATAAGCGCCACCGCGTTGTCCGTGGGGTTGCGCTCCAAGTATTTCTTGTAGGCGCGCGACGCCTCGGCGGGCTTCCTTTGCCTGGTGTAGAGATCGCCCAGCGTCTTGTGCTCTTTCGACGCCTTGGGATCCATAAGCACGTACTGCTCGTATGTGGTTATGGCCTCGTTTATCATGCCGGCGGCCTCCTGGCTCTGCGCCAGCGCGGCCAGCAGCTGCACGTCGTTCCTATTCTCCTTGACCGCCTTTTCAAAGAGCGGCACGGCCTTGGCCGGCTGCTTCTGCTCGCGGTAGATGTTGCCCAGCTTTATGAGCATGGGCGCGTCGGCCTCGCCGGCGGCAATGGCCCCCTCCATAGCGGTTATCTTATCCTGCGGCGGAGCGCCGCTGCCGTCCATTAGCTCCACGTAGCGCTTGTGGAAACCCTTGGCCCGCGGATCCACGGCCAACGCGGCCTTGTAGGCGGCGAGCGCGCCGGTCTTATCCTTGCGGTCGTATAGCAGGTCGCCCAGCGTCTTCTGCATCTCGGCGTCCTGCGGCTTGAGGGACACGAACTTCCGCAGGTGGGCGACGGCTTCCTCACGAGCGCCCATCCTGCCCGCAAGATCGTAGAGCATCTTCACGTAATCAGCGTTCTGCGGATTCATGTTGGAGAGCGTCTTGTAGGTATCCACCGCCCTCGAATTGTCCTTATTCTCAAACGCCGCCTTGCCGATCATCTCCAGAAACGCCGGGTTCCTCTCCTCGCCCTTTACCATCGAGAGGTACTTGACGGCCTCCGACCAATTCTTGGCCTTGAACGCCTCCTCGCCTACCAGCCTCGCGGCGGCGTTGTCGCTCCCCCTCTCCAAAAACTTCTTGTAGGCCTTCACGGCTTCGGCGGGCTTCCGCTGCTGCACGTAAAGGTCGCCAAGCATCTTGTACTCGGCGGTGGCGTTCGGGTTCATCAGCGTGACCTGCTCCAAGGCGAGCACCGCGCCGCCGGTGTTCCCGCTCTTCACCTGGCAGTCGGCTATCGACGCCATCACGGCGGTATTCCTAGCGTCCAACTTCATCGCCTGCTCAAGCACGGGTATGGCGGCTTTGCAGTTGCCGCCGGCCTTGTAAAGCTCGCCAAGCTGGGCGAACATCGGCGCGTCGGCCTCGTTCGCCGCTATCGCCGCATTGAGCGCCGCGATCCGCTCGGGGGCCGACGCCTCCTTAAGCAGGTCGACGAACCTCTTGTGAATGCCCTTGATGGACGGGTCCAGCTTCATCGCCGCCCTGTACGCGGCAAGCGCGCCGGGCTTGTCGCCGTTGTCAAAGAGCATATCCCCCAGCGTCTTCTGCATCGAGGCGTCGTTCGGCACGAGCGCCACGTACTTCTTCAAGTTCTCGGACGCGCCGCGAGGATTCTTGTTCAGGGTCTCAATCTCGTAGAGCTTCTTGAGCGCCTCCGCGTCCTTGGGGTTGGCGTCGGAGAGCTGCTTGAAGAGCATGCCCGCCCTAGCGTAGTTCTTAGCCTCAAAACACGCCGTACCGAAATTCTTCAGGTAATCGGTGTTAGACGCGTCGGTGCCGGAAACCATCCCGTAGTACTTGCTAGCCTCCGACCAATTCTTCTGCGCAAACTCGTGGTCGCCCACCAGGCGCGCTATCTTGGTGGCGGTGGGCACTTTCTCCAAATACCTCTTATACGCGGCGACCGCCTGCGGCATCTTTTTCTGCTGAACATACAGGTCGCCGAGCGACTTGTACTCGTTTGTGCTGCCCGGGCTGGACAGCGTAACCTGCTCGTAGGTCAGGATGGCCTCGGCGATCCTGCCCGACTTCTCCTGGCATAAGGCCAGCGAGGAGAGGAGCGTCATGTTCTTGGGATTGATCACCAAAGCCTTCTGGTACATCTCGGCGGCCTTTGAATAATTGTCCTGCTTCTGGTACTCGTTGCCGGCGGCGGTCAGAACAGCCTCATCGGCCTCGCCGGCGTTTACGGCGGCTATGAGCACCGGCATGACCTCATTCGTGGGCGCCTTGTTCTTCAATAATATAGCAGCGTAGTTTTGGTACATCCCCTTGATATTCGGGTCGGCCTTGACCGCCGACCTGTAGGAGGCGAGCGCGCCGCTCATGTCGCCGGAGGCAAACTGCATGTTGCCCAACTCCCTGTGCCCCTCGGCGTCGTTGGGCCGCAGGGTCAAAAGCGCCTTGAGGTGGTTGGACGCTGCCGGATTGTTCTTCTGCTTTATGGCGATCTCGTACAGGCTCTTCTGCACGTCGGCGTCTTTGGGCTGCAAGTTGGCAAGCTCCTTAAGCGCATCGTAGGCGGTCTTGAGGTCGCCCGACTTTTCGGCGGCCTTCGCCACGCGGATACGCGACAGGACGTCCTTGGGGTCGAGGGCGATAATACGCTTGTCGGCGTCGGCGAGAGTTTGCGCGTCGCCCGTCTTTTCGCTGCACTCCGCGAGGTCCCTCCACAGCCCCAGGTCGCTGGTCTCTATCTTCAGCAACGGGAGCAGCACTCCTCGGGCCGCGAGATAGTTCTTCTCGGCCATGTATATCTTGGCGAGCATAAGCTGCGGATCCTTGAGCGACGGGTCCCTATGCAACGCCGACTCGGCGGCGTCTCGGGCCAGGTCAAAGCGCTTAAGGTTCCAAGCGGCGTTCATCATGCCCACGGCCGCCTCGGCTGTGGACTGGAGGGAGAAGCTGCGCTGGAAACTGCTGAGCGCCTCGCCGTACTTCTGATTCGCTAAGTGATACTCGCCCAATGAAAGGTGTATCTTCGGGTTGTTCGGATCAAGCGAAACCAGCTTCTTCCGCGTGGTGTTGGCCTTCTCCGTCTGCCCCGACTTCGCGTACAGATCGGCCAGACGCGCGTAGGCCTCCACGTTGTTCTTGTCCTTGGCTATCGCCTTCTCATAGAAGCCGATGGCCGCGTTGGGATTGCCCAGCCCCTCGTTTACCTGCGCCATGAGGAGCGCGATGTCCGGAACGATCTTGCCGTCAGGATCGGTGCGGTTCAGCGGCGAGAGCGCCGACTCGGCGTCCCTGAAGGACTTGCGGGCCAAGTGGGCGCGCCCGAGCTTCTCACGCGCCGTGAGGGCGGCCGGAATCGTCGAACCGCCGAACTTAGCGACGGCGGCGCCGTAGGCCTCCACGACGGTCTTGGAATCGGCCTTAGTGTTCTCCAAAGAGACCGCCCAAGCGTACAAGTCTTCGGCAGTCAGCATAGATTTATTGGCCTTATCAAAGTTCTGGACGGCGGCGTTGTAGTCGGACGCGTCGTAGTATAGCCGCGCAAGCTCCAAGATCACCTCAGGCTTGGGCGCGCTCTTGTCGCTGGCCGCCTTGTTGAAGAACTCTATCGCGGCCTCCGTCTGACCGAGCTGCTTGTGCGCCAGCGCGATCCTCAGCGCCAGCTCGCTGTCCGCCTGCCGCGAAAGCGACTTCTTCATGAGGGGCAACGCGTTATTGAAGTCCTTAGCGTCGTAGTATATGCGCCCAAGCTCGCGATTGGCCACCACGTTGTTCGGGTCGCTTTCAACGACCTTTTCAAGCGCGGCCTTGGCCTCCTTGGCCTTGCCCAACCCTATGCAGGCCCTGGCGAATTCCCAGCTCGCCTCGCCGGTCTGCCGTATATCCATCGCCTTCTCGGCCATCTCCTTGGCATTGTCGGGCTGCTTGAGCGTGTTGTAGACACGCGCCGCGCCGAGATAGGTGTCGTAGTTATTTTCGTCCATCTTCATGCCTACGAGGTAGCAGGCCAAGGCCTTCTCCGGCGCGTTCAGGTTCTCGTGGGCAATGCCGATGCTGGCCCAAAGCTGCCCGTCCCTGCTCGTCGGCGGGATCCTATCGTCGGCGTATTTAACAGCCTCGGAGTAATTTCCAGCCCTGATCATTTTGTAGAACGTCTCATCCGCAAACGCGCCGACCGCGAAAGCGACGACTATAAACGGACACAAGAGATACCCGGTAAAACGATGCTTCATCATGCGCCTCCAAAACATTTTTATTAAAACATGCGTAAATTTCACGGTATTTCCGAGCCTGCCCCCCAAAAACGACAAGGTACCCCCCCACAAGACACGCAAACCACCCATCTAAGCCGTTCGGGGCCGTATAACCTATACAATATAATAAGCGCCCGCGCCGCAATCCTAAAAAATACCGCCCAAAGAAATATATGTTATCGGCAGGGCAAAATTAAAATTTTTTTACATTTTTAACTTTTTGTTTTTTATGTGGCTTTTTCTGAGCGGCGAAGTGTTATATTATTATAGAATAGGCCGAGGGCGACTTCGGACACACTAACTTTAACTAAAAATAACATAGGAGGGCATTATGAACCGACTTAACCGTTGCCTTTCGGGCGCGTTCGCCGCCCTGCTGATCGCCGCAGCGCCGGCGCTGTGCGCCAACCTGTTGCTCGACGATTTTACCGATCCGGTCGCCTCCCTCATAGACAATTGGATTAAATCCAACGTCTCCTCGGACGTCACGACCGCCACCGTAAACGGCGGAAGCCTCGCCATAGACAACCCCAGCGGCCAATACCTCGGGGAGTACATCCACTCCTTCGGCGCAAACAAGCCCGCTACGTTCACCCTCTCATACATCCTCAAATCCATTCAGGGCAACCTCGCCGGAGCGCTATTCTGCAGACAGCCGGGCGACAACCCCTCCGGCTATCTCCTCACGACGGAAGGTGAAACCGTGTTCGTTTATAAGGTGGCCGTCGGCAACAGCGGTATCCGCGCCGAACCGATTTTCTATAAAAACAGCTTCGACATGAAGCCGACAGACAACGAACTGACCGTAAGCAAGAACGGCTCGTCGTTCAACGTCTTCGTAAACGGCGAATTCCAAGGCAGTTTTACCGACGCCTCGTACAACACGGGCGACCTCTCGCTCCTCCTGTTCAATAATACCAAGATCGTCTTAGGCAAGTTACAAGTCACCGACGAATTCAAATCCGGCGGCGCCAGAACCTCCTTTTCCGATAATTTCAACGGCAACAACCTAAAGTACTGGCGGCAAGACATTACGAGCGCCAGCGGACCGAAACCCTCCGTGAACGAAAGCGACGGCAAGCTCAAGATGGTCACCGGCGCCGACGCCGCGGCCTATATCTACGTCGACATAAACCTCACAGACTTTGACGCCAAAGTGGAGGCTACCCACCTCTCCGGCAAACTCGACTCCCCATACGGCCTCCTCCTCGTAGGCAACGGCTCCTCGCAAATGGTGAAATTCTTCATCTTAGGCAACGGATCCTACGCTACGTGGAAGTCCGGAGACGCCAGGTACAATCCGGTATCAAATACCAAAATACGCGGCGGACGCGGACATCAGCTCGGCATAGAACTCACCGACACCATAACGCTCAGAAAAAAGAAAGATTCGCCCAACTATGAGTTTCTGGTAAACGGCGAACCGCTCGCAATCGACCTAGGCCCCGTAAACTTCCCAATCAAAGGCATCGGCCTCTTCAGCGAAAGCGAAATGACCGTGGCCTTCGACAACTTCAACGTCAAACAAAACACCACGGTCTCTATTATAAAGGATAACAAAAAGCAAATTTCGCGCAACCCGTCGTCACTGGTAACCCGCAGCCACGCCTTCTACGACATGCGCGGAAGACAACGCTACACAACGACATCAACCCAAGGCCGCGTACAAACAAAAGCCGCCGGAATATACGTAAATAAAAACGGTCGAGACGTGGCGACAAGAAAATCCAGAGTCGCCAACGAATAAAGGATATTCTTTATGGATTTTGATATGCTGTCAACGGATATGCAAAATAACGCAAATCCCGAAAAAGCGGCGCAGATGAAAGCATATATGCGCGATAACTTCGAATACTTGGGCGTCCCGGCGCCCAAGCGCCGCGAAATCTGCAAACCGTACCTCAAATCAGCCCAAAAAGATACGCTGATCGACTGGAAATTCGTCGACCGCTGCTGGAAAGAACACTACCGGGAATACCAATACGTCGCAATGGACTACCTGTCGCAAACAAGCAAACTGCTCACCGCCGCCGACGTGCCGAAAATCAAAAAACTGATCCTCAAAAAATCATGGTGGGACACCGTAGACGGCTTAGACGAAATAATCGGCGGCATAGCCATGCGCTTCCCCGACGTCAAACGCACATTGCTTGAATGGAGCACAGACAAAAACTTCTGGCTGCGCAGAGCCGCCATCGACCACCAACTGCAATACAAAGACAAAACCGACACAAAACTATTCGAAAAAATCCTAATCAACAATCTCGGCCAAACCGAATTCTTCATCAACAAAGCAATCGGCTGGAGCCTGCGCGAATACAGCAAGACCAACCCCGATTGGGTGAGAACCTTCGTCAAAAAACACAAGGATAAACTCGCGCCGTTGAGCGTTCGGGAGGCGAGTAAGTATATTTAGGGGGAAGTCAAATAAAATTATGGGCGGGGACGGCGGTTCAACCCCTTATTTATCGCCGTTTTTATTAATTTTCTCTTCAACCCACGTCAAACAATTTTCCGCGATAGCCACACTCTTTTCGTACTCTTCTTTTTCTACTTTTAGGTATTCCCCCGGATACCTTGTCAGCACCGCGAAATTGTATAGTTTTAATACAGACCTTACCTTATCATCTATTTGCACAAACCTTTCCAACTCTTCCAGCAAACGATACAGATTGTGCGTTCTCTCTGGCTCCACGCCGTGATATATTAATAATGCTTTCAACGCTTTCTCAACGGCTTGCTGCGCTTGAAAACATAGGTCTTCGTAATATACGGACTCATCGCCGGACGACTTAGCCAATCCGAGGCTACTACGCGCCCTCTTCAACCACTCATCATGTGACGCCATATAGAACCCTGCCTTCTCGCTCTATGGCCTTATAGATATACCCAACGTCGTTGTTTAACCTATAATACTTGTCGTAATCCATAGCAATCAGGTCTACAGCCACAGGTATCTTTTTATCAAAGAAATCCATGTATAGGCTGTTGGTTACTTCCCGTTCGTTTTCCAGCCCCTTTTTCAGAATCAAAATATCAAGATCGCTATTGCTCCCGTAATCGCCGCGGGCGTATGACCCGAAAAGGATTATCCTATCGGGATTCGTTATTGAAACTATCGTATTTACAATCTGATCTATGAACGGAATCTCAGCTTTGACCATAATACCTCCTTTTTATATAAGATAATATTTGGGGACGGGGGAAGTCAAATTATTGTTATGGGCGGGACCGACCGACCACCTCGCCGACCCCACAATGAGACCGGCGGGGACGCGGGGGCGGGTATTATGGAATAAAAAGCACAAGATCGCCACTATTAACATCTATCGGATCTGGACTTTCGTTGCACTTGTGGCAAAGAGGCACAATGTAACATGATCTATCGTCAACATTAACCTTTTTAACATGGGAGCCGTCTTCGGCTTTGCTTCCGCAACAAGAACAGAGATCGAACTTTTTGTTCGAGTTCTTTTCCCACCACGCTTTCCATGATAAACCGTCTGGAGCCTTATCGCCTCCCGTTCCTTTCATGTTACGAACTTTTTCTCTAGCGAGTCCATTTAATGCGGTTATGACCCTTTCTGACCTATTCATAACACTGCCTCCTCGTGATAAAATGTGTTTGGTTTATATTAGCGTACCCACCGACCGGATGGGTACGCTGACTGTTATTCAATCAATTTCCCTCAATGCAACGCACAGAGAAGCCTTTACCTTTGACGTCATTGTAGTCGATCATGTTGTTGTGGTAGTAGTGCATGTACCGGTCGTAGGCGTTACCGTTGTTGTACTCCGTGGCTGTCCACCAGTAGCCGCCGTAGCCGACCTCGTAGAAACTGCCACCGGTGTTGCGGTAACCGCCGGGCAATGCCGAAAATCGGTAATCATCTGTTCCGTTTCCATCATAGTTCCAACCATTTGTCGCTTTCAGTTTCCTACCCTCAGAAGAAAAAACTCCTATTGCATTAACCAGACGATTCCAATCCGTCGTATCAGGCAACCTCCAACCCACTGGACAAACTTTCTTCGCCGCGTCCCAAATATACAACCTACCGTATATGGCGCAGTTATCAGGATCGTCATCATAGCACCAAGAATTTGTTTCCGTTTCATAATCCAAATTCTGCGCCATCCAAGTCTGTTTATCTATTGTTACCGTCGTGTATGTTTTACCGTCTCTCTCGTCTTTAAGCAAACCTATCTTTCCACCCGCCGCATACACAAACTCCGCCTTTACGGTTACTTTGTTTTCCGGCATGATAAATGAAGTATTCGCGCTATTAGCATCCTCAAAAGATACCCCCTTACTCGCAGTCGTCCACTCTTGAAACTTCCAACCCTCCGGCGGCGTCCCTGCGGTTAATATGACAGGATCACCCGGCTTGTAATTGCCGCTACCGTACGCGAACGTACCCGCGAGCGAACTTTCAACTTTCACTTCAAATGTTTTGCTAGTGTCCCACTGCGCATAGAATATAACATTCTCGTTCAGTTGAAACGGGGTATTGTATATACAACTGTATTTCCCTTTTCCGTCCCGTTGCGAGTTCCATTTAGAGAACATTGCGTTACCGTTTTTTAATGCGCCTTTATCCATAATTATAACTACCGTACCGCTATCATACGGAGATTTTTCGTCTATCGGCGCTTCACCTGTCGCACCGTTTCCATCGTAAGTAATGGAAAACTTCTTCACTTTCTTTGTGTTATAATGAAACTTATCAAGAAAGTTGTCCATCTTCTCGCTTCTCTCCCCAAAGTCCCCGTCGCACCCGACAATTGTTATTGCGGCGAATGAGGCAATTATGGCGGTAATAGTGGCGTACATAATTGATTTCTTCATGTTATTCTCCGTTTATGGTTAAAATTAAATCAAAAGATTAAAATCAAAATCAATAACATCTGTAATTCTGGCGGCAGGTCATTTCGACTTCGCTCAATGACCTTTCAGGTGTAATCAAATTCATACTCATCCACAATCATACTTATTTGCGGATTACAAAACTACTCTTGCAACAATTGCAAACTCCGTCGCTCACACCCGAGCGGTCGCTGAGCGGAGTCGAAGCGACCGGACGCCAGAGCGAAATCGAAACCACATCCTCACCCTACAACTTAAACCCCGCCCCCACCCTAACCGTCAACCCGTGCCCCAACCTTGTTTTCTCCGCGCCGAGTTCGTCCACGCTCCATTGTTCATAATCGTTGGTCAGTCTCGCCCCGTAGAGCAACTCCGCGCGTATGTATGCGCTTGCGGAAAAATAATAGTCCACGCCGCCGCCGATTTTCACCCACAGCGCGCCAAGAGCGCTCGCGCTTTTACCGTCTTCGTTTCTATCGTCAAAGACATATTTGTTGTCTGCGTATTCTAATTTGCCGGATATGGGGAGTTCGTAGTCAAGCGACAGAATCGGGTACAGTTCAATCTTTTTCCCAAGCCCGACGTTTGGATATTTCGCCGATACGCCTATGTTAAGCGAAGAACGCGACATATCGGGCAGACTGTCAGGGCTGATAACGCTTGGACCTTTCCACTTCCCGCCGCCTTGCGAGTAGCCTATGGATATTGCGGCGTATGTAACATCAAAGGTCAGATACGCGCCGAAGCCGTAGAATGGCATCCCTATTTGTCCGTAGTCATAGACTACGCCGCCGCCGAAGTCGCTCAAGAACAACGCGCCGCCGCCTACGCTTATCTTACTTGCTCTCTTTGAGGTTGGATCGACCGTAACGGTTTGCGAGGCCGCCCACGTCTTATACATATTGGCGCAAGCCGCCGCCGCTTTCTCTATGAGTTCCCCTATACTTTCGGCGCGGACGGGTTCGCACGAGGCTACCAATGTTCCGTTGTCGGTCTCATACATCTCGACTTGCAGCGTAAACCTTGATTCCAATTTGCTGACCGTCCCGCGGACAATGTAGTCCGCGCCGATTCTGCTTCCGAGGGCGATTACGCAGTTTTCCTCGGCGCATTCTTCCAAGACAGCCCCACCCATAGACATGACGGTTTCCGAGGTCATGATGCTGTACCTCTTAGGCGGCAGGTTTTTGACCGCCTCCCGGCGAAGCTCCGCCGTTACAAGCCTGACATCCGCCCTGCTTATCTTTTCGGACGCGCCGGACGATTCGTCAATGTCGCTCTCCACGACCGCGACGTATTTCATCCCCGCTGTGGAGATTCCGACGAAGAACGCAATGATGAGAAGAAATGGCAGTCTTTTCACGTTAAACCCTTTCGATATATTTTTGTTGCAAGTGGATTGGTCTTCAGGCCATAGAAAAAAGGCGCCGAATATCCTACTGTATCAGTGAGATATTTAGTATTAAATGGCCTAGCGTATTTCTTTGATTTACAACGAGTTACATCAAATAAAGATATGAGAGAGAGAGAGAGAGAGAGAGAGAGAGAGAGAGCAAATGGCGTGCCAAACTCCGGCATTTTACAAAGATTTTACAAAAAACTTCGATCCCGGCCTCAAGCCCGCTCTCCGCGCCACGGATGTCGCAAAGCGAGGTTTCCGTACGGTTCAGGTAGTCGCCATTGTATCCTATTCGCGTGGTATCCATATCTATATAATACATCATGGGTAGGTGGGATGCAATGTTTTTTAAATATTTTTTATAAACCTGCCCGACACTTAAAATCTGCTGTTATAATCATCTACGGACATATCAATATCTTTAAGAATTTTGCGTATCAACGTCCTGACCAAATCCGTTGAATGGATTGGAACTATCGTCGTGCGGCCATCGCTATGAAGGAAGAAACGATGGCTACCGTTTTGCCTTATGGCGACAAATCCCTCATTTTCCAACAATTTGCACATTTGGGCGCTTGTAATTATTCTAAGTTTACTCACACCGCGACTTCTATCTGCTGTACGCCGACAAATTTGGAATACGCCTGAAAATCTTTTTCAACTTCAAGGCATAACGAGATAGCCTCCCGGATCCTCTCCAATACTTCCGGGATCGTGTCGGCTTGCGTATAGCAGCTTTTCAACGACGGTACGGAGGCGACATAAGAGCCGCTTTCGTCTTGCTCAATCAACACTGTGAATTTGTGGGTCATATCGGCAGTGTTCTCCTTTCTAATGAAACGGTTCCTATATCAATATAAATTGTGCCGCCGCACGCATCTGATTTTTTTTCTTAAACTCGATCCGACAACCTCATCGGCGTGGCGTTTTGGTCATCTTTTTGTTTGGAGCGAACCCAACGCCGCCCCTACCCCGCCTGGCTTATCCTGCTCCCCCGGACCGTCTTTTCCACGCGCACCTGCCGCTCTATGCGCTCGCGTAACTCGGCCACGTGGGAGATTATTCCTATTACGCGGCCGCCGGCCGCCATATCCGACAGCGTCCTTACCGCCAACTCAAGCACATCGGCATCGAGCGTGCCGAAGCCCTCGTCTATGAACATCGCGTCTAGGCGCACCCCTCCCGCGCTCTGCTGCACTACGTCGGACAGGCCGAGAGCGAGCGACAGCGAGGCCATAAACGACTCGCCGCCTGACAACGTGTTCGCGCCGCGGCGCTTGCCGGTGTAGGCGTCGGATACCTCTAAGTCCAGACCTGTTTTTATGCGCTTGTCGCCTCCCTCAGTCTTCCGTAATAACGTATAGCGGCTTTGGCTCATCAAACCTAAACGTAAATTCGCGGCGCGAAGTACCTGATCGAAATACGCCGCTTGCGCGTAGGTCTCAAAGTCTAGGCGGCCGTTCGCCGCGTCGGAGAGCTGCTTCGCGGCGGCATACTCCTTATCGAGTTTTACAAACGTCTCGGCGCTTCGGCGTAACTCGCCGAGCGTGCGCTTCGTCTGCTCATTTCTAATCCTGATCTCGTCACGATTCTTGTTCAATTCATTAATAGCGCTTATTATCGCGTTATTCTCGACGGACAATTTTCCCATATCAGGCTTTTCTTTACCGGCCGTCTCGCCTTCTAACCGATTGATGTCGCGCTTTAACTGTTCGCCGGACTTCTCGTAATCGGCAAGTTTTTTGATCATATCGGATAACGCACCCTCTGTAACAAGCGCGGCGGCGTACTCGGCTTCATCCTTAAATCCATTTACACTTAGGGAATCGGCGTAATCCGTATGCGCCTGATCGCTAACCGTTTTTAATTCACCCTCACGCGTTTCGCGTTCCCCAGCAAGCGTCTGCGCCGATTTATATAATGCCTCCGCGTCAACGTTCCGCTTCGCCGCTTTGTCCCTTTTGGCGGCAAGCTCGGCCAGATTCTTCTCCGCGTTCTGCTTGTTGACGGCTAGTTCATTCACCTTGCTTTGCGACCGTGTAAACGCTTCCGCCAGTAATTTCCCGGACGTATCCCTGTCTATATTTGGAATGATTGAGGAAAGGTCTTCAACAAAACGATTTTCGCGTGTGTCGATCTCGCTCTTCAGTCTTGCGCACTCGTCGCTCTTCTGACCGCGCCCGTTTTGCGCCCTGTCAACCGCCGTTTTCGCGTTTTTAAGACCCGCCTCCGTCATGCCGCCGTCCGTCAGTTTCGCCGGAGCGGGATGCTCCACGGAACCGCAGACGGGGCACGGCGCGCCGTCTGCCAATTTCGCGGCAATGATCCCGGCCTGACCTCGCAAAAAAGATTCGTTCAGCGATTTGTATTCATCGTCTAGCCGTTTGAATTCCGCGTTAAGATTCTCAAATTCCGATTGCAATATTTTAAGAGTTTGTCGTTTTTTGTCAATCGCAACGTACTCCGTCCGTAACGTTTTCAACTTCTCAAAATTGGCCGACTCCGTCTCCCACTCGCGCCTTGCTTTATCAACGCCGCCCTGCGCCTCCTCAATAGACGGCAACTCGGCAAGCACCTTCTTCGCAGCCTCTAATTCTGCCCGCGCCGCTTCCGCCCTCGTCTTTGCATCGACAAGAGAAGCTCGTACCGCGTTGTACTGCTTGACCGACTCCGCCGCTCTGTCCGCCGCAGGTTTGACTTTACGCAACGCGGTCTCGCCGCGCTTTCGCCTCTGTGTCAACTGTTCCATCTCCACCGCTTTAGATTTATGCGACGCAAACACGGCACGGATCTTATCAAGTTCGGCAAACCGCTTAGCCAACTCCGCCGTAACGGCAATCTCTTGATCAATGGCCGTTTTCTTTTTGACGTACTCAGCTATCCGTTTCTCATACCCGTCAAGCGCCTCACCATCAGCCGCAATCTGCGCCTCCCACGCCGCGAATTGCTCTTCGCGCTTATACGGGTCAACGCCGCAACGCTCAAAATCACGTCGAACTATTCCTAACTCATTGTCCAATTTCTTCGCGTGCGATTTAAGGCTCTCCTGAAAATTTTTCAACGCCGCGGTATTAAAAATCCGCCGCAAAATCTCCACACGCTTATCCGTGCCGCTCTGCAAAAAACGCAGAAAGTCGTTCTGCGCTATCATCACTATCTGCGCAAACTGATCACGGTCAAGCCCGACTATCTCGGCGATCTTATCCTTAGTTTCACGCGACCCGCCTAAGGCCGTACCGTCCGGCAACACCAGATGAACATCCTGGCCTGATTTCTTTATCTCCCGCCTGATACTGTATACGCTGCTTCCCGACGCAAAATCAAGTTCGACAAAAGACTTCGCCCCCTCATCCGCAAAATCGGAACGCAGCATAGGATATTTATCCCGCCCCGATCCACTCGCCTCGCCGAATAACGCGAAAGAAATCGCGTCGAATATCGTCGTCTTGCCGGAACCCGTCTCGCCCGTGATAAGGTACAAGCCGTTCCCGCCCAATTTGGTAAAATCAAGCGTCTCCTCTCCGGCGTAAGAACCGAACGCGCTCATCGTCAGCTTAATCGGCTTCATTCACTCGCCCCCGCGTCCATCAGCCTCCTAACGAGCGCCGCCTGCTCGCCGCTCATCGTGGAGGCGCTCACCGCAAGAAAAAACTCGCTGAACAAATCGTACGGCGACAGCGCCGACACCCGCTCCGAATCCGTATTTATCCCCGCAACATCTACACCCGCCCTCGCGTTCTCAAAGCTAAGCGCCATCACGTTGGGGTAAACGCTGCGGAGTTTTCCCATCGGGTCAACTATTTCCTCATCGTCCGTAAGAATAACACGCAAATAATCGTTCTTATCGGCAAGGGACGACACACCGCCGCTTATCAATTCGGAAAGCGGTCCTTTAATCTCACGCATATCGCGCAACGGGACAAGGGGCAACGCGGAAACCGATAAATTTCCCTTTTCGCGGAGTTCCACAAGACTTATTGATTTCTCTTGCCGAACTTCGGAGAACGAATACTTCAATGGAGAACCGGCGTAACGGCAATGATCGCCGCCGACATTTTGACTGCGGTGCAAATGTCCGAGAGCGGCGTAGTCAAACCGCTCAATAATACCCGCATCAACAACGTCAAGCCCGCCCACCGGATCAATCTCTGATTCGCAACGTTCCGCCTCCGCTCCGGCCTTGGCGTAAAACTGGTGGGTGACAAGAATATTCCGGGCGGAGTAATCGACCCCCGCCGTCTCAATCGCCGCCGCCACCGCGTCATTGTGCGTGGAAATTTCGCGGTCGCCGAACAATCCTCTAACGGAAACCGGCCTGATGAACGGCAACAGCCAGAAATTCACCTCGCCGTATTCATCGGACAGAACCGTCCGGCGCACTACGCCGTCAAAGGCGCCGCATATAAACAAACCCCTATCCGCAAGCAGCCGCCCGGCGTAACCCAACCGCTCCGGCGAGTCGTGATTACCGGCCACAACCATGACCGCGACCCCGCAACCCGCAAGATCCGTGAGAAAATCGTCAAACAACCGCACCGCCTCAACGCCGGGCACCGCGCGGTCATACACGTCCCCCGCAATCACAACAACGGCGGGACGCTCGGAGCGTATATACCCGATAATCTGACTAAAAACGCGCCGCTGCTCCTCAAACATGGAGAAGCCGTTTACGCTTTTGCCGATATGCAGGTCGGATAGATGGAGGAATTTCATGGTACTCTTAATATACTAATTGCGACGCAATGGTATGGACGCTAGCGGTGATTTTTTTTGAAGGGATACAAAAAAGCCCCCGGCCTTCGACCGCGCTACTCGCCGGGGCCTCTCAACACGCTGTTCAACCGCTCGCGCGGTTGGGAAACCGGCCGGTTCATTTCTCATTTTAAATCACCTCAATTTTTATATTCTGCGCATTGTACACAAACGTAGTCTCCAGCCCTATTAAAGTAATTCTGATAAATATGCGTCTTGTTAGGTAAGCTCTCCGGCGGATCCTCTCGAAATTGGAATGTGTGCGCCCTTTTATTGATGAGCATCTCCCAGTTGTTTATCACATTTGCACCGAGAATGATATCGTCTTCGTAATCACCGGGATACTCACCGGCAAACGCAACGACCCGCTCCAACAAAAAACCGCCTATACGCATTTTATCAATGGAAAACGCCTCTGCTCCTATGACGTGCCCTCCGAGACGGTAGGTCATCTTGAACCCCAACGGTTGCCCGAATTGTCCGGCGAGGTGCCTCGGGATCATCGTGTTAAAACAGCCTGTATCCCAAAATATGGTGACTTTCTCAAACACATCGCTTTGTACGTTGTAGACGTGCGCGTCAAACTTGTACCGATGTTCAAAGAATTTCGATAACTCCACTGTCGCATATTTCATCTTTGGGCGTGTATCCTTTCATGAGACGCGCTTCGCCGTGGTAAACGTTTAGATTCATTTTTCTGAGTGCGTCGCGATCCTCAGGGGTCCCGTCGCCGTATGCTATCACATACCCAGTGTCCTCCGATGGAGGAAAGTCCCTCTTGTCGAGCAAAAGCCATCGTCCATCAAACTCGACGGCTGCCTCACGCTCATTAATAGCGCGTCTCTCTGAAGACATTGTTACCATTATACCGCCCTCCTAACCATAAAATCCTCCTTTGGATAGGGTACTTTAGTAATATATATTATGGTATGGACGCTAGCGGTGATTTTTTTTGAAGGGATACAAAAAAGCCCCCGGCCTTCGACCGCGCTACTCGCCGGGGGCCTCTCAACGTTACCCCGTAGCTCAAATTGGTGAACTAGGGGGACAACGACACAAGGCGGAAGCCCATGCCGTAGTTGCTGAAGTCGGGGTAGTAGGAGTCGCGATAAGAGACACGGCAATTCCTCGCGCTGCCGTACCAACTACCGCCCCGATACACGCGGTTAGAGCCCGATGTCGGTCCGGTAGGATTCGTCTGCGCACCCGAACTATAGCTCCCATACCAATCGCTCACCCACTCCCACACGTTACCGCTCATGTCATAGATACCAAGCCCATTAGGCGCTTTTGTACCTACCACATGGGTTTTACTGTCACTATTATCCCCATACCAAGCCACATTATTGATATTGTCACTGCCAGAATACTTAAACCCGCCGCTCTTCCCGCCACGTGCCGCGTACTCCCACTCAGCCTCCGTCGGCAAACGATAGGTCTTCCCTGTCTTCCTATTTAAACTATCTATAAATACTTTAACCATATTCCAACTAACTCTCTCTACTGGTAAACTATCATTTCCGGTGAAGTGTGACGGATTGCTACCCATCACCGCCTTCCACAATCCCTGCGTCACCTCGTACTTCCCTATGTAGTAACTGCTCAACGTCACCGATATCGTCTTTTCATCATCATAGCAATCGTTCCCCTGTTCAGCGGTACACCCCATCGTAAACGTCCCACCCGCAACAAAAACCATCTCAGGCGTTACTACCGGCGACGTCTCAAAGTTTGCCGTCACCGTCACCGCATTCGAGGGCATGGTAAACGTGGTCATCACGTTATTTGCGTTATCAAACGTCACACCGTCGTTCATCGTCGTCCAATTCTTAAACTGTTGACCAGCCGGTGCCGTACCCGCAGATATGCTAACCGTCGCCCCTGCCGCGTAATTGCCGCCGCCAGAGGATCCCGTGCCGGCACTTGTTACCGTCACCGCGTAGTAAGTGGGGACAGGCGTAGGTACCGTCTCAAACACCGCCGTCACCGTCACGGCATTCGCCGGCATTGTAAACGTAGTCATCGCGTTATTCGCGTCAGCTAACGTCACATCGTCATTCGTCGTCGTCCAATTCTTAAACTGTTGACCTGCCGGCGCCGTACCCGCAGATATACTAACCGTCGCACCAGCCGCGTAACTGCCGCCGCCGGATGACCCCATACCGGCGCTTGTCACCGTCACCGCGTACATGGGGGTAGGCGTAGGTACCATCTCAAAGTTCGCCGTCACAGTCACGGCGTTCGCGGGCATGGTAAACGCGGTCATATCTTTATTCGCGTCGGCAAAAGACACGCCGTTACTTGCCGTCGTCCAGTTTTTGAACATCTGGCCCTCCGGTGCCGTCCCCGCCGATATACTGACCGATACGCCAGCCGCGTAACTGCCGCCGCCGGAGTATCCCTTGCCGGCGCTTGATATCGTCACCGCATATTCGTATTCTTTAAGCCTGACTCTTCCTCCGTAACACTCATGCGTAGACGTATTGTACGCCAGCCCGCCGCACCTATCCCACGGCTGGTTATCTTGATTGCAAAACTGCGCGGACGGATTAAGAGCAGGAAAGCGGTCGCCGCAATGTTCCGGCACATCCGTGCAAACGCATAATAGTAACGCCGATACGCAGAAGAGCATATACGGTATCTTCAACTTGTTCAAAACTTTTTTCTTGAGATTATCCATTTCATTGTCCCCTTTTAGAAAAATATATGTACGGATATGCCGGAAAGCAATATTATCGAGCCTACGGTATAAGCGATATTACGTTGTTTTACCGACTTTTCGGCGTCGGTCCATAAGTACGCGTCTATATTATCTTTAACATTCATTTCCCTAACGTATCCATACACGAGTATCCCCGCCCCGACGGCGTCTAAGCCTACCGCCGCCAGCGTATGGCGTTTTTTCGCCGGACGGGTTTGCGCAAGACCGGCGTCCGGTTTCGGCGCGACCGGTTGGGGTTTCGGTTCCAATTCCAACATTACCGGCGCTTTCGGCGCCGAACCTTGCGAATTCATAAATGCTTTGTACATATTCGCGCAAGCGGCGGCGGCTTTCTCCAATAGTTCGGCGGCGTTTTCGGAGCGGACGGGGTCCGACGAGGCCACAAGGTTTCCGTTTTCGGTTTCGTACATCTCGACGGACAGTGTGAGCCGCGTTTTAAATTTGCGCACGATTCCGCGCACTATGTAATCCGCGCCTATCTTGCTTCCTAGGGTGATGACGCAGTTTTCTTCGGCGCACTCTTCCAGAACCGCTCCGCCCTGCGCTTGAACGGTCTCCGAGGTCATGATATTGTATTTGCCCTGCGGCAGATTCCTAACGGCCTCCCTGCGAAGCTCGGCGGTTATCTCCTGCGCCTCCGCCGCGCTCAGGTCGTTTACCGCGCCAGACCGCGCGTCTATCTCCACCTCCACAACAGCCACGTATTTCACTTGCGCGTTCGCGGCGGATATCGCGGCAAAAAGCGCCGCGACAAGAAAAACCTTTAGTTTTTTCACCTAAAAACTCCTTTTTTTGACATGGTAGAAAATGGGGCAAAAACGCGCGTAGCAAGCGTTTGTTTTGGGGGTATACTCAAAGGGTATTTTTTCGTTTTCAGCGTATCTACGCGTAGAAAAACGTTGTTTAAAGCTACATTGATGGGG
>Ga0268262_10001173_pt1 | contig 33270 bp, 28 predicted proteins | sample TergutNc150P3_FD_190354 | JGI IMG/M metagenome (GOLD analysis project Ga0268262, IMG submission 190354) | Nasutitermes corniger P3 segment gut microbial community from laboratory colony in Florida, USA - Nc150 P3 (SPAdes) (version 2) | ecosystem: Host-associated > Arthropoda: Insects >... | reverse complement strand
CCCCCCCCATTTAGCGACCGCCTTTATAATACCCTCAAAAGGGGCGAAAATGCCCCGTAAATCAACGTTATGGCTGTCAGGAGACTTTTTTGTCCAACCGACGACAAAACGCCGTAGACGCGCTAATATCGCTCTCTACGGGGGTGCGATTTTTATGCCTTGCAAGCCAATCCTAATTCAGACGATGTTTAATAACTATCCATTTACTTTTCTTTGAAAGGGGAGTGCCGTATGAAATTATTTACCCTCAAAAAGTTGGGACCGGCGCTGTTGTTATCGGCGGCGGCACTGCTTGGGATATACGGATGCGAGGAAAACAGAGGGATTCTATTGGGCTGGATCGGCGGGGATGATACCGCAAAGAACCATACGCACACATGGGGCAATTGGACGGTAACGATTCCCGCGACTTGCGACGCGGCGGGCGTTGAAACTAGGACGTGTACGCAGGACGCTAGCCACAAAGAGACACGGGCGATAGCGCGGTTGACGGGGGCGGCTTGCAATACGGGTGGCGGCGTGGCGAATGGGAGTGACCTTGTGGGAGATTGGATGCTTTACTCCGAGAGTGAGGATGGTAAGATATATTATAATGATGATGGTCCAAACGGAAAAAACTTAATAACTATATTTTCGTCGGGTGAGGCGGCAATGGATTGGGGATTCAAAAGGATTGGGAATGGTTGGGTGGACAGGCATGATCCTGATTGGGCGTATTGGCGAATAGAAGGTCAAACACTAATATTTAGCAGTGAGGACTGTCGTGGGGGCGGCGGGTGTGGGGACGAAGCGCGGATTCCTTACGTAATCTCAGGAAACAAACTCACTTGGTCACTCCGTTGGGAAAACTATTACGATAACAAAATAGATCGGTACTTCGAGCTCACATATACAAGATTCAATGTCAACAGCCTCGACGGCCCGGTTTACAACAACGATACCAGACTATACAAATCTGGGACGAAGACGCCTGATACTTATTATGAAGACTTGTTTTGGTATTCGCAGAACAACAAGAACGACTACATTGGATTTCACAGTGACGATGAACCTTGGGGTACCGGATTATTTCGCTACCTTGACATTGATACAAGCATTAATTATAGAATCAACAATAAAATCAGCGGATATACACCTAGTTACTACACAACCGGCAATAAACTGTTTTTGACGATGTACGCCTGCTCTGAGGGCTCTTCCTATTGCGATGACGACCGCCCTCGGTGGGTAGTGGACGCGGTAGAATTGCCCTATACTATCACAGGCAGCGGCTTTAGCGCGCGCTTGTCGATAAACGGCGATATATGGCTGCCTGCGAATCTTCGCGACTTCGATGACTTATACCCAAGAAGCCAAAGCAAACGCTCTATCGCCGTCAATTCCGGCGAATCCTTCATCTCCCAGCAGCCGTTGTCGAAAGGCAAGCGGTAGCCCCGCGCAGTAATCACGTCGGTGGCGTCCCAAAGGGTCGCCGCCCCTATCCACAACATAATCCATCCCCCATGTTCCGTCCGCATAAGATTAATTTGACTTTGGTGATCGCCAAATATTATCTTAATATAACATAAACCCGTCTTAAAAAGGATAACGAGCATGACCAGAGACGAGAAGTTTCAGTATTGGTTTGACGCAGCCGAATACGATATGGAGACTGCGGAAGCGATGTATGCGTCCGGCAGGTGGTTTTACGTCGGAAAAGAACTATACGTTGTGCAAAAAACTGACATCTTATTATATCGCTAACCGTTATCCCGACTTCATATCAAAGGTCGGCGCTAATGTGGATAAAGTTACGGCGAATGATATTTTACTTGAATCAAAGGAGTTCTTCGTATGGCTTACGGGTTTGAAAAAGTAAAAGACGAGGCATTGATGTTTGCGGACGACGCGAAGAGAGAGTTGTCCGCGAAAAAGGTCTATTTGTACGGTTCTTACGCCAAGGGAACCGCCGACGACGGCAGCGACGTTGATATATGTTTCTTTTTTGACGGTATCGACGGGAAAACGAGGGTTAACGCCATTATGAAACTCTTGGACTTAGGAAGAAAATACAAAGCGTATTTTGAGCCGAACGCGATGCCGACCTCGGAACTGTATAACGACAACCCGTTCATACAAGAAATACTGCGGACGGGGATAGAACTGCTGTAATCGCCCAATTCTGCGTCTCTGCTGTCTCTGTTGGTAGTGGGGTCGGCTGGGTTAGATTCATTATTGCGTCCGGCAAACGTTAAGCGGTGCTTTATGTATCGATAGGTATCAACCAATATGATCAATATACGCGGTATATCGCGCCGGATGTTGTATGGCGGAGACGGGAGGGTCTCTATCCCCAAGGCCGTAATTGCCGCGCTTATTACACCGCTTGTTCTGTTTGCGCTCGCCGCTTTCGCGTTCAGTTTGACCGACATCCGACTTAAAGAGCATAGCCCGTCGTGGATCGTCCTTGACCGTAACTACCGCTTCATTGCCGAGATAGAATCGCCGCGGGGGGAGATAGGTTACTGGCCTGCGCCGGATGTGTTGCCGCCGACGCTTGTTACGGCGGTTATCGCCGCCGAGGATCGCAGGTTCCGCAAGCATATCGGCGTGGATTTGAAATCTGTTGGTCGCGCGTTTGTAAACAACTACATAAGGAGAAGAGGTTTTTCCGGAGCGTCAACCATCGCCATGCAGACAGCGCGGTTGCAGAGGGGCGGGCGCAGCAATCTATTCTCTAAAGCGAGGGACTCGTTCGCGGCGGTGTGGCTGACGCTCTTTTACGGGCGGGAGCGGGTGCTTAGGCAGTACGTATCGATATCCCCCTACGGAAACAGGATCGCCGGCGCGCCGTGCGCCTCGCGGCGGTATTTCAGAAAACCGGTGCAGGATTTGAGTCTGGCGGAGAGCGCGTTACTTGTGTCTATACCGAGAGCGCCCGGACGGATGAATTTGTTCACCCCGAACGGTTTCGCCGCCGCGAGATCGCGCGCGCTGTTTATACTCGGACGGTGCGCCGATTACGGGTGGATCGACAGCACGGAATATCGGCAATCGTCGGCGGAGTTGAAAGAGTTCGTCATCCCGCCGAAAGATATCAGGGACGAGGCGTCCATACACGTTGCGCTTAAGTATACGAAAATGCTGCATCAAGCGGTTAGAAACGGCGGTATCAACGGAAAAGGTATTGATAATAGAAGTATTAGCAATAACAGTATCAACAGCGGAAGTATCAGCAGTATCAATAATATAAATATCAACAATCTTGACGATACGGATATCGGCGACAGTGTTGTCAGCCACGGGCTTGTTGTCTCATCAATAGACATCGATCTCCAGCGGTACGCGCAACGCGAACTCGCCAATCATCTAGATCAACTAAAAACCCGCGATGTGGAGAACGGCGCGGTGGTAGTGCTTGACAAAAACAATCGCCAAGTACTAGCGTACGTAGGTTCCGGCGGATATTTTAGTTTTGACAACGGTATGCTAGACTACGCGGCGATAAGGAGGTCTACGGGCAGTCTGATGAAGCCGTTCATCTTCGCGCTCGGCATGGAGGATTTGGGGTACACCGCGGCGACGGTTCTCAAAGACATCAACTACGATTTCGGCGAGGGGGCGCGTTCGTTCATTCCGGTCAACAGCGATAGGCAGTATCAAGGCCCTATACTATATAAATACGCCTTGGCCAACAGCAGAAACATTCCGGCGGTGCAGTTGATGAAGGAGTTAGGCATCCACAAGGTCTACGGCCGTCTAGGCGCTCTAGAATTGGCGGAGGACGACGGTCGCGGCGACTACTACGGTCTAGGGCTGTCGATAGGCGGGCTGTACTGCGGTCTAACGTCAATCGCGAGGGCGTACACCGCATTGGGGAACGACGGACAATTCGGCGAACTCGTTTGGCTTAGAGATCAATCGGGCGGGCCGCGCAAACAGGTTCTGACCCCGCAATCGGCGAGGATGATCCAGCGATTTTTGTCCGACCCGCAAGCGCGGCTTCCGACTTTCCCGCGCGAGGGGAATTTCGAGTATCCCTTTGCCGCCGCCGTCAAGACCGGGACTTCCGAGGGTTTTCGGGACGCGTGGTGCGTGGCGTGGAGCAACCGCTACCTCGTGGCGGCGTGGATGGGCAACGCCGACAACCGCTCAATGAAGCGCGTGACCGGCTACGAGGGCGCGGCGCCGCTCGTGAAAAAAATTCTTCTGCAACTCCACCCGAACGAGCGCGACGGTCTATACGAGGGCGGCTTTCCCGTCCCCGAAGGGTGGCGGCCTTTCTCCATCTGCCGCCTGACCGGAATGCTTGCCGACGAGAACACGCCCTACGTGACAAGCGACTACTTCGCTCCCGGCACGGAGCCTGCGGAGAAGAGCGCCGTACTGCGCTTGCTTCCGGTGGACAAACGCAACGGTCTATTGGCCAATCAACGCTGTCCTAAACAGCATAGGGAGTACAGGCAGTTTTTATCTCTGTCGCCGGAGTACGAGCAGTGGGGCCGTGCCTACGGGCTGCCTATCGCCCCGCGTCTGCACAGCCCGCTGTGTCCGGGCGGCGAGAGTTTGCCGATAGACTACGCGCTGGAGATCACCTGGCCGCGATCCGGCGCCCGCTTCGCCATAGACTCGGAAGCGCCGCCCGACCGGGCGTTTTTGCCTGTCAACTGCGTGGTGGAGCCGGAGGCGCAAAGCCTTCTGTGGTTTGTCAACGGGGAGGAGCACACGGTAACAAATCCGCCGCACACGCTGCGCCTGCCGTTTAAGAACGGGAAGTACACCGTTCAAGCGGAAGTTGCGGGGACGCCGGTCCGCAGTAAAATCGTTCGATTTGAGATTTATTAGCGGGCGGTTGCGTTGTCAACATCAAAAGGTTTCTCTGATATTTTTGACGAGGGTTATAGCCCGATTGGAATCATTTGAGTTATAGACCCAATTATTATCAAATTCCGCAATGGTTTGCCGGTTTCCGCTGTTTCCGATAACCAAACTGTGAAATTTGGTTTTGTTTTCTTTTGCCGATAATATTTTTTGCTGTGTTTCACCGTCAAATCCCGACATAACAAAATCCGAAACCATAACGATGTCAGCCTTTTTGTAATTTTCCGTTTCCAACATCTGCAACGCCTCGTTCATTGCCGGCATAGCGTCAGTTCCGCCGCAAAAACTCATAGATAAAAAGTCCAACAATTTTTCTAGGCTGTTTTTCATGTCAGTAAGTTCAAGTGTTTCAATACCGGTGGAAAAAGAGATCAAATAGCACTTTCTATTCTCCCCGATAGCGATTTTCAACAACGCAAAGCCTAGCGTCTTGGCGACCTGTTCTGGTGTTCCGTGCATGGAACCGCTTGTGTCAACGCAAATGATTATAGGCCCTTTCTTATTTTCTTTTGCTTTTTGTCTTTTATTTTGAAAATCTTCTTCTTCTGTGTTTAATATCTTTGTCTGGTATTCAAATGTTTGTAGTTTCTTCTCGGCGAATTTCTTGTAAAACAGTGGTTCCGTCTCCTCATCGGCAAGCAAGGCGGCTTCCGCAGGTAACATACTGCTTATGTCGTCGCTCTCGTGTATGCCGACGAGCTCAGACTTGGCGGCGTGTTCTATTTTCCATTCATACTTTATGACTTTATCGGTAAATGTCTCTTCCTCATATTCTATTTCCGCCGTCTGCATCCTTCCCAACATTTCAGCCAATTCCCGCAAAGAATCGTCTCTCTTCAAAAGTTCCGCGTAACGCTTTAAAATATCAAAATTCGCTTTCTGCCAGCGGCCTTTGCTCATATCCCAAAGTCGTCCCAATTGATTTGTGAACGGTTCTAGAACTTCTTGCAGTTTTTTAAGCTCATCTATTTGCTTGTATAACTCTTCGCAGAATTTTTTCCGCTCTTTCTCTATAAATTCCAATGTGCGTTGTATTTGTTTTTGCAAAATCAAGGTTTCCCATTTTTCGGTGAAATGCTCTCTTACGCTCTGAAATCCGATTTTTTTCTTTTTTTTGCCCTTCACATTTTTATCTTCTTTGGTATCCGGTTTTAGACTGTTTTGAAACTCTTTATAATAAAAATCCGTGTCTATTATTTGCGGCGCATATTCTTTCTGAATAAAAGATGCGGTTGTTTTCCAGTTTTCTTCAAAATTTTTAGGCTCCGTTTTCTTGAAATCATCCAAATATTGCCGTTCAACAGCAAAAGGATCCTCGGCTTTCTGAATTTGACGATATGTATTTTTTACAAAATCAAGTATGTTTTGCGTAACTTGTTCGGCTAAACTTAAATCGGTCGAACATAGTTCACGCATTGTTTTATTGGATAAAATACCGTTTATGGCGTCAGCGAAGTTATTTATTTCTGAATTTGATAGGCCTATACTCTCAAACTCTTTTTTTTGCAGGGATTCAAAGAGTGCGTCAACAAATTTTTTTCTGATGTAGTAGTCCGCGATGGGACAGAAATTGACAAATCTGTCGAAGTTGGCTGGAAGCATTATGAGACTACTTCCTCGTCTTTTAATTTTTTATAATCGTTTTGAATTTTTTTGATATCTACCTCAAGCATATCAATCTTTTTTATGGTTTCTGATATATGGGATTCAACGATGTTCGCTAATTCAGGGTCTACAAACAAATTGGTCCGAAGATATTTTAAATCATGATTCCGATATTGTCCGATTTTGTTTCTCATGTCATCGGTATTTTGTAGAAAATTGTTTACCTGATCGTCCCAAATTCCTACCAATTTAGGGTTTGGTTTTTTTGTTAATTGCCGTTTATTTCCTTGAACGATTGTTTTTAATTGATAATCGGTACCGTTAATATCAATATGAGTTTTGTCTTTACCGTTTTTTACTGACCACCTCTGATGGTATTGATATGAATTATATTGTAAATAGTATAGATATATATTTCGCTTCTCATTGGTCAATTGCTCAAAATCTTCTGTTGAAATATAACGGTCATATTGTGACGGTGGGTTTATTAGTTCGTAATAGCCGGATGTCTCAAGTAAAATAGTCTTTCTTGTATCCTTTACAAACATGGTCTCTTCATTAATTTCTTTTTTAAATTCGTTAATCTCTTCATTAATTCCCTTAAAATCAATTTCAACGGTATATCCATATTTTTCGATAGCATCTTCCACGAATTGATATGTGCTATCTTGTTGTGATTCCTCATTCCAAATACAGTGCCTTATCAAGAAACAATCCATTAAATCCACTTCGGTTCTGTCATTCAAAAAAGCGGACGTCCGCAATAACTGTACAATCTTACGCCACCTCCGGTCGGAAACATAGATTTTATAGTTTAAACGTTTTTGTTCCTCGTCACCAGAATCCTCTTGTTGTTCATTATATTCGTCAATGTAATTGCGAATGTTATAAATAACATTCAGCACATTTTCAGGAACAATTACATCTTCTATTTCTTTGCTCCACTCCTTATATTCTTCATCTTTAATTTTATCACTTTCGTCAACACAGTCTTCCGAAGTGTTTAACTTTTCAGAAACCATTTTTTCAAAATTTTCCCTATCGCCTATGCCTTTCACATCCAAGCGAACCAAAAATCTATCCCACAACGCCTCCAGTCCTTGGTCTTTGGCCGGCAGTTCATTGGAAGCTGAGATCAGGGCTTTCATGGGCACTTTAATCTCTTCGCCGCCATTGCGGAAGACCTTTTCATTTATGATGGTCAGCAATGCGTTTTGAATTGAGGGACTCGCTTTCCAGATTTCATCAAGAAAAACGACCTCTGCGGCGGGGAGATAATCTTTGACTATGCGGACATATTTATCTCGCTTGAGTTCAGAAATGGAGACGGGGCCAAATATCTCATCCGGTGTGCTGAACCTGCTCATCAGGTACTCAAAGACGGTCGCGCCTTTATAAGCAAATTTGAGCTTCCTAGCCAGCAAACTTTTAGCAACCCCCGGAGGGCCCAAAAGAAAGATACTCTCCCCCGCGACGGAGGAAAGCAGAGCCAGCCTTAACGCGTCTTCCCGCTCATATAATCCCTTATTGAGCGCTTCCAATAACTTGGATATCTTTTGTTTAACGGTCATTTATCCCATATCCTTATCTTTAAAACCCGCCTCGTCTGAAAAAAGGGGGGATCGCTCCCCCGGTTTGCAACCGCAATATCCCGCAGCCCGCTATAAATTATAACTCCCGCCTACGACACGTCATGGCGCAGGTACAAAAAATTGCGCCGCTCCGCCGGATAGTCCGCGTCCAGAATAGTAGAAAATTCAAGGGCCCTATAGACAGCGGGAATGTTGACAAAGGACAACCCGATCTACAATAGTAGAAAATTCAAGGGCCCTATAGACCGCTGGGATGCTCACAAAAGACAACCCGATCTACAATAGTAGAAATTTCAAGGGCCCTATAGACCGGCGGCTTAACCGCGCACAGGCGGCGATCTACAATAGTAGAAATTTCAAGGGCCCTATAGACACGGTGAGGAGTTTTTCGCGGACACGATCTACAATAGTAGAAATTTCAAGGGCCCTATAGACACAGCGGTATTCTGCCTCGGTCTTGTGTATCTACAATAGTAGAAATTTCAAGGGCCCTATAGACCAGCTCCGAACTCTTTCACCATGAGCGATCTACAATAGTAGAAATTTCAAGGGCCCTATAGACCACGACAACTACTGAGGAAGAAACCACAATCTACAATAGTAGAAATTTCAAGGGCCCTATAGACCCTCATATTACAAATATCCCGCAAAACCCGTCTAAAATCAGCCCTTTTTTACAAGCCTTTCCGACCTGATTTACCCCCCCTCCCTTCTAACCCATCCCGCGCAAACCCCACGTAACCCGTTGATTTTTACGGGATTAGGTATCTGAATCTGATACATTCCGAGCATTTATAGAGGGGTACCTTTGCAAAAAGGCGTCCGGAAGGCCCTTTTTGGCCGCGGAAACCCGAAAATTTCCGCGATTCGGCGGAGATTTCAAAGAGCGGTTGCGCTTAAATTCTACCGCGCCCGTATATTCAATATAATATAAAACCCGTCTAAAATCAACTTTTTTGTATTTTTTAGAGACTTATAACGTTGGTTCCGCATAGTTCTCCCCCAAAAATATGCCGTTAATTTGACTTTTTCACGTAAAAAATATTATATATAGGATTATGCCGGAACAAAACCGCTTTTTAGGGTAAGGAGGCCGATCTATGGTTAAAGTCTACGATGTGGAAGAGATCAAATCGCGGCTTACCCCGGTTTTCGACGCGAACGGGGTGAGGAGCGCGGTGCTCTTCGGCTCTTACGCGAAGGGGTCGGCGACCGAAAAGAGCGATGTCGACCTGCTTGTGGATAGCGGACTTAAAGGGCTTGATTTTGTAGGGCTGGCGGAATATATCCGCGAGGCGTTAGACAAGGAAGTTGATGTCATAGACGTAGGATACGTAAAGAAAGGTTCGATGATTGAGGATGAGGTGCGAGAAACAGGGATTAGGATATATGGATAACAAAAATATTAGAATGATCAAGAAAATCATTGACTATGCTGAAAAAATTCTGGCGTATTGTAGTGCGCTAAACAAAGAAACATTTTTAGGTGACCACAAACTAGTCGAAGCCAGTGTGTTTAACATTATTCAAATCGGAGAAGCAACACGCCAACTAAGCGATGATTTTATGACTAAATATAATAATATTCCTTGGAATGAAATATGCGGATTGAGAAATCGCATCGTTCATGATTACGAAGGTATCGATCTTCCTCTGATTTGGGATATTATCTGCAACGATTTATTGGATTTGATACGTCAGTTGAACGAGATTTTAGAAGACTCTAAGGAGGATAAAATATGACACAGACCGAGAGGGACGAAAACCTGATGATTGTGGTTGCGGTGGAGGGGTACTCCCAAAAACACCAAATCAGCCCGCGGGACACGTTGGCGCTGTTTATGCGGCACGACGTTAATCGGCTAATCCGCCGGAACTACGGGGCGTTGCACACCCAAAGTTTTGACGAACCGCTCCTATTTGCTGAGGATGTTCTGGCTAGGAAACTAAAATGAGAATTTACCACGGCACAAACTGCTCGTTTGAAGATGTGGATATGTCAAAATCCAAGTATAGAAGGGATTTCGGCAGGGGCTTCTACACTACGACAATCAAAGAACAAGCGGAGTCGTGGGCGCAGGCAGTCTTTGACCGTTATGGCGGGGAAGGTAAGTTCGTTTACGAATTTGAGTTTGAAGTTGATAACAGCCTGAATATAAAGCGTTTTGAGACGGCAAACAAACAGTGGCTGGAGTTTGTAGCGGCAAACAGAAATGGCGGGGGTGTTTGTCATGGCTTTGACGCGGTAACTGGTCCGGTGGCGAACGACAAAACAAACAGAACAATTGCCCTCTACATAGCAGGAATTTATACGGTAGACGTGGCTTTAGGTTTGTTGAAACATAACAAATTAAACGATCAGGTTAGTTTTCACACTGAAAGAGCGCTTTCTTTTTTGACGATGATCGGGAGAGAGAAAGATGTTCGCTAAATATGTATACAAGGAACAAGACATCACAACGGATACCCTATTCAAGATTGAGCATATAGTCTCTATTATTGCGGAAAAGGAGAGTGTGCCGTTTGAGGAGGCGTATCGCGATTTTATAGATTCTAACGTGTACGGTATGTTGCAGAGAACGAGCACCCTAATGTGGGCGGAGAACGCGGAGTTTATTGTGGATGAGTATTATCGGGATAGAGAGACGAACCAATAATTTGGGTCGTAAACGTAGAATGGATAGGCGATTATAGGGTTTTTGTCGAGTTCAGCGACGGTATAGGTAGGGGAATCGATTTCAGGGAAAAACAGAGTTCCGACCATATTATGCTGGAACTAAGCCGTCTTTTTTAGAATTATCAAAGCCTCACCTAACACCCACTAAAATCGAGACTTTCTCTTTTTTTCCGGTTGGCGCGGCTACCGCACCACTGATTAAATAGGTGTCGACGGGTACCGTACGGCCTTTCGCGTCTTTCAGATTCCACGAACCTACCAGACGCTTCGCGTGAATGGTTTGCGTAGGTACATTTTTGCCTGCGGACTTTCTGTCGCTGATTTTTATTTTGGTTACTATATTACCGTATGCGTCGTACACAAACAATTCGCTGTCAGATATTCGTCCGCCTTGACGGAAGAAATGGACTGTGCCTCCTTGCCTTGCCACAGGGCTGGGGCCTGCCGTAAACTCGGCGGTCAATGCGGGCGTAGGCGCTGATATTGCGGATTTATCGTTGTCGGACGGTGTGGGAACTATGCGGTCGGGGGACATGATCGCGTTTTGTTTTATTGTCATAATCGCGTATTCGGAGGTGTCGGATAGGGCGTGATTATTTGAAACGACGCAGCGGTAGCGGTAGCCGCTCATCGCCACCGTCGCCGTGGGGGTTGTGTAAGCCGCCGAGGCGGCGCCCGTGCCGTTAGATACGTTGCTGAAAAAATCGATGTCGGTTGCGGCGACAGCCTTAAACGAACCTAACAGCTTGCCGGCGGAGGATATAAGGCCGCCGTACTGTCTGTAAACCAAAAGAGCGGCGGTATCGTTTACCGCCCCCGTCGCCGGATTGAACGCGGGGGAGGGCGGTGCGTCGGTGTAGTACGCCGCGAAAGCGCACTCGCTGTTGTAGTTGCTTATATTCCAATAAAACGCGACGACGTCGCCGGGATAGATACTGAATCTATACGTACCCGTATTGGTCATATTTGCTATCGTCGGATTTGTCGATAGGTCGGTTCCGTTCACGCTTATCCTAAGCGACCCGCCGTTCCAGCCGTCGCCGGTCTGATCCCACATAGAGACCGTGATGGGGCGCGGGACCGGCGCCACGCTTCCGCTTGTGTTCACTTGCCACTGATAGGTCAGCGTCCCGGCGCCGTTGGACGCCGCCGTCACGGTGAATTTTGCCGCGTTACCGGGCGCGACGGTTTGATTTATCGGGTGCGCCGTAATGATCGGAGGTATGTGATTTACCGTAAAGTTAATGCTATTGGGAATATTAGCGTAGGAGAGATTTATCGGTATCCAATTAGTTCCGCCGTCTATGCTGAAAACCATCTTCAATTTGTACGTTCCGGACGGCACATTGTCGGATACTCTGCAAGAGGATATTCTGCTTTGAGGCGCTAAAATGTTGTAGTCTCTGTCAACCAACATCGTGGTCTTTCCGACGACTTCGACAATGCGGGAATTGTTGTCTACCAGCACCGCTCCAAGCGAAATGGTGCTCGGAAGTTTCCGCCATCCGGTATTCACAACACCGAACTCAACGACAAACGTTTCAATCGGGGTAACGGTAGTGTTGTTGACGGTAAATTTGTATCGTAGCGCCAGTTCGCAAGTAGAGGCGGCCCCGCCGTTATTCGGTTTAATATTTATGACGATTTTCTGATCGTCATTGTATGTTCCGGTACCCGCGCCTGTGCCGCCGGTACCCGGATTCAACGCTGTGGTTACAAAATATCCGTTATAAGTCCCGCCCCATCCCCAATTGAAATGAAACTTCCCGGACGCGTCGTACCCGTCGCATACAAACGCGTGACCGGTGGTAGTGCCGGCGGTTCCGCCCGAATAATACATCGGTAAACCGGCATTCAGCTGCTCTTTCAACATGTTTTCCCACGAGACATCGTCGTAAGTGTCGCGACTTTTAAGTTGGATGCTTTCATCATAGCCGAAATATTCGGTCAACGCCATGGGAACATCCATATCATAAGCCCCGCTTCCGTCTGTGTTGTAATCCATCTTTACGCTCAAACCCGCGTGATACATTAGCGTGGCCACAGCGTTCTTCTGCGCCGCGGTACTGGAAGAGGCATACGAATTAACCATACTGCTCCACTCGTAGCCGCCGAGAACCTCCGCCGGCATATCGATTTTAAGCGATTTGGTTGTGTAAGCTTTGCTGACCGTATAATTTTGCGTCGGATACCTATGAAACTTCATTATCTGCGCCATAGCCGTGGCCACGCAACCCGTAGGCATTCTGGTGCCGCTCGCGCTGGGGTAATTGGGCGTAGGGCACATATCGTTGTACGGGGCGCGCTGATTCCAAGTTGTTTGTATCAACGGCGAAACCGCAGTTGTCGCCGAAGATTTAGCCATTGACATATTATGAACGCCGCCGGAGATATAATTATCCCACTCTTGCCTTACCGCTTCGCTCTGCTCCGCTCCTTGTTCCAGCGCATACGCCGCTTGCCGTTGCAAGTAATCCATCCAATACGCGAAGTTAGGCGGCATATTGTTTTCGTCAAAGCCGCCGTTGTCAGAATAGCCAAGCACCGGCCTTAACACGTCGTCTCCCGCCACGATAACAAAACCGCTGTCGGCGCCCTGAGCTACGTTGAAGACATAAAACAGCGCGGCCTCCCGCCCGTCCGGCGACGCCGACGGCTTTGCAAGACCGCCTCCGCCCGAAAGCCCGCGCCGTTGCTTTTTGGCGGTATGTTTCAACCGAACATTATGCCCGGACCCCGCAAAACGCCGAACCAACCCCTCGGCCTCTTGCGGTTCAACTGTCTTTGCCGAAACCGTAAATGGCGAGGCAAGGATGACGGCGGCGACAGCGGCGGTCGCGGCAACAGTTACTAATCTGACGAGTTTTGCCATGATACTTGTCTTTCCTTTGAAATCCGCACCCCTTAGAGCGGGGCGCGGATAAATCATTTCGGAGTACATTTTCCCAAAGTTATGCACACCATACGTGGCGCTGATTCAATAGCGTCATTGCGTAGTTCCGGCAGCGTACGCTGACTGTCTGCTATCGTCGCAGGTTGCCGTTTTGGCGGTTATCTTGTAGTAATAGGATATTAGGCTCTCCAAACCGGTGTCAGTGTACGTACTGTTTGTACCGGATATCTTTCCGATAAGCGTGTATTGCCCGTTCGGGTTTCTTGCCGCCCGATAGACCGAATATGAGACCGCGCCGTTGACTGCGTCCCATGAGACTTCTATACTGCTGGATGATTGAGCGGTGGCGGTGACATTTAGGGGAATGGGGGTTTCGCACATTGTGGTTACGGAAACGACATCGCCGAGTCCGGAGGCCGATTCTCCGCAAGAATTTACCGCTTTCACTGCGTAATAATACGTTGTCGAAGAGGACAAGGTAGTGTCAATAAATGAAGTGACTGTTAATTCTCTGCCGCCGGATACCGTCCAAAAAGTACCGCCTCTTTCCGTGCCGCGATATATATCATAAACCGCACCGTCTACCGGATTCCAAGAAATAGCAACACTTTTTGCGGATAACGCGGTTGCGGTAATTCCGGTAGGGCGTGGCAATATTGGCAAATCGCAAGCCAGCGTGGTTGCTTCGGCAAAATTCGTTGACATTTCGCTTTCTCCGCAATCATTTACAGCACTTACCTTAAAGTGATAAATCGTTGACGGTTGTCTGCTGGAAATAATGACGGTTGTGCCCGTCACTTTGCTGGCAACTAGATAATATCCGGATCCCGATAAATTCTTTTGATCGGTATAGACGCTGTAAGTTCTTGCCCCGCTAACCGCATCCCAAGAAACTTGCACATCTGTCGGGGACAACGCTTCCGCCTTAATATTGGTTGGCACTCCCGGCTTACTCCCGCAATTCGCAGTAGTGGCAAAACCGTAGATAGATTGTGCGCTTTCTTCACATTCGCTTTCCGCCACCACCGTGTAGTAATACGTTTTCGCAAGTTCTAATCCTTCATCCGTCCAAGACGTGCTTGAATTTCCGGACGTGTTTCCGACCGGCGAATATGTTCCGGTTGAGGCGGCGGAACGATAAATCTTATATGTGATCGCCGTAGCCACCGTGTCCCAAGTAACTTCTATGCTGCTTGACGATTTTGCCTCGGCGTTAACGTTTGTCGGCGCCGCCGGTTTCGGACAGGCATTTGTGGTCGCGGAGGCGGGATCGGAAAGAGCGCTTTTGCCGCATTCGTTTTTCGCTATTATTTTGTAGTAGTGGGTAGAGGAAAGCTGCAAACCGGTATTTGTATAGGTGTTGCTTATAGTCGTATCAATAAACTCATACGTCCCGCTGCCGCTCGTTGAGCGATGAACTTCGTAGACGGTGGCTGCCGGTATCAAGTCCCAAGAGACTTTTATGCTTATGGCGGACAAGGCTTCCGCCTTAACGTTGGTCGGCGTCGCCGGATTCGTGCACGCCAATGTGGTCGCGGTGGCGAGAGTGGACCGTGCGCCTTCGCCGCAGTCGTTTTTGGCGGCTATTTTGTAGTAATAGGCGGTCGCCTGAGCCAAAGCGGTGTCTTTGAAGGCGGCGTCTATCACCTTTCCGACGGAAGAGTACGTCCCGTCGGGCGTTAGCGCCCGGTAGACGACATAGAGATCAACACCGCTGACGGAGTTCCACGTAACCTGTATGGCGTTAGTGGACACTGCCGCCGCTTTAACGCTGGCCGGCGCGGCGGGTTTTGTACAACCCCCGCCGTTGTTATTCGACCCGCTTGGGTTTGAACAAGTCAGCGTGAATACGGAAATAAGCGCGATTATCCCCGCCAGCGGATGGAAAAAAGCCTTTTTTTTCATAAAAAGCCCTTTCTGCCCCATATTTAGGGGTCAAAAATAGTGTATTTGAACGAAAGCACAAAAAACCGAAGATTAATATAGTCATTAAAACGTACCCAATATCAATACAATCGTATGTAATCTGAAATTGCGCCGCCCGTGGTGCTGATTAAGCGCGTTTTACCAGTTAACAAGCTCATAATCAAAACGAACGGCTGATTTTCCGGAACCGTAGTCTAATGTGACGCTGCCGGTTCTGCCCACATTAAGCGGGCGGCGAATCCTTGTGAAATATCCCGGGGACCAGTCGTCATCGGCTAACAAATCTTTCTCTATGACGATGGCGTCAATTCTTATTGAGTCAGAATCCATCGAGAATCTCACAGGCAGGCTTTTACTGGTGCCGCTCCAAGACGAGATATCTGTTTTGTTCAATAGATTTTCGGTGGTATTTGAGGAGACTACCGAGCCGCCTCTTACGCCGTTAACCCTAAAGTAAACCGTTGGGTCCGGTTTGCCGCCGAGTTTTTCGGAGTATACCGTTTCCCACGACCTCAGCGTTATCACGATCGCGTTCGCCGGTTGAGTTTGAGTACTGCCACCGCCGCTGCCGCCGCCCCCGCTGCTGCTGTCACCACCACTGCCGACATTCACTCCCGTATTTCCGCAAGAGACCAGCGAGAGCGCCAAAGCCATCGCCGAAAAAGCAAAAACTTTTTTCATACAGCCTCCTTAAAAGATAAAGTACATGGATATTCTGGTTTGTAATTTGCTGGGCTTAAATCCTTTATAGGATTCGGTTTCTCCGAAAGAGTCCATCCATATCAGGAGTTTTACGCCGAGCCCCCAGTATCTTACAATATCAAAATCAAGCCCGAGGGCCAAAAACGAACTTCCGGTCGGGGCCTCTCCGAAGTATTTTTCCAGCGTCTCGGCATCGTTTGCGCTGATCACATTTTGCCCGCCGACTATCGGGACATGTTCATTGACAGTGACATTGAACACGCTTGCGGCATAAAAATCAAACAGCATTCCCCCTGAAAACCTTATTTGTCCCGAACCGAAATTCAAAAGCGCCGGAACTTCTATGGAAAGCCTCTCCCAAGAGATGTCCAAAAGGGGCAGTCTGAGGATGGGGATGCCGAAAGGCCCGTTCAATTGCGCGGATACTACGCTGTCCCGCCACAAATAATCCCATTTTGCGTATGCGCCGGTTGTAAGATATATGTTCTCCGGGCCCATTCTGAAAAACAAACCGGCGCCAGCGGTCGCGTATGGAAATTCGTTGTTGAAAAACGCTATTTCCGACCGATAAACGGGGTAGTTTATTTCTATGCCGGGTCTGAAATAGCGAGACCTTTTTTCTTTGACCGTTCCCGTCGACGACGTTTGTTTGGCGTAATTTTCACCATTGCTTCGGCGGATGCGCTTTTCACGTTCAAACTTGTGCTCCACGCGGATTGCGAGGCTGCTCAGGTCTTCTTCCGAACAGAAATTGTATCCCAAAGACAAGCTGATATTATTAAACAGCCCCCGCTCTATATTGTTGAATTGAACCCCGATACTCGGTTCATATAGAAAACCCGCGGAAAAATATCCGTCCCAATCCCAGCCGAGAGCGATACCCAATCTATTGTTCCAGAAATATTCATAATCGCCTTTCTGCAAACCCAAGCGGACGTTAAAGAATGTCGGGAAAAAGATCCCCGATCCCAATATTAAACCATAACCTGGCCCTAAGCGTAAGAACGCGTCGTTGTCGAAAAATTTGATTTTCTCGCCGAAGATATAAGAGACATCGAGACCGCTCATATAACCGGCGCCGATACAGTTTGTTACTTTGATGACCGTATCGCGTACCGTCTGTTCCCGGCGCTCAATCTCTTCCTCGCGCCCAATGTATTGCGGCGACGCTTCCGCGAAAACGTCTTCGGTGCCGTCGTCGTACACTATTCTGCGGATGTCGCTTTTCAGGACGGTGTAAACCGTAGCTCGCGACCCGACTTTGTACTTTATCTCCGTAGGGGTCACCTCCGAGACGGAGGCGTTTAAAACCTTGTCGCCGTTTTTGAGGTAAATATTGTCCGCAAAGGCGAATCCGCAGAGGATAAACAAAATCCAGAAAACTACCCCGCACGGGCCGAAAAAAGCCCTTTTTTTCATAAAAACACCTTTCCGCCCCGCGAATTAGGGCAGCCTCGTAAAGCTACGGCATAAAGTATTATAATTAGAGCACAAAAAACCTACCTTTAAAGTGTACAACTTTTACACGTGGAAAACGCGGAAATTAGGGTAATAGAGAGGGTTTGAAGGGTAATAAAAGTGGATAATTTAAAGGTACCTTTAATATGATCAATATAATAGATCGGTAATAGGAAAGCAAATATTTATTTATTTATTTTTGGGGGAACAGCCCAGGTTTTATTCTAAAGCCGTTACCCGCCATTTCCGCGATATGTCTCCACAAACGCCCCGCAGAACCGGATGATACTGATTAACTCTGTAAAAATCAACGACTTATGTATGATTTTTCGATCCTCCCAAGTGTAGGCGCGGCAAACGGCGGAGACCGTTTCCGCATAGGGTAAACTTTTTATAGGCCGAAAAATCTTTACAGGTAAAACCTCAGCACTGTAGAAAAATGGCTTTTATCGTAGTTTTTTACGGCGCTTTCCGCGAATAGATTCAGGCTTTCCGTAAAGTCGTAGGAGAACCACGCCCCGGCGCTTGCTCTGACGTCGCGTTGTTCGGCGAGCGGGCGCAGGTAGTCGCAGTAGGCGCCGAAGCGGTAGGTTTTTGATGAAATCCCCCTGAAAAAAAACTGAACGCCGCCGTAGTAATCCGGTTGCCGTTCCCATAGCATTGATCCGCGTAGCATGGCGCCGAGCAAGTATTTGTCGTAAATAAGGAGGCTTTTGCCCAAACCGGCGTCGGTAACGCTGACGCCGGCCTCCGCGATGCTGGTTTCAAACAACCATGGCCAGCCGTGGATAAACCCGTACGACGGGATTTCCGAGCGGGCGCGCACGAAGTACAGCTCTTTGAGATTGAACTTGTGCGATCGGACGTATAAATTCGCGGCCAGTATCTCCAATGTTATGAAATTCGAGTAGTAGCCGGAGTAATCGCTGAAGTCGTGCAGAAGCAGCCTATAGCGCAGGTTCGCGTAGGGTCTGTCGGTAAACAACACCCCGATGTCAAAGCGGCTGTATCTGTGGGGAATCTGCATATCGCCGCGGGGGGCGAAACCGTACTCGCCCCTTCCGTTGTCGGGGGAGTGGAGCAGCAGCGGCCTGTCTATTTTGCCGCTTTCGTTGAGCAGCCTAATCAGGTTTTGCGGGGTCAGCACGGCGGGCGCCTCTTGGATGGAATCGAGGGTGCCGCGCAGAAGCCTATAGATGCCGTCCACGCAGTTGTTGGTGAAGAATTTATATGAGTCTTCCTTTGCCTGCCGCGAGTTCAGGGTGTCGTTGAATTCAGCGAGTTGCGCCTCAGGTATTTTAAGCGGGTAGATAAGGAGGCTGCGCTTTTGTTTATCGGCGTATGTGTGCATTTTTTCGTAAAACGGCATGGTTTCATAGTATGCCGCGAAGCCGCCGAATACGCCCTTTGTTACGTAGCTGAATTGGCCCGCCCCATCCGTTTGCGCGACGAATTCTATCGTTTTCCACAACGGGTACGGGAGTGTCGTATCCGCCTGAAGCAAAAAGACATGGCCCAAGACGGAAGCGGGGTCTTGGTAGTATGGGGTCGTCAAAACAATGAAGAGGGCGGAGTAAATATTCAGCAAGAAAATCCGCCTATAGTGAATTCTCTAATTCATTGCCGAAGGCTTCCGCGTTGCCGTTGGACTTTCTTAACGCCCTCTTTATGAGCGGCAGCGCCTCGTCCCGTTCCACGCCCTCGCTTTCCATGAGCAGTATAAGCGAGCGGAGGTGCTCTCCGTCGCCGTTGCGGTTGTCCTCGACGATCCTGTTGTATGATTTGATCGCGAAATTTCTGACGGCTCCCCCGCGTGTAGCCGGTTGCTGCTGGTACTGCGGTTGTTGGTTGACAGGCGCTTGTTGCTGCGTATTACTCGGCGAAGCCTGATTGTTGATCGTGTTATACACGGTGGTTGTTTGATTTTTGCCGCCCCCGGCCCCCGATGTGGACGAGGCGGACGCGGACGACGACAACGGCAACGCGCAGGAGCAGAATGACACAGCCGAAATCAACACAAAGAAAGCTAAAACCTTTTTCATAAACCCTCCATAATTAAACCGCCGTATTTAAATCGGTATCCCGGCAAAACCCTACCCGATTCATCAGAATAATCCTATATAGTATAATAAATGGGCAAACGCAATGCAAGAAAAAAGTTTTTTAATTAAAAATAAGGTATTATATCGAAGAAATTGACTTTCAACGGCTCCATAAATTATATTCATACCCGACAGACACAATTTGTGCCGTTCGATACCCCCGGCATTACGGTATCGCGTAAGAACAAAAACCAATAAAAACAAGGATAGGACGGGCCAAAATGCCATTCAACGAGATCAGGAAGCTCCCGACCCCCGCCGAGATCAAGGCGGAGGTGCCGGTTCCGGCGCATCTGCTTGCAAAGAAGGCGGAGCGGGACAAGGAGATCAAGGCGGTTTTCGAGAAGAAGGACTCGCGGTTCATCGTGGTTATAGGGCCATGCTCGGCGCACGACGAGGCCGCCGTGTGCGAGTACGTCGGAAGGCTTGCCGACGTGCAGGCGAAGGTGAAGGATCGGCTGATCCTGATACCGCGCATCTACACGAACAAGCCGCGGACGACGGGTCAGGGCTACAAGGGGATGGCGCACCAGCCCGACCACCTGAAGGAGCCGAACATCGCGGAGGGCATAGCGGCTATACGCCGGATGCACGTGAAAGCGTTATCCCAGTCGGGGCTGTGCGCCGCCGACGAGATGCTCTATCCTAACAACCACCCGTATCTGGACGACCTGCTCTGCTACGTGGCGGTGGGCGCCCGGTCGGTGGAGAACCAGCAGCACCGCCTCACGGCGAGCGGCCTCGACATTCCGGTCGGGATGAAGAACCCGACCAGCGGAGACCTCGGCGTGGCGCTTAACTCGGTGATGGCGGCGCAGATAGAGCACGTGTTCGCCTACAATGGCTACGAGGTGCAGACGCCCGGCAACCCTCACGCACACCTGATTTTGCGCGGCTCTGTGGACAGCCACGGCGACGCCCGCCCCAACTACCACCACGAAGACCTGATCCGCGCCGCGGAACTCTACATAAAACGTAACATGTTGAATCCGACCATATTAGTAGACACAAACCACGACAACTCCGGGAAGCGCTTCCGCGAGCAGACGAGGATCACCCGCGAAGTTCTGCGCAGCAGAAGCCACGACGCGCAGCTCGCGCAGATGGTCCGAGGGCTGATGATCGAGAGCTATCTGGAGGAGGGGTCGCAGAAGGCGGACGAAGATACGTACGGGAAGTCGATCACCGACCCGTGCTTGGGCTGGGAGGAGACGGAAAAGCTGCTTTTTGAGATCGCCGATGAGTGTTAACGCTATGTGAAATACGGAGATACGGTGATGAGCATCCTCCCCGGACGCCAACGAAAGAATGACGATATATTCGCTCGCGGCGCGGCCGGGGAGAAGCCGTTTGCGTATCTCTATGAACAGCAACAGGTTGAGATAGTTCACGGCCCATCGTTTGTCGCCGAGGCGGAGCTCTTTGCCGACCGTTGCGAGACCGACGGTGTGCCGATAACGGAGCGGCGGGGCGGCGGGGGGACGGTGGTGCTCTCGCCGGGGACGCTGGTCATCGTCGCGGTCGGCGAGAGGCACGGCGGCGGCAAGGAGTGGGCGCGGAGCGTCTTCCATAGGGTGAACGGCGCGATCATCGCCGCGCTGGGCAGGGCCGGTGTCGGCGGCGCGGCGGAGGCGGGTATCAGCGATATCGCCGTGGGCGGCAGGAAGGTGCTAGGCAGTTCGCTCTACATGGGGTCGAGGCCGCCGCTTTTTTATTACCAGTCCAGCCTGATGGTGTCCAACGACTTGGGGCTGATGGACAAGTATCTGCGCCACCCGCCGAGGGAGCCGGAGTACCGGGGCGGCAGGGGTCACGGTGAGTTTTGCACGACGCTTCGGGAGTGCGGGCTGACTGTTGGTATGGGTGAGCTTGCCGGGTTGATAGAGGCGGAACTGAAAAGCGTGTTGTAGATTATAAGACATCGTCATCGCGGGCTCGACCCGCGATCCCCAAGGGTTACCGGTATGTTGACAAAAAGTTTGGATTTAGGAGTATAGATGAGGGACAGCGAGCACCATCTTTTTTACAGCGATACGATTCCCGGCGATATCAATGCCGCCGACGATATCGACACGAAAGCGGCGGAAGTAATACTTGACGCCGATGAATCCAAACATGCCGTATCCGTGTTGAGAATAAAAATCGGTCAGCATATACAAGTTGCCGACGGCGAGGGGACTATTTATAATTGTAAGTGCTCGGAAATCCGCAAACAGTCCGTATCATGCAAGATAATCGGCAAAAAGCGCGTTCCGAGGATCATTCCTGAATTAACGTTACTGATAGGTCTCCCGGATAAGGAGCGTTTTGAGACAATCCTTGAACACGCGACCGCTCTGGGCGTTTCTCGCATCATACCGATAGCGGCGGATCATTGCCGCAAGCCCTGGTGGGAGAGGTGGGAGGGATTGCGGCAGCGGTTTTTATCTAAGATGATCGTATCAATGAAGCAATGTTTATATCCATACATCCCAAAATTTGACGCGCCGATGCCGCTCCGCGAGGCGGTCGCTGAGTGTATCGGGGCGCTGATCGTCGCCGATCAACACGGGAAATGCCTAAGCGACGCGGATATGTTGCCGCATAAGAGGATAAGCTGCCTTGTGGGGCCGCCGGGCGGGTTGTCTGACGGCGAAACGGAGTTTTTAAAATCCTACACGGCGATACCAATGACAACGGTGAAGATAGCCTCCACGCGGTTGCGCTCCGAGCTTGCCGCCGCGGCGCTTTGTTCGCGTATTATCGCGGCTCATCTGCTTTGAGGTTGTCACATTAATTATTTTTTTTACGCGGCGGCAGCAGATACTGTAATTGTATCGATTGCGAAAAGAAAAATTCCGTATAATTCACGCCCATCGGGAACAGTCCTCCGGCCTCCTTGTAGCTTGCCGACCGCCAGAAGCGCAGGTTGTATGAGATGCACGCCGCGCCTCTGCCTTCAAGTTTGTACTCTATGCCGTAACCCAAGTTGACGCTCGGGGAGAGCGCTCCGCGCATACCGTTGCTTCCGCCCTTGACCACTTCTTTTGTGTCCAAGACTTTCCACATCGTATCGAAGTATGTGAGGTGCGCCCCGAGGCCTGCGGAAAAGAAGTGGGTACGCTCGTTTAACGGGAAGAGGAAATGCGCGTCTGCCAAAAGCCCGCCTGTCCAATAGACGCTGTGCAGGGAGATCCACGTCGGGCCCATGTTCGTGTTTATTTCGTACTCGCCGGGGTCTCTGACGCTGCCCCTGCCTAGTTCAAAGAGGGCCTGAAGCCTCAGGCGCGGGTTGTCTATGGGTATTCGCTTACCGATCGACAATCCGAAGATGATAGGATTCGTATTTTCGACATGCATATAGCCGTCAACGTCGTCGAACTTTCTGTAGCCTTCGCGGATATTATAGGAAGCGTAGACGCCCGGAAGCACGTAGGCGTCGGAGAGCAGTGCCCGCAACGCGGATGTTTGGCTGTCTCTATTATCCGTTGACGTACCTGAACCGTTGCCGTCTGCGCTTGCTTTCGTGTATGTTTTTTCCATAGGTACCGGCTTCGGCTCAATATACAGCTTCTTATAAAAAGCCGCGGTCAGCGTCTTGTCGCTGTTCATCATAATCGTCAGTTGATTTCTCCTATTTGTCGTCGCACCCGTCCAGCCCGTAAACGTATAACCGTGTTCCGGCGTTGCCGTTAAGATAACGGAGTCGTCGTACGCGTATGTTTCCTTGTCCGGGCTGCGGGACACGGTACCGCCTTCTGCCGGATTGACGTTGACGGTAATGGTGTATGACCTTGCCGTTGCCGATGCCTTCGCGGAGTCTTTAGCGATTATTTCGATCTCAGCGGCGGACGAATCCTTCTCCGGCGCGTTTGCTTTGGTGTCAGCGGCGACCGAATCTTTCGCGTGGGTGATTATTTCGGTTTTCACGGCGACCGAATCCTTCACTTGCGCGGCGGATATTCCGACGAAGAACGCTGTGATTAGGAAAAATGATAGTCGTTTCACAGATAAAGCCCTCTTTTTGAGTGTTAGATTTTGTATAAATCCTATAATCCTTAAATAATCCAATAATCCTATTCAAAACTCCGCGTTTCCCGGATAGCGAGGGAACGGTATCACGTCTCTTATGTTTTGCATCCCCGTGACGAACAGCAGCAATCTCTCAAATCCAAGACCGAAACCGGCGTGGGGCGCGCCGCCGTATTTTCGCAGGTCTAAATACCACGCGTACTTAGACTCGTCCAGACCGCGCTCTTTCATCCGCGCCGAAAGTACGTCGATGCGGTCTTCGCGCTCCGAACCGCCTACCAGCTCGCCTATTCCGGGGACTAGAATATCCATAGCGCCCACCGTCTTGCCGTCGTCGTTCTGCCGCATGTAGAACGCCTTGATCTCTTTGGGATAGTCGTGGACGATCACCGGTTTCTTAAAAATCCGCTCGGTCAGGCAGCGCTCGTGTTCGGACTGCAAGTCCATGCCCCACGATACCGGATATTGGAAGTTCTCGCCGCATTTTGACAGCAGATTGATCGCTTCCGTATAGCTCGCCCGCTCGAACTCCTGCCCGGCGACGCTTTCGAGGTTCGACAGCAGTGTCGGGCTGACGCGCTTGTTGAAAAATTCCAGATCGTCCCGATTGTGTTCGAGAGCGTGAACGCATAAGCAGCGGATGAAATCTTCGGCTAAGTCCATGTCGTCCGCCAACCTGAAGAACGCGGCTTCCGGCTCTATCATCCAGAACTCGGCGAGGTGTCTGGCGGTGTTGGAGTTTTCCGCCCTGAAGGTCGGCCCGAATGTGTAGACGCGTCCCATGGCCATAGCGTACGCCTCGCCCTCAAGCTGGCCGCTCACCGTCAGCGAGGCTTGCCTGCCGAAGAAGTCGCGGGTATAGTCGACGCGCCCGTCTGGCGTTCTGGGCGGATTCTCCGGGTCGAGCGTGGAAACGCGGAACATCTCGCCCGCTCCTTCCGCGTCGCTGGCAGTGATGATGGGCGTGTGGACGTAAAGGAAGCCGCGTTCGGCGAAGAAGGCGTGTATGGCGTGAGAGAGAGAACTGCGCAGACGCGCCACTGCGCCGATAGCGTTGGTGCGCGGGCGCAAGTGCGCGATCTCCCGCAGATATTCGAAGCTGTGCGCCTTCTTCTGGAGCGGGTAGTCCGGCGGGGCGATGCCGTAGACCGACACCTCGGACGCCGCGATCTCGTACTTCTGACCTTGCCCCTGTGACTCTACCAGCGTGCCCCGAACCCTCACGCTCGTGCCCGTTCCCGCGTGGGCGAGTTCCGCCGCGTAGTTGCCGAGCGTGCCGGGGACTACGGCTTGTATGCCGGAGAAACAAGAGCCGTCGCCCAGATCAAAGAAAGAAAATCCTTTCCCGTCGCGGCGCGAGCGCACCCACCCGCAGACCTCGACCTCGTCGCCGGGAGCCTTGGCGGTCAAAACATCCTTTATTCTCAATGGGTAGCTGGGCGTATGCGGTTGCGTCATTTTGCTTCTCGGCGGTCTTTCTACGGGTTTTAGGGTCTGGGCATAGAGGATAAATATAATCAATGCGGCTTTCGCGAGTCAATATCCGTGCAAAAAATCCGCGCGGGTCACGTCCGCCCTTGTTCGTAAATCCTCGAAATCACGCGATTCCGCACAACTCCTGAAAGCGGCAGTTCTTGCATAGGAACGGCGACGGCGACTTCTCGAACGCCGATATGTCGAGCGGGACGTTCCGCTCGACGTCGTCGCACAGCGCGTACATAGCCTCCGTCTGCTCGCGGATCGTTTGGAAATAGCCCGTCAGATCGCTCTCGCTGAACTTAATCTCCAACTCGTCGTATTCGGGGTAGAGGTAGACGATCTTGGGGAAGATCATGTTCCACGGTATGGAAAAGTTGCTGTTCGCCGCCGCCGCGTACCCCATGAGTTGCGCGGAGTGTTTGGCCTGATCCTTCGCCCCGGTCTTCCAATCGAGAATATAGACCCCGTCGTCCACTGGAAACAGGAAGTCCATCTTGCAGTAGGCCTTCATCCCGCAAAGCCGCGTCTCTCCGTAGCCCGGCGGCTCTATCATCCATCCCGTGCGGTTGGTCATCGCCTTCATGTATAGCCAGCTGTAGCACGGGCTTTCGATAAAATTCGACAGGCAGGCGCGCACCTTCTCTCCGGCGGCGGCTATGTCCAAGGCCTCCTCCTGTTTGTAGTATATCTCGATGAAACTCTTGGCCGAGAAATACTCCTTCAGTTTATCGTCGGCGAATTTGAAAAACCTCTCCTCGTCTATGCCGCTGTCGGACTTTTGCAGGCGGTTCAGCAGCGCCTCCATGCAGTCGTGCACCGCGTTGCCGATCTCCAGGGGCACGGAGGTCAGCCCCTTGAGTTTGGAGATTTTGTACTGCGGCGCGTCCTTTACGTGCTTAGAGTAGTATTGATAGAAGTACTGTCGTTTGCACTTGTCAAACACCTCGTGGCGGCTTATCGACCAGCCGAGTACATCGGTGAACGGATACTTCGGGTATTTCAGTTCTGCGGGCTGCGGCTGCATATTCGTTCCGTCACTTTTTGGTAATTCTCCCCGTCTTCCCGTCGATGGCGATTCCCGTCTCGGGAATGTCGATCTCCGTCAGCCGTTTGATCTCTTTAACGCACGCGCCCGAGGGGTCCAGGTGCGGCCTGCGTTCGCCGCGTTCGCCCTGCTGTATCGCGGAGACGATCTCGCCGTCTATGAAGTCGCCCTTCCTGTCCGTCCGTATCTTCAGGATGGGCGCGTAGCCGCTCTCCCCGGAGATGTTCACGCTGGTATTGGTCGCGAAGTTGCCGAGGCTGTAGGCGATGAATTTACCCTTGTATAAGTCTACAGCCCGCGGGACGTGCGGGCCGTGGCCGATGACCAAGTCCGCGCCGCTGTCTACGGCCAAGCGCGCGAAGGCGTACGGGTTGCCGCGGTTCTCGCCCACGAAGAGTTCCGAATTGCGGGTTATCCGCGAGTGCCTTGACCCTTCCGCGCCTATGTGCATGCTCACTATCATAATGTCGCACTTCTTCTTCACTTCGGCGATCAGTTCTCTGGCTCTGGGCTGGTCGTGGAAACTCACCGTGCCTGTGTTAGGCGCGAACGCCACAAATCCGTAGCGGATTCCCTCCCGTTCAAGGATGTAACTCTCCGCGATCCCCTCAAATCCGGCAAACCCGAGGTCGGCGCCGCGTAACGACCTCACCGTGCCCGCCCGCCCCGCGTCCCCGAAGTCGCCGGAGTGGTTGTTGGCCACGGACATCAGGTCGAATCCGGCGTTTACAAGGTGCTTCACATACCGCTCCGGCGACCTGAAAACATAGCAGACGCTGGGGTTGGCGCACCTCTTGGCGTACCCGCCCGAATCGAGCAGAACCCCTTCCAGATTGCCGATAGTTACATCGGCGTCGCGCAACACCCCGGCCACGCTCTCGAAGGTGAGCGCTCCGTCCTGCGGAGGTAGAACCGGGGCGTTGTCGGGGTAGTTCAGCCCCATCATGATGTCGCCCACGGCGGCGAAGGTCAGGGTATCCTTCGGCGCGGCGGCGGCGGGGGCTGCGAGCGCGGCAAACGCGATTAGCGTCGCCAAAGAGATTTTTGTCAGGTTTTCGGCTTTGCGTGTTTTCATAATAATAATATACTAATCGGCGGGGCCGAAGTCAAAATATTTAGACGCTTTTTTGAGAATAATATCGGAAAACCGCGGAGCGCGGGCTGTAAGCGGCCCGTTAAAACTTGGTTGGACGGGTGTGTTTTACAAAAATTTTACAGATTTCGGGAATCATTTCCGTTTCGGCGGCGTTATATTATGGATTATTATGGTTATCAACAAAATTAACAATGAAATCGTGGCCAACGAAATACTTCCGTTGGTATGGAAGTCAAAACCGATTATCAGGAGAAAGATAACCAAGGTTGACATTATAGGCGATTTAACGTCCGAACACCCGGTGTATGTTATAAGATCCTGGGGGCCTTACGCGCCGGAGACAACGGCAAGTTATTTCGCCGTCTCTGCGGATTGCATAGACGAGGCCGTAAATAAGTTTATAAGATTTTGCAGAAACACTTACCGGTTCGGCTGCTTTGTCGATGAAAGCCGTTACCAGTTGTACTGTCATATCAAAGCGTCTTATAAAGACAGGTTTACCAAATTTGACGAGGGCTATATCGAAACAGACTGTTTCGATATTAAAGAGTTCAGTTTGCAGGATTTTGTTGTTGAGTATCTGAAGATAATGTGAGAGCGGTCACACCGCGAGGCTTATCCTGCTCCCCCGCACCGTCTTTTCCACGCGCACCTGCTTTTCTATGCGCTCGCGGAGTTCGGCCACGTGGGAGATTATGCCTATTATGCGGCCGCTTTCGGTCATGTCCGACAGTGTTTTGATCGCAAGTTCCAGCACATCCGCGTCGAGCGTGCCGAAGCCCTCGTCTATGAACATGGCGTCTAGGCGCACCCCGCCGGCGGTTTGCTGCACTACGTCGGACAGGCCGAGCGCGAGGGACAGGGAGGCCATGAACGACTCTCCCCCGGAGAGGCTTTTGGCGTCGCGCCGTTTGCCGGTGTATGCGTCCGACACTTCCAAGTCCAGACCTGTTTTTATGCGCTTGTCGCCGCCCTCCGTTTTCCGCAGCAGCGCGTAGCGGCTTTGGCTCATTAAACTCAGGCGCGAATTCGCGGCGCGGAGCACTTGATCGAAATACGCCGTTTGCGCGTAGGTCTCAAAGTCAAGCCGCCCGTTCGCCGTGTCGGACAGTTGTTTCGCGGCGGCATACTCTTTGTCGAGTTTAACAAACGTCTCCGCGCTCCGGCGCAGTTCGTTAAGTTTGAGTTTTGTCTGCTCATTTCTGATATTTATCTCGTCTCGCTTATTTCTCAACTCATCAATCGCGCCCGTTATCGCGTTATTTTCAGCGTTCAGCTTTTCCATATCGGGTCTCTCCTTACCAGCCGTCTCCCTCTCTAATCGATCAATATCACGCCTTAATTGATCGCCGTCCTTCTCGTAATCGGCAAGTTGTTTGACCATGTCGGCAAGCGTCTCCTCTGTGACAAGTGCGGCGGCGTACTCGGCTTCGTCCGCGAACCCGTTGATACTTAGCGAATTGACGTAATCCGTCTGCGCCTGATCGCGAGATTTTTTTTGTTCGCCCTCGAGCCTCTCGCGTTCAGCCGCAAGCGTCAGCGCTTTGTTATACGAAATCTCCGCTTCTCCGCTTCGTTTTGCGGCGTTGTCCCTCTGCGTGCGCCGCTCGGTCAGTCTCCTCTCCGCGTTTTGCGTATCGTTGATCAATTCCTTCACCCGCTTCTGCGCCGAAGCATACGCGTCGGTCAACCGTTCGGCGGCGGTCTCCGTATCCGCATTTGGAACGATCGCGGAAAAATCGGCGGAAAAACTCTTTTCGCGTGTCTCTATCTCGCTCTTCAGCCCGGCGCACTCCGCGCTCTTTTGATTGCATCCTTCCTGCGCTCTGTCAACCGCCGCTTTCGCGCTTTTAAGCCTCGCCTCCGTCACGTCGCCGACCGTCAATTTCGCCGGGGCGGGATGCTCAACGGAACCGCAAACCGGACACGGCGCGCCGTCCGCCAACTTTGCGGCGATTATCCCCGCCTGATTGCGCAAAAACGACTCGTTCAACGATATGTACTCCTCGTCAGACCGCTTCAATTCCTTGTTTAAACGCTCAAACTCCGACTGCGACGTTTTAAGGTTTTGTCTCCTTTTATCAATCTCGGCGTACCGGGTTCGTAACTCATACAGTTTTTCAAATTTCGCCTTTCCTGCCTCTAATTCGCCCTTTATTTTATCAACTTCGCATTGAACTTCCTCGACAGGCTGCAATTCCGCAAGTTTTATCTTCGCGTCCTCCGATTCCTTTCGCGCCGTTTCCGCTTTTGTCTTTGCCTCGGCAAGATATTTCCGCGTAATCTCGTGCTGTTTGGCCGCCTCCGCCGCCTTGTCAGCCGCCGGTTTGACTTGACGCAACGCCGTCTCGCCGCGCGCGCGCTTCTCCGACAACTGTCTCATCTCATCCGCTTCGGCATTATGCGACGCGAACGCGGCGTTGGCCTTATCAAACTCGGAAAACCGTTTCGCCAGCTCCGCTGTAACGGCGATCTTCTTGTCAACGGCCGTCTTTTGTCCGGCGTACTCAGCGATCTGCCTGTCATATCCGGCAAGCGCGTCCCCGTCGGCCTTTATCTGCGCCTCCCACGCCGCGAACCGCTCGTCGCGTTTGTGCGGATCTATATCGTAACGTTTAAAGTCGCGGCGAACCGCCTCCATCTCATTGTCCAACTTCTTTGCGTGAGATTTAAGGCTCTCTTGGAAGTTCTTCAGTGCGACCGTATTAAATATCCGCCGCAGAATCTCCACCCGCTTATCCGTGCCGCTCTGCAAAAAACGCAGGAAGTCGTTCTGCGCTATCATCACTATCTGCGCGAATTGATCGCGGTCAAGCCCGACGATCTCGGCGATCTTATCCTTGATATCGCGCGCCCCGCCCAAGGACGTGCCGTCCGGCAGTTCAAGATGAACGTCTTGTCCCGATTTCTTTATCTCCCGCCGGACGCGGTATACGCCGCCGCCCGACGCGAAGTCGAGTTCGACGAAAGACTTCGCGTTCTCGTCCGCAAAGTCGGAACGCAGCATCGGATACTTATCACGCCCCGCACCGCTCGCCTCGCCGAATAACGCGAAAGAAATCGCGTCAAAGATCGTCGTCTTGCCGGAACCCGTCTCGCCGGTGATAAGGTACAGCCCGCTTTCGCCTAACTTGGCGAAGTCAAGCGTCTCCGTCCCGGCGTAGGAACCGAACGCGCTCATTGTCAATTTAATCGGCTTCACTCACCCGCCCCCGCGTCCATCAGCCTCTTCGCCAGCGCGGCCTGCTCGCCGCTCATCGTAGAACCGTTTACCTCTAAGAAGAACTCGCCGAACAACTCGTACGGCGACAGCGACGACACACGCTCCGAATTCGCGCTGATTTCCGCTACGTCAATGCCCGCTCTCGCGTTCTCAAAACTAAGCGCCATCACATTGGGATAAACGCCGCGGATTTTCCCTATCGGGTCAACTATCTCCTCCTCGTTTGTAAGTATGACGCGCAGATAGTCATTTTTATCGGCAAGGGATGATACCTCGCCGCTTATCAATTCGGAGAGCGGCCCCTTGATCTCCCGCATATCGTGCAACGGGGTAAGCGGCAACGCGGATACGGACAGATTTCCCTTTTCGCGGAGTTCCGCAAGGCTTACGGATTTCTCATGCCTGATCTCAGAGAACGAATATTTAAGCGGAGAACCGGCGTAGCGGCAATTATCCCCGCCGACGTTCTGGCCGCCGTGCAGGTGCCCTAACGCGGCGTAGTCAAATCGTTCGATAATGCTTACGTCAACCGCGTCGAGGCCGCCAGCAGGATTTATTTCCGATTCCGATCTTACCGGATCCGCTCCGGCCTTGGTGTAGAATTGGTGGGAAACAAGCACATTCCGGGCGGAGTAATCAACCCCCGCCGCCTCAATCGCCGCCGCCACCGCTTCGCTGTGCGCGGATATCTCGCGGTCGCCGAACAATCCCCTGACGGAAATCGGCCTGATAAACGGCAGCAGCCAGAAATTCACATCGCCGTATTCATCCGTCAGAACCGCCCGGCTGACTGCGCCGTCGAACGCGCCGCATATAAACAGCCTCTTGTCGGCGAGCAGCCGCCCGGCATAGCCCAGCCGCTCCGGCGAGTCGTGGTTGCCGGCCACGACCATGACCGCGACCTCTTCGGCGGCGAGTTCCGTGAGAAAGTCGTCAAACAGCCGCACCGCCTCAACGCCGGGCACGGGGCGGTCGTAAACGTCGCCCGCGATCAGCACGGCGGACGGACGCTCGGAACGTACGTAATCGATAACCTGACCCAGCGCGCGCCGCTGTTCGTCAAGCATGGGGAAGCCGTTCACGCTCTTGCCGATATGCGGGTCGGATAGATGTAGGAATTTCATATTATTTTTAATATACTATATTTCCGTATAGAGTGTCAAACGAAGCCGCGTACGGGTTGGAGCAAAAAAATATTTGCGTAACATATATATGGGTATACACGTATATTATATTGATAGTAGCCCCTATCCACCGCAAATCCATGGAGAGACAGATACCATGCCCGTGACCGTCGTTTCCAAGCTCCGCCGCCTAAAGAGCCGCCGCGCCGTCGTGATCTCCGCCGGCGGATTGCGGAGCGGTATCCAAACACTCTACTTGGGCCTTACCGGGGACGACTGGGAGGTCTTTTCCACCGCCTATCTTCCCTACCCGCAACGGGTTGCGGAACTTATCACGCGGCTGAGCGAGACGCAGGGGCCGCTGGCGCTTTCGGAATTGGGGTGGCTCGATTACAAGGTCTCTATGCTCTTTCTTGAGAGCGTCAGGAACGTGCTCTCCGGCGTGCCCAAAGCCATCGGCGCGCCGCACTACGCGGTGCTGAACAAGCCTACGCTCTGGAAGGGCGCTACCGGCGAGAACTTGCAGCAGAGCAGCTGGAACCTCACCGTCGGCGACGAGGTCTTTCTGGCCAACGCCTTGGGCGTGCCGGTGCTCACCGAGTTTCTGCGGCAAAATATCCTCGCCGGCGGGTCGGGCGTGCTGCCCACCGTTCCGGGCAGCATTACTGTCGCCAAGCATACGATGGGCGTAGGGCTTTTTGTCAATATCGGACTCGTCTCCCGGATGACGGTCATCGACAACAACACGCAGAAACTGCTCTTCGAGTCGGACACGGGGCCGGGGACCGTCCTCATAGACAAGTGCGCGCAAGAGGCGGAGTGCGCCGACGGGTTCGACCGCGACGGCGCGCTTACCGCCACCGGCGCCCCCAACGCCGAGTGCCTCGAGGCATTGGCCGCCGACCCGTGGATAACCAAGGCCGCGCCCAAAAACGCGTCGCCGGAGATTTTTTCGCACCTGATTAACCACCCCTGCCTTAAGTCCCTGTCTTTGGTCGATAAACTGGCGACGATCACGGCGCTCACAGCCAAGAGCGTCTACGACTTCTACCGCAGAGAGTACAAGGAGGCGGCTCAGCCCTCGGCGCTCTGGGTATCCGGCGGAGGCGCCAACAACTTGGCGCTGATCGACTTCCTGAAGGCCTCGTTCGACCCCATACCGGTGCGCAGCGTGGAAGCGCTGAACGTCCCGCCCGACATGAAAGTCCCGCTGACGCTCGCGCTTACGGTTGACGCGTTCATCTGCGGGAAAGAGATACCGTGGGAATCCGGGAGCAACCCGAAGATCAAGCCGCTGGGGCGGTGGGCGCTTCCGTGAAGATATCCGAATAATCCCTCTTTATGCGCTCATTAATACCCCCAAAACGCGGGGATTTGGAAGTATTTTTCAATAATATTTGACTTACGACCCCCAATTTAGTATATTTATAGGTAATGATGACCATCACCGCACCGCCCGCTTACGGCGGCTGCTCTT
>Ga0268262_10001172_pt1 | contig 33338 bp, 18 predicted proteins | sample TergutNc150P3_FD_190354 | JGI IMG/M metagenome (GOLD analysis project Ga0268262, IMG submission 190354) | Nasutitermes corniger P3 segment gut microbial community from laboratory colony in Florida, USA - Nc150 P3 (SPAdes) (version 2) | ecosystem: Host-associated > Arthropoda: Insects >... | reverse complement strand
CACCTCTCCCGTTTCCGCCGTGGCGCGGCGAAAAAACAAAACTGCCCTATAGTGGGCAGGAGGATATAATTATTGAAAATATTGGATGATGCGACTGTTTAAATTCTATATGGCGCGGATCGTCCCGTGGAAATATCGTGGACTTATAATGAACATGGGGCGCAAAACGCCCTTACTATTCAGTTTCCGCCGTGGCGCGGCGAAAACGGAAAGGTGGGCTGTTCGGTCGAAACTGTCATGTGGCCTTTCTAAAGGTTACACAATTGTTACATGAACAGGGGGGATTTTTCCACGCTTTTCCACTTTTTTTCAAAAATGTGTGGAACTTTTTTTGAATATCGCAACTCATTGATTTATAAATATGTTACACATTGAGTGCTAAAAGTCGCTGAGTAATTGGAAAGCACTGGCAAAGCAAAAACTACACTCCAAGTGCCCATCCTTGAATTGCGTGGAAACCTTCTGAAACTTGCCTGAACTGGGCTGGAGGCAGACAACCGAACCCCAAGTCCACGGATTCCACGACAGGTTCACGGATTAATCTGTCCACAGATAAGAATGTTAGAGCCGCTCCGCCCACTGTTTTAGGCGTTCTCCGCGCCCAGCCTGTTGCGTGTCAACCACTCCGTTTTCGCCGCGCCACGGCGGAAACTGAATAGTAAGGGCGTTTTGCGCCCCATGTTCATTATAAGTCCACGATATTTCCACGGGACGATCCGCGCCATATAGAATTTAAACAGTCGCATCATCCAATATTTTCAATAATTATATCCTCCTGCCCACTATAGGGCAGTTTTGTTTTTTCGCCGCGCCACGGCGGAAACGGGAGAGGTGCGTCCTCCATCGCCCTAAACCTAGCTATATCAGCACATGCTGTATTTTTCACTACTCACTTTATGGAGGTAAAACCGTGAAGACAGGCAAACACACATATATCGCGCCCCTTCTGCTGCTGGGGGCGCTGGGGGGCGCCGGCCTTTCGGCGCAGGAGGGTTCTTTCCCGTACTCTTTTTCCTCAAAGATACGCTTCGGGCTGACTGCCGGCGACATGCAGAAGGCGCACTATGACAACAAGATCATAGCCTTCGGTCTGGAAGCCAGGAGGAGCATGTTCGGCGGGGCAGTGGCCGCAGAGTTAGGTTTTGAGTATGTCCCCGGCCGCCACCATGATGTCATGGTACCCGACCACGGTGTCAGCGGGGGCTTGGGGCTGGATCCACTCTGGTCCTACGATGACCGCAAGGAGTGGGGGCAGGGCTGGACGTTCAGGGCCAGCTATATAGCCCCGATGCCCGCCTTTGGGCCTGCTGTCATAAGCGACATAGCCAAAAAAATGGAGTGGTTCGCTGGGCTGGGCATAGACAGGCACAAGGCCTCCAGCGAGTTCAAATGGACACTCAGGGATTCTTCGGCATATCCTCTAAACACCACTACGCCAGTGCCTCCATTCGCCAATAATCAAGGCTATATCGGCAGTTCTTATCCTGGAGGAAGCGCTAATTTTGGGGCGGCCGGTGCCTTCACTGAAAATGGCTCGAATGTGAGCATCGGCGTCTTTGCCGGCCTGAAGTGTCGCATCACCGATGACTTTAATTTTGAACTGGGTCTTCGCAATTTCAGCATGAAACACTGGGACTTCACCCCTGGCGCGTACTTAAAGTTCCCTGCCCGCACCGACCCATATGAGCCGTACGTGGGGCGCGAGGCTGGGAAACTGGAAGAGGGCAGCACCAGGGGCTGGGCCTTGGAATTCGCCATTGCCGTGAAACTTTAATGGATATTTGAGGAGATGACATTATGCGCAAAAACTTTTTGCTAACACCATTAATCGCAATCCTCGCCGTCGGTGGCGCAGCCTATGCCCAAGATGTGGCGTCGGCTGTCATGGCTGGCAGGGTGACATCACAGGACGGAGTACCCCTTCAGGGCGTGAGGGTGCGTATTGAATCACCCGCGCTGCTGGGTTCCCGCAACGCAGTCACAGACGCCAACGGCCAGTTCCGCACGTCCGTGCTGCCAGGCGGCGAATACACCGTCACCTATGTTCTTGACGGCTACATCACGCGCAGGCTGACGACGCGCCTTGTGGCGGGCCAAGTGGGAAACGCCAGCGTCAGGCTGACTAAGATGGGCGTGGCGGAAGAGACAGTTGAAATCACTGGCGGACAGGCCCAAGTAGATAAGACGGACACAGTTGTCCAGACATCATTGTCCTCCGATTTTCTTTTGCCCCTGATGAACACCGACGCCTGGAACGACATGAGTGCCCTTATTCCTGGCCTCTACGTCTCTGGCCGCACAAATATGCTTGAGGGCGAGGTGACCATTCGCGGCGGCACATATCGCTCCACCAAGATGCTCGTCAACGGCCTGAACAACTCGGACATGTATGGCGGCTACGCTCACTGGGGGACCACAATGCCCCTTCCGGACTTGGTCGAATCCGTAGCGGTGATGCAGTCCCCCATCAACGCGAGGCACGGAAACAGCGACGGCGGCCTGATGTCCGTTGTCACGTCAAAGGGTGCCAATGTATTTAAGGGCAGCTTTAGGGTTTACCTAGACGACTACTTGTGGGGTACACGGGACGCCGGCTACCCGACCCGCGGCGACCTTATTTCTAACACCCCTACCGCACTCGAAGGCGGCTTAAGAAAATCTTTTGAAGTCACGCTGCAAGGCCCACTTTGGAAGGATCGTCTGACCTTTGCGTACGGCGCAGTGCTGAATCCCACATCATATGAATCCTACACGAGGTGGGGGGCTTGGTCTAACCCAACCCCTAGACCAGAGAATGCAGTGGGCGTGTATTTCGAAGACCAAACGACACACGACATAATCCGACGCAGCGAACTGTACAGCCTGACGTACCCGAATACAGAAAGCAGCATGTGGCATCAGCAGAGATACGTTGAGCGCAACCAGTTCACGCTCTTCGCCCAAGTAACGCCCGATCACCAACTGGAGTACAACTACGCCCAGACGCTTGAAAATGGCATCAATACCATTCAGGGTCGCCCTATTGACCCAGACCCAGACAACCTTCAGTACTTCGTGAAGAGGTACTGGACTATGGCCTACAAGGGGATCATCGGCAATTTTGGCGTGCTGGACGTATCATACGGCAAGACGCTCAGCGAGGAGCAGGAGGGCAAGGTCGGCGGCAAGCCAATCTATCTATACCAGATACCCTCGTACGTGCCAATTAACGGCAATTACCAAGATTATGCTGCCAGCAACTATTGGGTGAACGGGTACATTGACAACGAGATCAATCCAGATAGAGGGGGAGTCAACAACTACATCCTTGACTACAATGGCGCGGACGTCGCCTCCGCCGGCGGCAACAACCTCTTCTCGCTGAACTATCAGCACATGTTAAGTACTCCAATTGGCAACCACATCATTGACGTTGGGATGAGCAACAACAAATCTTGGCGGCGCCCAAACGCCGGTTCTGGCTATGAGGCCGCACCCTACGTGTTTTACAACACTGGCCAAATTGCAAAGAATTTGGGCGCGAACCCTTGGGACGTCTATAATCCCAACAATTCTAACGCCATCGCCAATGCAAGCAATTACGCGGGCAGGTTCATTGTCTTCAATGTCCCAGTGGCCACGTACAGGGACATAGACCCGGTGGGCGCGGCATATTGGGCGGCGAACAGACCGGACTTGTTCGCCAATGCGGACGCCAAGCTAATTGACACCAAGATAGCCAGCAATATTTACCCGCGCATGCGAAAACGCTCTGGCGCCGAGTCGGGCGAGTTTTTTGTCACGATGCAGTCGTACTACCTGAACGACATGTGGACGATCAATGACCACCACAGCCTCATGCTGGGCGCCCGCTTTGACAACTTTACGCTGGGGGACGCAACCGTCAGCAGTATCCACACCTACATGAAGCCCACATTCAGGTCTGAGTACAAATGGGACATCTTGGGCGACCAGAGCCGCCTAGTGAGCGTGTCCTTGGCCCAGTTCCACAACCAGAACCAGATCTCCGCCTTCCAAGCCGTCACGAATTCACAGCGCCTGCCGAACTATGCAGACTATTATTGGACGGGCGCAGCAGTCCAAGGTGCTAGGACGGATGGCAAGCCCTACTTGGTTTTACATGATGACATCATCAACGATGCCAATTATACTTTTAAATACGCCGAGTCCTTTGGCGGCCAATCAGGGGCCAGGCTAGATTCAAACTGGAAAGCACCCACTTCGACAGAGTTCGCCATAGGGTACGCCCGCAACTTCAAGAACGGCGGTTCTTGGAAGGCCACTTTTGTTCGCAGAACATGGACTGACTTGTATGACATCTTTCCGGACGGACCAGGCACAGAGACAAATATTATCAATGGCCAAAAGCAGCTCCTGCGCGTCCTTAAAAATTCTGATGAGTTTGAAAAAACTTACGCCGGCGTGGAACTGGAGTGGAACCTGCCCCTGACCAGGCGCTTTACGTTTGGGGGCAACTACACATACGCCCGTCTTATGTACAATTTGACCGCGTACGGCTCTGGCGAAAGTGAAGCCAGAGCCATAGACGTTTGGCAGACACGCACAAACTGGTACGAATTCTGGGACAACTTCTGGCCCCGTGATGTTTGGGCGCCAGTTTATAACAGGCAGCCAGAACACGTGGCAGGGTTCTATTTGACCTACGACCTGTCCGCAGGCAAATCTAAGTCTAGCCTAGCGCTGCGAGGCACATACAGCAGCGGCCTGACGACGGCCGATTCGTTTGGTTGGAATGTGGGCTACCCGAATTCTCAGTATCTCCCGTATCTTGCCGGCATAAATGACTACAACTACAATGCGGCAACTGCGACAAACGGCCGCATAGATCGGGCGGGTACGGGACAGAGCATTCCCTTCAACTGGCGCGTGAACGACGACACTTGGGGCATCAACATGCGCTACCACTTTGAAATGCCCTTGATGCGCAAGCTCAATTGGTTTGCGACCATGGACATGTCCAATCCATTTAACCATAGAGGAATAAATAGTTGGTTTGGCCCTAGCGGGCCAAGCGGCGGCAACAATTTCTTGGTTGACATGGTAGGACCCAATGGCGTCGTCAACAATTTTTACAAAAACGACTACTACAAAGGCGTCTGGTTCAGCAATGGCAACGCCAGGGGCCTATACCGCTCTTACCAGGGCGGCAGGTCGTTCAGATTACAAACTGGCCTTAGATTCTAAAGGATGGAGCGAAACATGAAAACAAAGATGATCCAACTTTTCACCGGCGCCCTACTAGTTGCGGCCGCGCCTATACTGAGTGCCCAAAACAACGAGCCGCTGCTCAAGCCATACGTGGCCTTTGGCTATAACCTAGCGCAGGGACATGCCCACGACATGACCCAGACCACTTGGGGGGGCATTGGCGCCTTTTCTGCCGAGGTGGGCTTGCAGTTCCAGCACCCCGACGCCCCTCTGCTGATACGCCCCAACCTTGGCTACGCCAAGATATTGGGCGACCCCATAGATGGCAAAAGGACTTATGACCTCTTTGGCATATACTTCGGCTTCGATGCCGTCTATTCGCCATTCAAACTGCCTGTGAGGATATCAACGGGGCCAGCCTTCCACGCGTGGAGCGTGGAGAGGGTCAATTTCGCCGGCGACCCCAGGCAGGGCGACAGGGGCACCAAGCTGGGATGGCGCTTCGGCGTTGGCTATGACGTAATACACGACCTGCGCGTTGACCTGACCTATACGTTAGCCCCGTGGCGAACCACAAACAAGCAACCTTTCGTGGAGGGGTTCAACCCCAGCCTTCCCACATACTTTACAATCAAGGCCAGCTACAGCTTCTAGCACCAATTTCCGGGCGGCGGGTGTCCGCAGCCCGGAAACGGTTTTCGAAAAATTATGCCGCTTTGCCACGAGCGTGGCTTGCGACAAGAACATTAGCACACTTGTGGTCCGAATACATCGCCACGCCAAGTCGCCTTGAATACATGGCTTGGCCTAGGATGGCGGCCGTTTCCGAGGTGACTTGGACAATGGCGGAGCTAAAGGATTACGCTAATTTTGAATCAAGGATCAAAACACACTTGCGGCGGCTGGACGCTATTGGCGTCAACTATCGCCCGCTGGATGGCCCGGCTTGGCCTTGGCCCGAATTCCGCAATTAATACCAATTCGCGTTCAATTGGCATTGAACGCTGTACGCCAAAGTTTTTGAAAAACTGGGAAACCCAGTTGTTTCAAAAATATCTTGGTATCCGATTGGCATCGGATACCAAGGCAGCCCTGTTCGACTTTGCGGAAGTGTTGGCTTCTCCCAACTTTTCGGCTGGTTGCATATTTCATCTTCATTCTGCGGGCGTCGGTTCCCGCCGCCTTATACCAAGTTGCGTTCATCTGAACGCAACTTGGTATAAGGAGCTACTTGCTCTTGCAAGAGGCTCATGTTAGTAATTTGAGAAGGCAGGTGCAGAATGAATTCCACAAGTTATAACTTTCGAGAAACCATGGCTATGATCGTGGCCGCAATTACCGCATTTGCGCCTTTTCCAGCGATTGCCGCCGACCCGCCCCGTCCGCATGGCCCGCTGCCTTCGAAGGGACAGCTTGCCTACCACAAAGAGGAATTAGGCGCGTTCATTCACTACGGCATGAACACCTTCACCGGCAAAGAATGGGGGGACGGCAAGGAGTCGCCTTCGCAGTTCACCCTAGACCCGGCAAGCTTGGACACCGACCAATGGGTGAACGTTATAAAGGATGCCGGTTTCAAACGCATCATTTTCGTTGCAAAGCACCATGATGGTTTTTGCAACTGGTTTTCAGGCCTGACCCAGCACAGCGTAAAGTACGCCGAGCCAGCCAACCGCGTGGACATTCTGGAAAGGCTGTCCAAATCCTGCACGGCGGCCAATCTGAACATGGGAGTGTACCTTTCGCCTTGGGATGTCAACTCGCTGCATTATGGCATGAATGACCCCAGCACGACAGCAATAGACCCTTGGCGCTACAACAACTACTACATGGGACAACTAAAAGAGATATTGGATCCTGACATAAAGAAATATGGCAACAACGGCCACTTCGTCGAGGTTTGGATGGACGGAGCCAGGGGGCCTGGCTTTTACCAACCGTATTTTTTCGACAAAGATTTTCTAAAAGACGTAATTCTTGCCAAAGCAACAGGCCAGGGCAGATTTCTCAATTATCCTGACAATTTAGACAAGATTGTCCTTAGGGACGATCAAACTTGGTTCGGAATCATTAAAGGTTTCAACCCGGACATGGTCGTTTTTTCCCCAGCAGGCTCCGAGTTGCGCTGGCCGGCAACTGAGTCCGGCAGGCTGTCAATGCCCCTTTGGTCCAAGGTTAACCCGGCAATTCAGAGAGCCAATTATATCGCAAACGGAGAATCCGAATCGGTCACTGCCACCCAGTACCTAGCGACAGGCGACCCAAATGGCACAAAATGGAGCATAGCAGAGGCCGACACGTCCATACTTGCATCCGGTTGGTTTGAAAACAACCAAAGTGACCCAGCCCGCAACAAACAAGTAAAGACCATGAGACAGCTTGGAGACATCTACTTCGAGTCCGTCGGGAGGGGCGGCGTTTTGCTGCTCAACTTTGCGCCCAACATACATGGCTTGCTGTCGAATCATCAAAAGGCCAGGATAAAGGAATTTGGCGATGCCATAAAAAACACCTTTGTAAAAAACCTGGCCGACGGTGCCTCGGCAAAGGCATCATCCTATCGCGCCGATGACGCCAGATACGCTCCCAGCAACGTGTTGGATGGCAACTACAATACATACTGGACGATGGACGACGACAAAACTACAGGAACAATCACGATAGACCTTGGGGAAAATAAGACATTTGACGTTGTGTCAATTCAGGAGTACATCCCGTTGGGTCAAAGAATATCCCGCTACAAAATAGAAGTGTACGCGGAAGGGGCTTGGAGGCAGTACGGCCAGCCAAGCCTTCAGAGGACCATCGGCTACAAAGCCTTGGTGCGCGGCGGAACAATAACAGCGTCTCAAGTGCGGCTTACTGTGCTGGAATCCCAAGCAGTGCCTGTCATCAATTCGGTGGGCCTTTATAAAACGGCCAGTCCTGATTTTGAGGTGAGCGCAGCGTTCGCTCCAGAATTTGTACCCGATTCTCAAATGAAAATGATCGACGACCAATCACCCATCATGAAATACACCGGGAATTGGCGCAGACAGGCCATTGCTGGCGCGTTTGAAAGTACGGTGTCAACCACCGACAGGACAGGGGACAACATAGCCGAGGCAATTTTTTCGGGCGATTCCTTCTGCATCGTGGGCATGGCGGATCCAAATAGCGGCAAAGCAGATGTGTTCATCAATGGAACAAAAGCAGGCACAGCGGATTTTTCTGGGGCGCAGCGGGCCGTAGGACACCTTGCCTTTGTGTCGCCGCCGCTAAAAAACGGGCAACATGCTGTGAAGATCGTGCCTTCGGAGCCTGGCAAAGCAATTGGCTTAGATGCAATATTTTACACCGACATTAAAGACACCCAGTTTTACTATTTCAAAGAAAACGCCCATACTGTGGCACCGGGTTCAAGCACGATTGACTTTGTCGTGTACCGCCAAGGCAAAACCGACGTTGAATCGTCCATACAGGTATCCACGGCCCAAGACAGTGCCATCGCCGGGCGGCACTATCGGCATTTTGACAAAATAATTACTTTTGCTCCCCTTGAAACGTCCAAAACCATTTCAGTGCAGATAATATCCAATGAAACAACAACTGCTGGCCTTGACTTTTATTTGCGTCTGGACCCAGTAGGAAACGACAAGTGCTACCTGAATGACAACTATAGCAAGGTGCGCATAAAAATAGCGGGAGCTAAATACTTAATTCCACAAACTCGCAACGTCAACACCATCAAAAACAATTCCCAAGGAGGGGAGAAATGAACAAATCATTGTTGGCAACAGACCAAAATATCCTGTGCGGGACAGAATGGCAGGATAAGGCAAAGGAGGTGAAGTGATGAGTACTTTACAAAATGATAGGCTCATTTGTCGTGGCGTTAAGTATATGGTTCGCAAGCAAATCATGACAGCAAAAAATATTTATTTGACCGCGTTGAGATGGTCATCGTTACTTGTTGCCATATTTTTCTTTGTTGGTTTATCACCTGCCGAAGAGAATACGCAAAAATCCGACCTTGATCTGCGAGTCCTGTGTTACAACGTCCATCATTGTGAAGGGATGGACGACAAAATAGATATTGACAGAATTGCCAGTGTCATTTTATCGCAAAAGCCAGATGTGGTATTTTTACAGGAAATTGATAACAAGACAACACGTACTGGCCAAGTCGATCAGGCAAAGGAGTTGGAGCGTCTTACGAAATTGACTACTATTTTTGGCAAGACGATTGATTACCAAGGCGGAGAATATGGACTGGCAATCATGACTCGCTTTCCGGTTCTCGAAAAAGGGATGTCCTTTTTACCGCTGTGCGAAGACCATGAACAACGAGGGGTGCTGCGGGCAGTAGTCGAGGTGTCGCCAACTCAAAAACTGGTGCTCCTTTGCACACACCTATCGCATATCGGCACTCCCGAAAAACGTGTTGCACAGGCTCAAAAAATTAATGAATTATTTGGCAAAAATGAAACTCCGACTATTTTGGCGGGCGATTTTAATGCCGAACCGGATTCCGAAGTTTATCAAGCCATTGCAGAAAAGTGGGTCAATGCGACGGATAACGAACAGAAAACCTTGGGAGTGCCGGTTCCCAGTTCAAAAATTGACTACATCTTCTATCGTCCCGATGCCTCCTTTTCGCTCGTGGAAACAAAAGTTATCATTGAACCGGTCGCTTCCGACCATCATCCAGTCTTCTCGATACTGCGACTTAATGTAAAGTGAAACGGGGACACAGGCGAAAATTATATAGTTTTGTACTGATTTTCAAGTGCGTGGACTATAGCAAGAAGCAAAGCCGGCCATAGTGTGTGCTGTGACTGTTTTCAGTTATAAGCTGCCTTATACCAAGTTGCGTTCATCTTAACGCAACTTGGCATTAGTGCTGCTGTAGGTATTTCAACGAAGTACCCGGCCCTTGGCCGATAGTCCTCCCTAACGACAATATCTGCGATTCTATTTTGTGCCTAGATACGTCCGCCGACTCATGCGTCCCGGCCTTGCCAGGGTATGTCTGGTACAGGTTGCGGTATTCGGTGGGTGTCACGTTTGGCATCACAACGTTTGCGCCGCGCTGCAAGCCGTGGGTGCGCCCACCTGTTGGGTCAATGGTCGCTAGGGCCGTGGTGGCTGGTATGTTTGTGTCGGGACACAATAGGCGCGTAAGGGCTATCACTTTAAGCGCGGTCAGGTCGTCGGAGGGGACTTGATTGTTTCCTGCTGATGCTCTAAGTTTTTTCCCAAGCTCCCCAGCCAATGGGGTTCCGGGGCTTTCCAGAAATGGGCCCACGCCCACCATGTCAATGCCATATTTGCGGAACAGCCATATATCATTTGCCAGGCTCTCCCAAGTTTGGCCGGGGAGGCCTATCATTATGCCCGTGCCTATTTCATAGCCCATGCCCCTCATGCGCTCTAGCTGGGCGATCCTGTTTGATGGCCCGCCAAGGTCTGGGTGAATCTGCCTATATAATTTTTCATCCGACGTTTCAAAGCGCAGCAAATAGCGGTCGGCCCCCGCCTCGCGCCACATTTTAAGCTCTTCGTCGCTGCGCTCTCCAAGGCTTAATGTGATGGCGAGGCCAATTTCTCGCTTGATGCAGCGCACTATGTCGGCCATCCATGGGCCGGTTATGTTGGGGTCCTCGCCCGCTTGCAGCACTACCGTGCCATAGCCGTATTCTTGGGCCTTTTTGGCAGAGGCCATGATCTCTGTTTTATCCATCAGGTAAATTTTTGACCTTGGGGCTACAGCGGAAATGCCGCAATAAGCGCAGCTTCTGGCGCAGTTGTTTGAAACTTCGATGAGGCCCCGCAGCCATACATCGTTGCCAACACATTGGTGGCGCACACCATCGGCCTTTTGCCACAACCTATTCAATTCCGCTTCGTCATTTTCGAGCAGCCAGGCCAAAACAGAATCTTTGTCCAAGTTTTCAATGGGTATTTGTGGCATGGAGGGCCTCCATTGCAGACTGAAATGGTTTCATGGCCCTCTCGAATATCCCAAGTGAATAGGCAATGGCAAGGCCATAGTTGGTGATATTAACGCCAGCTTCTTTGCATCTTCGCATCCTGCCCAGCATTTCGCGCCTATTGCCCGTGCAGTTGCCGCAGTGGATGACCAGCTTGTAGGGACTGAGGTCTTGTGGAAAGTCCCTGCCGCGTGTGTGCACAAAGTCAAGGTGGCCATTGATGAATTTTTGTAGCCAGGCTGGTATCTTTACCCTTCCGATGTCGTCCCCCGTTGGGTGGTGGGTGCAAGTCTCGGCAATCAGTATTGTGTCGCCCTCTTTCAATGTGGCTATGGAAGCCGCGCCTCTGGCCATTTCCGCGAGGTCGCCCTGTAGCCTGGCCATGAGCACGCTGAACGAGGTTAATAGCAGGGGTTCTGGAACCAAACTCGACACGGTGCTGAATGCTTGGCTGTCCGTGACAACCAAGGCAGGGGGGCGATTCAGGGATTTTAGGGCCGACTCTATGCCCTCTGGCTGGCATACCATTGGCAAAGAGCCGCCGTCCAGCAGATCCCTGATGGCCATAACTTGCGGCAGTATCAGCCTCCCCTTTGGCGCTTGGCTGTCTATCGGAACCACAAGCAGCCCCACTTCGTTTGGTGGCACAAGGTCTGAGATCAAATGGCGGCTTTCAAAGTGGCTCCCAAGCCCCCATTTTTGGGCGAGGCGCAAAAGTGCGTCCTTGGCTTCCAATATGCCATCGCATGTTTTTGCAGAACATGCAATGATGGCGCAGCCTTTGGATTCTATCTCCGATATGAACGCGCTGATTGGTGCCTTAACATCGGATTTATTGATGACGACTAATGCCGGGACTTCCCTTTTGTTAAACTCTTCCAGCAATTTTTCTTCATAGTTGCCCCAAGCCCCTGCCTCTGTAACGATGATACCCAAGTCTATTCTGTCCAACGCGGATTCGCTGCGCTGCTTCCGCAGGTCGCCAAGTGCGCCCTCGTCGTCTATTCCCGCTGTGTCTATGAATACAATTGGCCCAAGGGGAAGAAGCTCCATCGGCTTTTCAATTGGATCCGCCGTGGTGCCTGGCTGCGGGCTGACGATGGAGACCTGCTGCCCCGTGATGGCGTTGAGCAACGATGACTTGCCGACATTCCGCCGACCAAAGATGCCGATAGCCAAGCGGAGGGCTTTGGGTGTGGACTGCATGATTTATTGTAGCAGGGAGTAGGGCGGGTTGGACATCCAACACCGGGCGGGGCTTTCTTCCAGCTTGCGATGCCTACCTCGGAGTCGTCGAGGGGGTAGGGGTTAGGGATTAGGGGATAGGGGATAGGGTAAGAATTGAGGCGGGCTTGCGCCTGCGCCGGTTCTTAATTTGCAGGTTGGGCATCCAGTGCTGAACGAAGCGTTGTTCCCGCATGAATCGCCTAAATCGGAGCCATTTTCCAAACATCTGCCCACCCATCGAAACCATCTCCATATATCAGCCCATACATAGGGCAGTGAGCGAGGCGAGTACCCGGGGGTCTGGGGGGTAGCTCGGGTTCGACGCGCATGCGCGGCGGACCCGAGCGGACCCCCGGTTAGCGTTTAATAAGCTTTTCCAAGACCCGGCACTAAACGCAACAGGCCGTAAGATGCGCACCCCGAGGTCAAGCGGCGAATGACCTCGCCGCGTGTTCAATCGGCAAAAAATCATCGCGGGCTTCGCCCGCATCAATTCTTATCCCTAACCCCTAATCCCTAACACCTACTCCCTTTTTTTGCTTTGCGCTGCCGCAAGCACTATAATAAATCTTTAGAATTGCTATGCGTTTTCTCGTTTCAGTGTTCCTAGCCCTCTCCGTTGCCATCGGCGCGGGTAGGGAAGGAGCCGCGCCCCCATGCCCTAACGGCTGCTGTGGCGGGCTGGAAGGGCCTTGCCAGTGCGGCCATGAGGGTCTTGGCGGCATAGGCGGTCATGGCAGCCAAAATGACATTCCAGCCATTCCGCAAATGCCTTGCCATACAACCTGCGCCAGCCATGCCGCAGGAAGCCTAGCCACGCTGGACAATTCTGAGATCAAGGTAATCCAAAAATCATCTGGGAAAGCGGGTAGCGAGAAGCCAAACACGCATTTCGCGCCATTCTATTTATCGAAAATCGCGGCCCACAATCAACCCATCATAGAACGCTTGAACCTGCAACGAGCTCCGCCCGGCCCTGCGCCTAGCTTTGAAAAACTGTCCACACGCTTGGCATTGCTCTCGACCTTCAGGAAATAATTGCATAGCGTTGCTATGTTGGTTCTTTTCTGGAGGAAAACGTGTACAGAAAAATAGTTATTTGTGCCACAGTGGCCCTTTCGCCTAACTTAGCCGTTGGGCAAATATTCAGCGGCGCGCCCAAATCTCCCATAGCATCTATCCCAGCCGTGCAGATGCTTGTAGCGCAGGCAAGGGGGAACAGCCCCGACTTGGCCGCCGCCAGGTTCCGCGCCCATGCCGAACATGCAAAGCAGGGTCCGGCGGGAGCAATGCCTGATCCTAGACTATCCTTTTTGGTGCAAAAGTCTCCTGAAAGGCACGTCGCAATCAACGGCGGAGTTCCAGCGCATGGCTCGGATCCTATGGACGCTCAGGCACTTTCGGGCGTACTGCCAGGAATGACAGAGTATTCGATGTCGCTTGGGCAAGAGATACCTTGGCCAGGCAAGCGCGCGGCGCGGGAAAATATGGCCATCCAAGAAGCCAGAATGAGCGAAGTGGGTGAACAAGGGGCATTTCTGGCGCTGGAGTCGAACATTCTCGCCTCTTGCTTGAATTTGATGGTGACGCAAGCCAGAAAAGAGCTAATCGCCTCGCAGTTGGGCTATTGGGCGGCGGCAGAAAAAATTATCAAGGCAGGGCTGGACCAAGGCAGCGGCAGTGCCTTTGAGGCCATACAGGCCATGCAGGAGCAGTCGCGGCTGAAGCTGAGGGCATTGGAACTCGAAGTGCAGCTTCAAGATCAGTGCGACAGAATAAACGAACTGACAGCCCGCGCACAAAACACACCAATAGAGATCAACGCCAGCATATTGGGCCTTGAATTGCCCAAGCCGCTTTTGGCCGACCAGATAGCCGCCGACCTAAAACATAGGAACACCGAATGGCTTGCCTCAGGCGTGGGGATAGTGGGCGCGGACGCATTTTTGCAGGTGGCCAAGCTGGATCGCTTCCCCGATCTTATGGTGAGCGCAGGGGCCGCAAAGGCCAATGGGATGCCTGTCGGCTGGATGATTGAAGCTGGAATCAGTATTCCGCTATGGGCGGGGCGAAAGCAAAACAAAGAAGTCGCAAGGGCCCAGTCAATGCGCGGTGCGGCTGAATCAGAGCAAAGAGGTCTGGCCTTGGCAATAGAGGCTGTGTCTAGAGAGAGGGCCCGCTCGTGGAAACTGGCTTATGAAACGGCAAAATTGTACGAAAGTGAATTGCTCCCCCAAGGGGAGGCCGCGCTGGAAATACTGATAGCAAGGTTTCAGAATGGAGGCGCGTCATTTGGCACGATGGTTGACGCACTTGGCGCACTGCTGAAGGACCAGGAGCTTCGCCTAGACGCAATAGCGCAAGTTCACAGTATGGCTATACAACAGCATGGGGCCATGCTTTCCAAGTAGGCAATATTTTTTGGGGCAAAAAATGCCAGAGTTCAACTATCACAAAAAACACAGCCGCGGGCGCGGCGCGGCACCTTGGATAGCTGTCGGCATAGCCGTCGGCGTCGCGCTTGGGGCGTTTGGCTATTGGCTTATGGCACCATCGAAAGGTGCGGCCGCAGCGGAAGGCGGGCAAAAGATGTATCAATGTCCCATGCACCCGCAGATCATCCAAGACCATCCCGGTGACTGCCCTATCTGCGGCATGGATTTGGTGGCCATGGACGGCAACCAGTCATTGATGAGCCCAGGACCAGACGGGCTAGTCACGGTCCAAATCGACACGCAACGCCAGCAGTTGATTGGGCTACGGACGGCTCAAGCGGAAGAAGCCAACCTGGGCGGCGAAATACACGCCCCGGCGCGCATCGTTGCCGCCGAGCCAAATTATTGCAACGTGACGGTAAAGACATCGGGCTACATAGAAAAGTTGTACGCCGATTTTGTGGGGAAGCATGTAAAAAAGGGCGAACTGCTGTTTGAGCTGTACAGCCCAGAATTTCTGACCGCCCAGCGCGAATACTCCGTTGCTGCGGCCAGCCAAAAGACAGCGCCCGACCCCGCCCGCTGGAATGATTTGACAGAAGCGGCAAAGAGGAGGCTGGAATATTTGGACGCGCCGCATACGTTGATTGAGGCCCTAAAAAATGGCGCAGAGCCTGTTCGAAGGCTGCAAGTCCTTGCCCCCCAGGACGGTGTAGTCATGGCCAAGAACGCTGTGGAGGGCAGCTACGTTGATTCTATGGCCACTATTTTGGAAATCACCGATTTCAGCGAAGTGTGGGCATTGGCAGACTTGTACGAGCAGGACGTTTCGCAAGTTAAGGTAGGCAGCATGGCTACGTTGGAAATACCCGCCTTGGGCGCAATCAGGGGGAAAAACCTAAAGGGCCGTGTCGTATTCATTGATCCATTTTTGGACCCAGCGACCCGTACACTCAAGGCAAGGCTTGAATTTCCCAACCCAACCGGGCAATTGAGGCCAGAGATGCTGGGCAAGGTGATTTTTGCAATGGATTCGCGCCCCGCCCTGACCATTCCCTTGGACGCAGTGCTAGATTCGGGACACAGAAAAATAGTCTTTGTTGACGTGTCGAATGGTTTTTTTGAACCCCGAGAAATTGAAACTGGCCGCAGCGGTGGCGGCAAGGTGGAAGTATTAAGCGGCCTAGAAAAAGGTGAGGCCGTGGTGACTAGGGCCGCTTTCTTGGTGGATTCTGAATCGCGTCTGCAAGCGGCTTTGGCCGAACTCAGCCGTAGGATCGCGGAAAGGGCCGAAGAAACCGCTAAGCACCAAGGCCATAATCATGGGGGGCATTGATGCACGGCCCATCCAACCCAAATGGACTTCTTTCCAAAACAATCAGATTCAGTGCTGAAAATAGATTCCTTGTAGTTGCGGCGATCATCCTGTTGCTTGCTGTCAGCGTCTGGAGCATGAAAAATATCCCGCTCGACGCACTGCCAGACTTGTCGGACACGCAGGTCATCGTCTATACCAAGTGGGACAGGAGCCCCGACATAGTAGAAGACCAAGTGACATACCCTATCGTCACAAGTCTGCTGGGAGCGCCCAAAGTCAAGGCGGTTAGGGGGCTGACGGATTTTGGCTATAGCTTTGTCTATGTGATCTTCGAGGATGGCACTGACCTGTATTGGGCCAGGAGCCGCGTCTTGGAGTACTTGAGCAAGATAACTTCTAACCTGCCAACGGGCGCAAAAGTCGAATTGGGGCCAGACGCAACGAGCGTTGGCTGGATTTACCAATACGCCCTAGTGGACAGGACTGGCAGCCATAGCTTGGACGAATTGAGGTCTCTCCAAGACTGGTTTTTGAAGTACGCCATACAAAGTGTGCCAGGCGTCTCAGAAGTGGCCAGCGTTGGCGGCCAAGTCAGGCAATTCCAAGTGGCCATCGATCCTGACAGGATGGCCAACTATGGCGTCACTCTAGATGAAGTGATAGCGGCGGTAAAGGCAGCCAACAACGAAGCTGGAGGGCGGCTTATCGAATACGCTGGGCGCGAGTACATGGTGAGAGGGCGCGGCTACGCAAAGACCACGGAGGACTTTGCCGAGGCCGCGCTGATGGCCGAAAATGGCACGCCGATAAGAATCCGCGACGTTGCGACTGTTACTTTGGGTCCAGAGATGCGAAGGGGCCTGGCCGACCTTAATGGCATAGGCGACACAGTTTCGGGGATAGTCGTGATGCGCCAAAAAGAAAACGCCCTCAACGTAATTTCGGATGTAAAGGCCAAACTTGAAGAGCTAAAGAAAAGCCTTCCCCAGGGCGTGGAAATCGTCACCGTGTACGACAGGAGCCAGTTGATCAAATCTTCGATAGACACAGTCACCAGCAAGCTAATCGAAGAAATGATAATCGTTTCCATAGTCATATTGATCTTCTTGTGGCACATGCCAAGCGCCATAATACCCATCATCACCATACCCGTTTCTGTGGCGCTTGCGTTCATCCCCATGCTGTTGATAGGGCAGAACGCAAACCTGATGAGCCTCGCTGGCATTGCCATTTCCATTGGAGTGCTGGTGGATGGGGCCATTGTGGAGGTGGAAAACGCTTATAAGAGAATTGAAAATTGGATGTCAAGCGGCAGGCCGGGCACATTCTTTGAAACGCGACTTGGCGCACTGTTGGAGGTGGGTCCCAGCGTATTTTTCAGCCTATTGGTGGTGGCCGTCAGCTTCATACCGATCTTTACCTTGGTGGATCAGGAAGGACGGTTGTTCAAGCCCTTGGCGTACTCCAAAAACCTTGCGATGGCGATAGCTGCGCTGCTTGCCATCACCCTTGACCCCGCGCTGAGGATGATGTTTGCGCGTCCCGATCCATTCAGTTTTCGCCCCTCGTGGATGTCTAAAATAGCGTCATCCATAGCCGTTGGCAAATACCATCCCGAAGAAAAGCATCCAGTCAGCAGCTTGATGCACCGCATATATGAAGGCCCATGCAGGTTCGTAATACGCCACGCAAAGACGGCCATAGCCATATCTTTCGCGTTGGTGGCCATCACTGTACCCATCGTCTTTAAGCTGGGCAGTGAGTTTATGCCGCCCCTCTACGAGGGTACCATTCTGTACATGCCCAGCACACTGCCAGGCCTCAACCAGACGGAAGCCATGAGGATATTGCAGGTGCAGGATCGTTTGATCTCCCAAGTCCCCGAGGTCAAATTAGTGTTCGGAAAGGCGGGGCGCGCCGATACAGCCACCGACCCTGCGCCCCTCTCCATGATGGAGACCGTTGTAGAGCTAAAGCCAGAAATAGAATGGCGCGAACACAAAAGGTGGTACTCCAGTTGGGCCCCCGAATGGCTAAAACCCATCCTGCGCCCATTTTGGCGCGACAGAATAACCTTTGACGACATAATACGCGAATTGGATAGCACAGTGCGCCTGCCGTCCATCCCAAACGCTTGGACTATGCCAATAAGGGCGCGCATTGACATGCTGAGTACAGGCATACGCACACCCGTTGGCCTAAAGGTGAATGGACCCGATTTGGAAGTCATCGCCGATATTGCAGTGCAAGCGGAAAGCCTGTTATCTAGAGTGCCTGGTACGCGCAGCGTGTTTGCAGAGCGCATTTCCTTGGGCTATTTTTTGGACTTTGAACTGGATCGCCGCAAATTGGCTCGCTACGGACTCAGCGTCGAAGAAGCCAATATGTTGGTGATGAACGCCATTGGGGGCGACAACCAGACTGTTGTATTCGATGGACGTGCGCGCTACCCAGTCAACGTGCGCTACGCTAGGGATTTCCGCGAAAACCCCGATGCGCTGGCTAGGTTAAACGTGCCACTGCCAAAGGGCGGGCGCATAGCCATAAGTGACATAGCCGAAATAAAAATGCTGGAAGGCCCTGCCATGATCCGCAACGAGAATGGCATGCTGAACAGCTACGTGCTGCTGGACTTCGACACATCCAAGGTGGACGTCGGCACCTATGTAAAAAACGCAAAGGCCCTCGCCGAGGCAGAATTGGAGCTACCGGTGGGTTACAGCCTCACTTGGTCTGGTCAATTTGAAAACATGATAAGGGTAAAGGACAGGCTGAAAATCATATTGCCCATAACCCTGGCTCTGATATTCGGCCTAATATACGCAAACACCAGAAGTGCCGCAAAGACCTGGATCGTAATGCTGGCCGTGCCATTTAGCGCCATTGGCGCGTTCTGGCTGATGTGGTTGCTGGACTATAACACCAGCATAGCCGTGTGGGTGGGTCTAATAGCCTTGATGGGTCTGGACGCAGAGACGGGCGTGTTCATGCTGCTATTCCTAGACATCAGCTATGAAGAAGCAAAGACCAGAAACCAGCTAAACAATAGAGAAGAACTTATAGAGGCCGTTGTGCATGGTGCCGTCAAGCGAGTGCGCCCAAAGGCCATGACGGTGTTGAGCGGCCTAATCGGCTTACTGCCCATACTTTGGAGCCTGGGCAGCGGAGCCGACTTGATGAAGCGCATAGCCGCCCCAATGGTCGGCGGCCTCACCACCAGTTTTATCTTGGAGCTGCTGATCTACCCAGCGATATATTATCTGTGGAAGGCAAAGGCGCTGCCGCGTGTCAGGGTGTAGATTGTAGGGATTATAGCAGTTCAACTTTTTGTTGTTGAACTGCTATGCCAGGATTTGCTTGCAGGAGGAACTCGACAGCATCGAAACTCTGGCCTGCGAAACAGTGGGCTTAAAACTGTCAAATTGATTGGCGTGAGGGTCTTGCGTATCCATTTGCTTTAGCAAATGGATACCAAGGAGTTCATGGCCGCTTATTGTCCGTAGGCGGACTTTGCCCGCCGTTAAGCGGACAATAAAAGCGCAAATTGCTATAGTGGTAAACATCAACGCGGGTGTAAGATTTCGGTGCTGGACGAAGCATTGTTCCTGCCTGATACCAATTTGCGTTCAACTGACGTTGAACGCTATACGCCAAAATTTTTGAAAAACTGGGAAACCCAGTTATTTCAAAAATATCTTGGTATCCGATTTGTATCGGATACCAAGGATGCCCTTTTGATCATTGCGGAAGCACCATCTTCCCGTAGCTTTTCAGATGTTTGCAAATTTCAGCTCCATTCTGCAGGCGTCGGTTCCCGCCGCCTCATACCAACATGCAATCGTTTGATTGCATGTTGGTATGAATCGCCTACATCAAAGTCACTTCCCGAGTATCTGCCCGACCCTCGAAGTCATCTCCATGCATCCACCAGCACATAGAGCAGTGAGCGAAGCGAGTACCCCGGGTCTGGGGAAAGCCGCCCCAGTGCTGCTGGCATTTGAGGCCTGGATGTAGCCATTTCCTCTCGACTAGGAGTCCCCCCCCATCCCTAGGTGGCTTCGATTGATGCGGAAATAAATTTTGCAAGAAGTTAATCCGACCCGGCTATAATTATTATCTAGGGAATGTCGTCCCGCCAAGGAGGAAAAATGATCCTGCCCATCCCATTTGCTTTGTTTCTTGCCATTGCCCAGGAGCAGCAGCCCACCCCCAAGCCGGCAGTGAACACCCTCTGCCCAGTTATGGGAAGCAAGGTTGGCGAAAATAGCAAGACGGTCGTAATTAAGGGCCAGACCTACCGTATTTGCTGCCCCCCTTGCGCCGCCAAGCTGGAAAAAGACCCAGACAAGTACCTGAACCCCGACGGTACCTCCAAGAAAGAAAAGACTGAAAAATAAGTCGCAGTAGGTCACAAAACTAAAAGAGGCCACGAGGCGGGGTACAGCACACTCCCGCCTTGTGGGCTTGCCATGTACCTGCACCGCCACCCAAATTTTGCCATAAGCATTGCAAATGGCCTTGGTCACTTACATTGTGTTATAGCACCCTTATGAAATGTGGGCTGTGGGCGGTCGGGATTTCTTCCGTCCATAATCGCCCAATTCGCTGACTTCAGCCATCTTAACCATTTAGAGCCTCCCACTGATTCGCGTCAATTTGAAAATCTATTGATTTTTACATATCGCGTTGGGTAAAATAATAAAAAATCCCACCACAGGGCCTGTGCGTGAGCCGGGCCAAATATCTCAGGAGTTAACGTTATGTTTACTAGCGCATCTTTGGCGCTTTTGGCGTCTATCGCCATAGCGCAGCAAGGGCCAAAGCCGGCATTAAACAGCATCTGCCCCGTAATCGGGAGCAAGGTTTGCGAAACAAGCAGGACGGTGACAGTGAGGGGCCAAAGCTACCGCTATTGCCGGCCTCCCTGCGCCCGAAAACTGGAAAAGAACCCAGACAAATACCTGAACCAGGATGGTTCGCAGAAGAATGGGAAAAGGTGCAAAAAGGGATGACGCGCATTCTGCGCAGAGCGACGAGCCTTACTCTCCCGTCATTTCTTAGATGGCCTGGGGGTATGGCAGATTTGCTTACCACCGATACCCCCAATGATACCCCCGATTGGGGGTATATTCCACTGTACGGCATTGGACACCCATAAACAATCCCCTAAAGAAAAACCCCGTCATTGCGGGGTTTTTTGCACTTCGGTGAACATCGGTGGATTGCATTTGGTGGAGGTGGTGGGAGTTGAACCCACGTCCAAGAAGCTAGGAACTGAAGCTCGTCCACAGGCTTGGTCTGCTTTTTGTAGTGCCTCTACAGGGGTTAGAGCAGACGACCCTGTTCAAGGCCTTGCGCTTTTTGTCTCGGAAGCGGCAGAGGCGCGCTGTAGCTTCCTATTCCGTCCCTCCTTTCGGCAGGCCGCAAGGCCACCCATCAGGAGGTTTTTCGGGGTCCGCTACCGGAAGATCACGGGCACCCGCTTGTTGCCTGAAGATCAGGCAGCAATTGCCAGTTCGAGATTGTCGTTGGCAGTTTTGTTTTAGTCGGCTTGATAAGGGGGCCAGCCGGCCAACCCCCGCCTGCGCTCCGCGCCCCTAAAGTCAACCTGTCGAAACCGGTCACCCCCAGGGCCGCGCCGTCCGGCCCCTAAAGGATGGTGCGGCGCGGACAGGTAGTATGGCATTGTTTGGTCTGAATTTCAAGGCGGCTTCGATTAGTGCAAGGTAGGTTTTGAAGCAATCAATCCTCTGGATGCGTGGCATAATGTTATTAGGGAGTGTTCGATTGGCTGTAAAGGGCGACATTTTTGTCATTTCTGCCCCATCGGGGGCCGGCAAGTCAACCTTGGTCAAGAGGCTGTTTGGAGAAGTTGGGCACATTTCCTTTTCCATTTCTTTCACCACGCGCCCTGCAAGGGAAAGCGAGGAAGATGGAAAGGACTATTTTTTTGTCAACGAGCCGACCTTTGACCATATGGTGGCGGAAGACAAATTTGTAGAATGGGTGCAGGTGTATGAGCACAGGTACGGGACAGGGAAAGCCTGGCTGCAGGGGCAATTGGAAAAGGGCATGGACGTGCTTTTGGATTTGGAGACGGCTGGTGCAAAGCGGATAAAGGAACTGTATCCCGATTCAACGCTGATCTTTTTGCTGCCGCCCTCGGCACAGTTGCTGGCCAGCCGCCTCAGAGGGCGCGACAAGGACAGCGAAGAGCAAATAGCAATCCGCTTGCAGCACGCCAAGCACGAAATGCAGCAGTGGGAAAACTACGAATATCTAGTGCTGAACGATGACCTAGAGACCGCCTACCGCAATTTTAGGTCTATCTTTTTAGCCACAAGGGCCTCGAAGAGGCACATGGCTGCAGCAGCGCGAAATTCGCTTGATACTTTTTGATTACTGGCCAACAATTAATGATTCGGTGAACATTTATGTCTAGGTGGCTCTCGCGCAACTGGCTTTGGATAATAATCATGGGTGCCGTGGCGGTCTATGCCCCGCTGGTGGGGGGCAGCCAAGACGAAAAGGCCAGGAAGCGCGGCCTTGAAACGCTGACCGAGGTCATGGACATAATCCAGAAACAATCCATTGCACCGCCGACGCCAAAGCAGGTGGCATACGCCTCGATCCAAGGGATGCTGCAGACCTTGGACCCCCACTCCAGCTTCATGGACGAACTGGAATTTCGCAACATGCGCGATGACCAAAAGGGAGCGTATTTTGGCATCGGGGCCATCATCCAGGGGCAGCCGGACGGCTATGTCGCCATCGTCAACATCATTGCCGGCGGCCCTGCGGAAAGGGCGGGGCTGCGTGCCGGGGACGTCTTCCGCGAGATAGACGGCAAAACGACAGAAGGGCAAAATAGCAATCAGGTCATGAGGCGGCTGCGCGGGGAGAAGGGGACCACGGTGACGCTGACTATGCAGCGCCCAGGTGCCGAGCAGCTTATTGATCTGTCAATCGTGCGCGCCGAGATCCCAAACAATAGCGTCTATTACTCTTTTATGCTGACGGACGATATTGGGTTCATCAAGATCAGGGACTTTGGGGAGACGACGTCAGACGATTTTGGCAAGGCTATAGCTTCGCTAAAGAAAAAGGGCATGAAGGCGCTGATACTGGACTTGAGGGACAACCCCGGCGGAAGCCTGGACGCGGCAATAGGCATCTCGAAGCAGCTATTGGGGCCAAACGAGCTGATACTTACCCAAAAAGGCAGGGAGGGCAGGGAGCCGGTGTTCTTTAGGACGGACACGGACGACAAACTTTCTGCCAACTCTTTCCCCTTGGCCGTATTGATAAACAGGCGCTCGGCGTCGGCTTCGGAGATAGTCGCCGGGGCCATTCAGGATCACGACCGCGGGCTGCTGGTGGGCGAGACGAGCTGGGGGAAGGGCTTAGTGCAAGTGGTGGTACCAATCAACCGCACTAGGGGCCTGGGACTGACGATTGCGCGCTACCACACACCTTCTGGGCGCTGCATACAGCGCGACTATCAGCACGGGCTGGACGACTATTACATTTTGGACGCCGAGGATTCGGACCAAGCAGAGACGACTGGCCCTGAGTACCGAACCGACCTTGGGCGCACAGTCTATGGCGGTGGCGGCATACGCCCGGACTACTCTGTTGTCAGGAAAGAGCAAGTGATAGCTAATAGGCTCAGAAATGTACTGGGAGCCTACTTTAAATTTGTGGTGGCAGAAAAGGACAGACTGACCTCAAAGCCAGGCCAAGCAGCAGATGCCGCGACGATGGTGCGTTTCAGGGAATGGCTCGGCGGCCAAGACATCAACATTTCGGACGAAGATTGGAAAGCGGCAGAAAAAGACATAAACGCAAATCTGACGATAGAAATGCAAAGTTTGCTATATGGGACAGAAGCGGGTTTCAAATACGAATCATTGGCCACCGATGCCCAAGTGCAAAAGGCCATAGAGATACTGCCGGAAGCGGAGAGCCTTTACAATAAGAGACTGAAAAAAAAGGGCAAGTAGGAGTAACAGTGTGGCTATCAGCCGCAGGCTAAAACGAATGTTGGCCGCAGAGCAGATTTCCTTTATGCGGAGATCGAGGAAGCATTGGGGAAGCCATTTGGCCCGTGCCAGGGACTTTATTGGCGCAGCTCTAAAGGGGGCGGATCCAAGCCGCCCAGTGCTAATACTGGGGGCTGGCTGCGGCTTAGAGATACCTTGGAATCTTGCGCCTGCCGATACATTCGGATGGGACGCGGCACCCTTGAGCCGGCTATGGACCTGCCTGCGGCATCATCGCTGGCCGCCTTGGGTATTCGACGACATGACAGGAGCCTTTGGCGAGTTGGACAAGGTTTCGCGCAGGTCAACGGTGATTCCTGGCAGGTGGACCCTAAGGCCGGCTCACTCTGCCGCAAGGAGGTTGGCCGGGTTGCTGCCGTCTGTCCCGGTGGTTCCTTGTGCGCTGAGAGAGTGGATTGTGGAGCATCGTCCAGGAGCCATCGTCTGCGCCAATGTGCTTGGCCAGCTAAAACCCATTGCCATGAGGATAATTGAGCGGGCCTTTAGGCCCATGAGTCCTTGGGTCTCCGACCCCGACTTGAAGGACCCATTACAGGAGGCTTTGGATATTTGGATAGCGAGGCTGCTAAGGGCCATCGTTGACGTGCTGCGCGACAGCAATTCCGCGCTGTGTCTGCTGCACGATAGGGCTGTGATCCACCAAGACGCAGACATTGCGCTCGGGGGCTGGGAGGATTCGTGGGCGGAGCAGCTAAAGACGTCCGAGAGGATTCTGGAGGCAAGCGACCCATTGTCAGGCGTGGACTTTCTAAATGAACTCAACGGGCTTTCTTGTCGGGCAAAGGAGCGCTGGATCTGGCCCTTGGCCCCCAAGCAGATACATATTGTTGAGGCACTGGCGTATGGGAAATAGGACGGAGCCTTCTTCCAACTTGCAGAGCCTGCCTTGGTGTCATTCGGTTACAAGGTACAAGAGGCCGCCCTACTAGCGGCGGATTGATGCGCCAAAAAACTCAAAAGCGCGAAAATGGTTTGGTCTTGCATATGGCTCAGTTGACGGCTGTAAAAACAGTATCTAATATATAAGGTAGAATAAGCAAGAGGTAATAAGATATTTATTCTGATTTTGGTTTTAGTGTGAATCTAACTTCGTCTTGCAACCCGTAAATCTCTTGGACTGCAATTTGCATAAATGACATCAGTTCACGACTTGAAAAATTGATTTCAGTCAGATATCCAGGGCAAATTTCGACTGGCTCCTTTATAAATTTGTGACCACTATCAACTGGCTCGGCCAAATGCTTTTGTTGTGCCACTTCGTGTCGGATGAAATCTTTATACATCGTGTGGTCATGGTCATATAGATCTCCTAAAAGGCTAACAAACATTTCACGCCAAGATTTAACTGGTTTTTCTTCGTTCTTGAAAAAATAACTGTCCGGTCGCTCATTGGCGACGTCGACATCATCCATTATGTTGTGTTCATACGAATAATCGATTTCATTACTGATAAGGGGATAATTGTATTTTTTAGGCAGTTGCCATATGTCGAGGGCCCAATCTGCCATTCTTTCTGCTCGTTTTTTAATGGCCTTTTCGTCCCACTGTCTAACATACCTGACGGCATCTCTAGTTAATTCAAATTTCGAGTCTGCGTAGGTATCTTTCTTTTTGTCAAAGGTGTGATTGCTCAATTCTGGATTGCTACCGGTAAGTGTAAGGTTGCCAATGGTGTGAAGCCATTCGTCATATATTCGTTTGTGTTCGGGTCCTAAATCTCTTTTCCAAGCAGCAGTTATTGTACGGGGCATAATATGTTCAACAGTGATTTGCTCATTAAGTTCGACTTTTTCCTTTGGGCTTAAATGGTTTTCTATCATAGCGAGTGTATATTTGGCATGTTTTGGGTACATCCCAAAAGTGATAAAATCAGAGCGGAAATCCTCGTTGAGTGGAAATTGCAATGTCCTAGTTTTGCCAGCAAGCACCTCAAGTAGTTTGGAAGGAATATCTTCACAGTCACTGATTTCACGGGGGAGAGAGGCATATGTACGATTGAGCGAATTCGTTTTATACCCACAAACAAGACGGCGGTATTGATATGATAGCAATGTTTTCATTACCTTGATTAGACCTTTTTTGGGGAGTGTTTCTTTATGGTAGCATTTGTCAAAAAACCATAATAATGCACAAAAGGCCACAGTAGTCTTCATTCCGTCAAATTCAGCCAACAGAGATTTTATATCTTTATCGTTACTATTACCTAGAAACCATGAATAGTACTTAGCATGCCTGCGAAGTTCAGACAATAGAGCTTCCAGATTTCCTTGAAAAATTTTTGCATGACTTTGAAATTGTTCATAAACTTCTTCCATGTTCACCAGAGTGCAGCTATTCATAGTCAAATAGTCGCGCATAAACTCCGTCAATTTTGAGCCTTTTTTTGTGTCGCAATACCGCTCTATCGGTATCCAATAATCGTGATAAAATCGAGTTTGAATGTCTGGGGAACCTGCGTCCATTAACAAATAATTTCGTATTAAATCACCCTTGGTTAGTTCTTTCCCAGTTGAATTGATACTTTCAAAAATCACCTGAGGTTTTTCCCTATTTTGATCTAGCTCAAGACTTATAACCCATAGGCTTTCTATGGCTTCCAATAATTCTTTGGGTGTTTTTTTGCTTGATCCAATCCAACCTTTGAATGTGTTATAATTCCGAGTGAGATTAGAAGAACTGCCATCAATGTTATCTCCATTGATAATACTTTCCCAAGCCTTTGAGTCGCTTTCTATAGGCTTCAATTTTAAGCGAAATTTGTCTAGGGGTGCATGTTTGTTTGTTAAATAATCTTCCCAAATCATATTTTTATCATTTTTATCAAGGTTAGGATGATCATGAATTGCTTTTAAGAGAAGCATTACAGACGCGATCCGTTGTTGCCCATCAATTACAAAATATTCATTCCACCGACCAATCGAATTTGGTGACTTTACTAGAACAATAGTTCCAATAAAATGGCCTGTGTTGCTACCAACTGCATCTTCAATATCCTGAAATAATTTTTGGCAATGCTTTTTACCCCAATCATAATTTCGCTGAAATACTGGAATAGAAAAGGCGCGGCCAGATCTGAGGAATTCTGCAAAATTCTCGCTATCAGTTTTCAAGGAACCTCCTCACCAAAAGAAATGGCATTGAAACGGAAGATGGCATTTTTCTAACCCTCCACTGTACCGCGCAATTCTTTCCAAGCGCGTTGACCAAAACGAGTGCAAGTTCAACTGGTATCCAGCCACGCAAATGCCTAGGTGTTGCTTTGCAGCAGGATGCGATTTGATTGCACAATTTCGGTGTCACTATTTTATGGTAGCACCAATTTGTCCTTTGTGGCCAACTTTTGAGAGGGGTGGCCATGCTTCTCTGGCCCGTTTGGGCATTCCGAATGCTAACTGAGGGTTTCCGCAGAACCCTGCCACACGCGGCCAGAACCTGTGCTACTCCCCAGACCCCGGGTACTCGCCTCGCTCACTGCTCTATATATAGGTGGATGTCCAGAGATGGCTTCGATGGGCGCGGGGTTTAGGGGAGAGAGCTTCAATGGGCGGGCAGATGCTTGGGGGTGGCCCCGACGGACACTAATGCCAAGTTGCGTTCAGATGAACGCAACTTGGTATAAAGGCGGCGGGAACCGCCGCCCGCAAGTTTTTGAAAATGATGGGTTTCCCAGCTTTTTCAAAAACTTTGGCGTACAGCGTTCAACGCCAGTTGAACGCAACTTGGTATAAGCATGGTTTTTGCAAGAGGCCAAATTACATGTAAAATGCTCAAGGGCAGAGGGTACTGGGGAAAGAAAAAATGTTTAGCTTAAAGCGGTTCATTTTGGGGCGGCGCCTTGCGAGTACTGAGGCCAAGGGAGTCAAGGTCGGCAACGTGGTGGGTCTGTCCATCTTCAGTTCCGACGCGCTTTCTTCTGTGGCGTACGCGACACAGGAGATATTGGCCAGCATTTCTTCTAGCTTGGGGGGCTTGGGTGTAGCGGTGGCCGCAGGCGCGGTTTTAGCTCCCTTTTACAGGCTATCTCTGCCAGTGGCCATTGCGATAATCATTTTGCTTGTCATCCTCGGAGTGAGCTATAAGCAGACTATCAACGCCTACCCAAATGGGGGCAGCGCGTACTTGGTTGCAAAGAGCAACTTGGGCGAAATGCCCTCACTGATTGCGGGGGCGAGCCTCTTGGTTGACTTTGTGCTTACGGTGGCGGTGTCGGCCTCGTCGGGCGTGGCAAACATCGCCTCTGCTATCACCGTCCTCAAGGGGCACGAAGTATTTTTGACCATAGCGGCCATAGTCTTAGTTGCGCTAGTAAACCTGCGTGGCACAGAGGATTCGGGCAAATTATTTGCCATCCCCACGTACGGCTTCGCCATTCTGTTGGTGGTCCTGTTGGGGTCTGGGGCGGTGAAAGTGCTTATGGGACACGCACCGACTCCGCAAATGGTTGAAACTTCCGTTTCAACCGCGGCCAGCGTTTCGCAGTTTGCCATACTGATCATATTTCTAAAAGCATTCAGCGCGGGCTGCACGGCTCTGACGGGAGTGGAGGGCATCTCGAATGGGGTTTCGGCTTTTAGAGAGCCAAGAGCCCAAAACGCCTCAAAGGTAATGACTTGGATGCTGATAATGCTGGCCACAATGTTCATGGGCGTAACGCTGCTGGCCAACAGATTCAATTTGGTCTATATGCACAGCAGCGACCCAAGAGTCATCACCGAGACGCTTCTCTCTATGCTGGCCAAGGCGGTTTACGGCGACGTTGAAACTGGCTTTTCTAGGATATTGTACTTGGCGACAATGGGCTTCACATTTTTGGTGCTGATAGTCGCGGCCAATTCTTCCTTCGCCGGTTTCCCAAGGCTGGCCGCGATGATTTCGAGAAATAGGTACCTGCCAAAGCAGTTTTCCACGCAGGGGGGCAGGTTGGTGTTCAGCAACGGCATCATCATACTCGCCATCGTCAGCAGCCTTTTGGTGTGGCTGTTGCATGCCAATACAGACTTGCTGCTGCCCCTGTACGCGATGGGCGTCTTCATTGGGTTCACCATCAGCCAGGCCAGCATGGTGATGCACTGGCGGAAGTGGAGGGACACAGAAAAAAAGTGGTTGATAAAATCCGCCATCAACGGCGTCGGAGCGATGACGACTGGAGTAGTGCTAGTGGTCATCATATTCAACAAATTCAAGTCGCCTGACCACCTGAGCGGCGTATGGATAATCATGTTGATAATACCTGCCCTGATATGGCTATTCCTAAAAATCCACTGGCACTATGACCACATCAGGGCGTCGCTGGCTTCTAGCAGGGCGGAGCCTATAATACTGTATTCAAAAAGCCATGTCATAGTCCTTGTAAATTCCATACACCGAGGGACGCTGGAGGCTCTGCGCTATGCCAAGGCGATAACTGGAAGTGGCATCGTTGAGGCTCTGAACATTGATTTTAGAGACGAATCGGGGAACCCAAGCCTTGTGCGCTTTGCGCTGGAATCGGAATGGCAGATGTACTGCAGCGAGGCCAACATCCCTTTGAGGTTTATAGAAAATAGATATAGGCAAGTAGTGGAGCCAATAGTTAATGAACTAGACAGGATGAGGAAAAAGGAACCCGAGACGCTATTCACTGTTGTAGTGCCAGAATTCGTGACAGAGTCCATCATGGGCAACATTTTGCACAACCAGACCGCGCTGCGAATTAAGACTGTCCTGAGGGAGATGCCCAACACCGTTGTGGTATCTGTGCCGTACAAAATAGGCGGGGGCCACGACAGGGATCCGCACATAATTGGCACCGCATGATACAATCAAACAAAGAGGCCAAAATGAAGACAATGCTCAAGGCAACGCTTGCAGTCATGCTATTGGCTTTACCGATGGTGGCACAAATCAAATGGGTCAGCTTCCACATTGAGCAGCAGGGCGGCTCCAGTTGCCTGTTACATGTCGGGAAAGCCTCAGACCCACTTCACAAAGAGTTCCAGAAGTTGGCTGAGGCCAAAGAACTGGCAGACATAGGACTCATCTTTTACTCCCCCCAAACCAATTCGCCCGAATACGAATCGCTGGCCAAAGCTCTGGGCCTGGCAAGGGAATCAACGTGGGCGCTCACTGACAGGCGTGGGCGATGCTTGTTGCAGGGTAGCCAAATGCCCACGGCCATAGAACTGAAAAACGCCCTTCAAGAGGCTGGTGTAAAAAACCCTATAAAAGAAATACGCGACTTTCTGAAACAGCACCCAGGCCATTTGGAGGCAAAGGCGGAATTGATGGCCCGTCTAAGGGCAGTCGCCGAAAGCCGCACAAAACAGGCCCTGCGGTTGAACATCAAAACCCCGATCCCGGTAGCGCTTGGCATCAGGGCCGATTATGACTTGACGGACATGTACCGCCAAGTTTCCCGTTCGGCCGTTGTTGACACCAGTCCTATGGAGGGCAAGCAACTGGACCCAGAGGAAGACACAAAGATATGGGGTCCATACGCGCAGGAGCTAAATGAAGCATTCGCCAGCGGGGATTGGCGGCTGATGCCCATTCCACAAAAAATGTCCAATACCCCGGTGGAAGTTTGCAGCCCACTGATGGCCTTAACGTATCGCCGCAACCTTTCAAAGATTGAGGATTATTTAGAGGAATTCCCTTCCAGCATCGCTCTATGGAAGTACTATGGCTGGGCGCTGGCCGTTACAAAAAAGAAGGCGGCCCGTGCAACTATTGAAAGGATAGTTGCGCCGCCAAGAGTTTTGTCGCAGCCCGCGTTAACTACGATGGGATGGCCTGTGCAGGAAGCGATGAGCCTACTGGTAGCGGAAGAGCGGGAAAAAGGAAACTGGGCTTTTTTAGCAGATACGCTGATGGCCAGGTGGTCAAAGGCTCGAAATGAAATACTTATTTATACGGTATTATTTGACATAAATGCTTCAACCCAAGAGCAGACCCTAAGCAATAAAGCATTACAAGAAGTTGTGTGGCAGGATTATCTTTGTCCTCTGCTGGAATCGTTGATCAAAGCGAACCGGGTGCAGGAGGCCGAGGCCATCCTGTTGGACGCGATTAAATACCCTGCTTTTAAGGAATTGCAGAGCAGGGCGGCGGAACTTGCAAATAGCTGCGGCGACAGCAACCTGCGGACTAAATGGACGGCACTTTATATATCTGGACAAAAACAAAAAGATCGGGTTATCATCAATGATATTTTGGAGATGGTGTTCGGAGGATTGGAAGATGAGCCATTGCTAGTGGCGATAAATGCAAACAATCCTGCCGAAGTATGGCAGCTTAATACTAAACTTCGGGAAGGCCGGCTTGTTGATTGGAGATTGCATTTTTTTAACGAATTTCCAGATGAAGTATCCGAGTGGTTGAGGCAAAAGCATGGCTGGCAGGGCAGCGAAACGATGTGGGCGTTGCTTGGCTCCAACTATAAAATATTGGGCCAAGGGCCGGGCTTGCCCAGCACCGCAGCCCTGCTGCAGGCCATCGAGGGGTCAGGCGTCGAAACCCCGGCCAGCATCGGACTCCGTTTCATAAAGCAGCACCCATCCTATTCCGAAGCAAGGGAGATGATGTTGCGGGAACTAAAGCGCGTCGCAGAACAAAAAACCAAGGAGGCCATCGGTGCTGGCGCCAGCGTGGACGTTGCCCGCCTTCTGTCGGATGAAGAAGACCATGCAATCTGGTGGGATTATTCTATAAATTTCCGTCAGGCACTGTCCAGTGCGTTGGAGCGGGGCAGAATAATTTCGAACGCATATGATTTCACCAGTGAGTATTTCATCCACAGCCCCCTAATGAAGAACCTAGCCCACATCATGCTGCCCCAAGTGGAGGCATGTCTGTTGCGCCAGCCCACAGATGTTTTTCTTTGGGTGAATTGGGTTTCACTGTCGGGTTTGAGTGAACACCGCCCATTTGAAGCCATAAAAGAAACATTGGTGCTTGCTCCCCAGTCCGACCCATATGACCTTCCGCCGCCATGGCCAAGGTCTTTACTGCTACAGCAATATCTGTCAAGGTCAAACTGGCAGGGTGTCCTCGATGTAATGGAATGGCGATGGCAGGGCATGAAGGATGGCCTAGAATCAGACCCCAGTGCCATGAATGACATGCTTTTCCGAGACTGCCTATCCATGCTTGAGGCTTATCTGCGCCTTGGAAGAGAAGGGGAGGCCAACGCCCTTGTCGAGTTTTGGGCGCAAACCCCTCCCTATGAATGGGCCAGAAGAAGGTCAAGTGCCGTCGCGGTGGCAAAAAAATGCGGAAAGCCCGAATTAGCCGAGCGGTGGAAGAAATAGCGGCGGCCCCGCTTCGCTTTTCGCTCGGATAAAATATTGCGCGCCAATTCGCCTTTTCCATATCTGAACAGCCCAAATCTGGCATCCCGTGGTTCTGCCATTTGCCCTTGGAATGCGCTATTCTTATGAGTGTGCAAGTACAAGGTGCGCTTTGGCAATCAGCCCATTTGAAGACAATTCCCTCGGCAAATATTTCGATTCTTTAAGCCGCTTCCCCCGCCTCACGGACGAAGAGGTGGTGGCGTGCGCCAAAAAGTGGCATAGGGACGGCGACGAGGAAGCCCTGAAGCGGCTGGTAGAGGGGAACCTCAGGTTCGTAGTCAAGGAGTCCAAGAGATACCAGAACCTTGGACTTGAATTGATAGACCTCATCAGCGAAGGGAACCTGGGACTCATCGAGGCGGCCAAAAAATATGAGCCTGACAGGAACGCCAAATTCACCACATACGCTATTTTGCTGATAAGGCAGGCAATTTTTCGCGCACTGGCAGACAATGGCACTAGGATAAAGCTGCCGGTAAAGCTGGCGGCACGGCTCTACCACTTGCAGCGCGAGATTCAGCGTCTGGAGATGCACATTGGGCGCAAGCCTTCTACCGAGGAGATTGCGGATTCCACCAAGATGAAGCGCAGGGAGGTGGAAGAGCTGTTATATATCCACCAAACGATCACGTTTGTCAGCACAGACCAAAACATTGCCGGCAGCGACATACCCATAGGCGATTCGCTGGAGCAGGACGTAGCCCAGGACGCGCTGGACGAATTTGAGAGGGAAGCCATCATTGACAAATTGAAGTTTTGGATGGCCATGCTTTCCGAAAAAGAGAGGCGCGTACTGCAATTGCACTACGGTATTGGCGGGGGCG
>Ga0268262_10001171_pt1 | contig 33348 bp, 7 predicted proteins | sample TergutNc150P3_FD_190354 | JGI IMG/M metagenome (GOLD analysis project Ga0268262, IMG submission 190354) | Nasutitermes corniger P3 segment gut microbial community from laboratory colony in Florida, USA - Nc150 P3 (SPAdes) (version 2) | ecosystem: Host-associated > Arthropoda: Insects > Digestive... | reverse complement strand
AAAGGCGCAAAGACGCAAAGGACGCAAAGCTCCTGTCCGATAGATTCTCGCGTTAAACAAGATAATTTATGTTAAAAAGAGAAAGAATGAAAGTATAATGATAATCCTACAAACAACAACTTTGCGTCCTTTGCGCCTTGGCGGTCTTTGCGTGAGATAAATAGAGTAAAGTTTTAGATGTTAACACTCACCCTTTGCCGGATACGCCGTCCGCGAGGAAATCCATGCCGGCTTTTTCGACAGCATCCATAAGATTGCCCCTGTGCAGAAAGGCATTAAGTTTTTTAAGGTATTCTCCCAGGTGGAAAAAGTGGTTATCTTTCAATCCGTGTAATTCTTTATCTACTTCGGAAAGCTTGTTTTGAATGGCTTTTGATTTGCTGGAGTTATTATAAATGGCTATCCCGATAGCGACAGCCGCGCCCAGAATTGAGGTAAAATAAGGGGCCGCTATTTTTAATAATTCCGTATCCATAATCCTAATATACAATTAATCAACAAAAAAAACAAGTTTTTTTTTAAAAAAAAGAGCCGCCCCTCACGGACGGCTCCCTGCTATCTTTCTTCCCTGTTCCCTAGAACTGCGGCATCCCATTCGCGGGCTTAAAGAAGTACCCGATGCGGAACTGGTCGCTGGCGTAGCCGACCGCGGCGTGCCAGTCACCCATTGGGCTGGCGGAAATGCCGCCGGTGTACTGCAAAGCCATGCCCGGATTCATGGGGCTCTGGGGGCTTTGAAGTCCGGCGCTCGATTTGTCCGCGGCAAAGATTGTTCCCGCCGCCCCAACGCCCTCCGCTCTGCGGTTATGTTTTTGAATCAGCTGCCAATTGCTTTTCGTGTTTTTTCAGCAACTCGGCAAGACGCTCTTGAGTTTTTTTGTAAGCCTCGTTCTCGGGATGCCTTTTAACCAGGTCTGCATAAAACCCAAGCTGCTGTTTCTCGAATTCAATTGAAGCTACACCCAGCTTCATTTCCGAGAAAAGCATCGTTTTTCGCATTTCCATAGTTTTCTTAGCTCCTCTTAACGATGAACTAAAGTTGCATGTTCTTCACGCCAATAGCCTGTAGCTATTGCCATTTCCTTTATCGTGAAAAACAACTCACTATTCATAAGTGCCTTTGCATCTTCTGTAAAGAACACATCCAAAAAAATACAATCATCTATATCATTATAGGTACAGCCGCATTGTTCAAATTCCTCGGTACTTTTATATATCGGTGAAAAACAAGCACACCTATAGTCCCCTTTATCCTTATTTAAAAACACAATAACTGCAGATGCTTGGTTATTAAAGCAAGTCTCTGCAACTTTCCTCAAAGCCTTTCGAGTCTCTTCGGAGAGATTTGTATTAGAATACCTCTCAAGCGCATCCCTTAAAACTAAAACAACACCTTTCTCAAGCATAATCTGTTCCCCCCGTATAAATTAACAGTTTTGAAAAAGTTATGTAAGATTATACAGAAGATTGTAATAATAAGCAATATTTTCTGTGAATTTTTTGTATTTTCACTACTGACCCCCAAAAATGAAAATTATCCCGATGAGTTAAATTTATATCTTACTAAAATAATAATATATATAAATCAATTAATCAACAAAAAAAACAAGGTTTTTTTGTAAAAAAAAAAGAGCCGCCCCTCACGGACGGCTCCCTGCTATCTTTGTTCCCTGTTACCCGTTCCCTTCTTTCCTGTTTAGAACTTCGGCATCCCATTCGCGGGCTTAACGAAATACCCAATCCGGAACTGGTCGCTGGCGTAGCCGACCGCGGCGTTCCAGCCGCCGATGGGGCTGGTGGGGTTGGCGGCGGCGTTGGCGTATCCGGCGGGCGGCCAGGCTTCGATGTTCAGGCGGTCGTCGTTCACCTGGTAATTCGCCGGCATGGTCAGGGCTTCCCAGCCCCTAATGGACGTGCCGGTGATCGGGTCGGTCAACGGCCTGCCAAACGTGCCGGAAACGGTGGCGGAGGTATCAGGTTGGTTAGAATAATCATAGCTCCGGTACGCGACACGCGCGCCGTCCCTGTTTCCTAAACGGGCGGAGTCCGCGTAGACAATCCAGGGGTTGCCGTTACTGTCCACGGAAATATCCGTCCATTGGCCGCCTTTAACTACCCTGTCAATGACGCTGGCGCTTGCGAGGACAAAATTGTTGTTTACGATGGTGCCGGACGCGTATACTACCGCTTCGTTGTTGCTGTTGTAGAAAGCCAGATGGATCCGGTTGCCATTGTTGCGGTCAATCGCCATGCTGACATAAGAGCCGGAACCCCGGTACAAAGCGTGGCCTGCCGGAAGCACATAACTCCGCGTCCAGTCGGCGCCGGTGGTGGGGTTGTCGTTCCTGGCACAGATAATCCGCAGAGTTTGATTCTGCTCGTCAAAGTATGCGATAACCGGATTGCCCTGGGAAGTATAATCAAGGGCGGCCCAGTTGCCCGCCTGTGTCGAGGCGGCAATCCCCTGTATTCCCGTAAGGTTGGCGGGCATGACCGGGGTCGGAGGCGTGGCAGTGGGCGGGGCGCCGCCGTCAAGATAATATTCCGTGCCGCCGTTATTGGCGGTAGTGCCCGCGCTGGGCGCAACGTTGCCGGTTACCGTTTTGAAGAACAGCCGTTTGTTGGTTAAGTCATACGCGGTTACAAAAACCTTGCCCGGATTTTGGTCTGAGGTTGAGGGCGCCACCTTCTTAATCCGCGTGTTTCTCCAGCGGTAGGTGGATACCGGATTGCTTTCCCTCGTGATGCTGTAGGCGCTGTCAGTGCCGCCGCCGTCGGTGCTGGCGTTGTTGTTGAAAACAATTGCGCTTAACCGCGGCTTTAATATGAGCCAGGGGCCTCCGTCACGCTGATACGCCGCTACTGCGGATATGTTATTGCGGTAGTCCGCGCTGGTGGGATTATTATAATAGTCGATATCGCCGGCTGAATAAGGCTCGCCCGACTTTACCAATAACACGGAACCGGCGCGTCCATAAGTGCCTTCGCCGCTTGTGGCGTTATTAATAGTGGGATTGGTAATCGCGTTATTAAAATATGAGGGCGGCGTTTGATTCTGGTTTGTCGGTTTTGGCAGGTCCCCCCTGTTTTGCGCGTAGAAGAAAGATTCACGGCCATAAGTCGTCCACACGCCGTGGAGTCTGCCAATGCCGCCGCCTTCGGTGGAGGCGGTGTACTGCAATGCCATGCCCGGGCTGTCAAGCCCCGCGCTTACGCCGTTATCTGCAAAAATCGTTCCCGCCGTGGTCGCGGTGCCTGCCTCTTGCACAGTCCGCCAGATATGGGCGTAGGGCTTGTTTATCCACAGGTCGGAGCCGGGGGTATTGTTGCTAAAATCCCTGTTCCAGGACTTGTTCGCGGTGCTGCTGCCATTATTGTAGGCCTCAATATTGTTAAACCTCACTATTATCTCGCCCGATGATATGTTGGAAGCGGTTATGCCAAAGGTACGCTGAGTGGGTATAGTCTTTCCTGAGTTCGCCGCCGGGCCTCCTGTCGTTCCCACGGCGTTGCCGTTTATGGTAACAGTAGTCGTATTAGTTGTACCAAAGTTATACCCGTTTATTCTAATTCCGGTCTCGCCCTGATAGAAGCTGTACCAGCCCTGCAATGAACGCTTGGTGGTAAATTGGGGCGTTTCCCGTTCAAAGCCCGTGATGTAGGGCACTATCTGAACGTCAACCTGGTTGTGGTAGGTAGTGCCTGTTTCATTGGCTATGGGAACGGCGGTGCTTGAAAGGGAAGCCGCGTCTATGACTGTCACCTGTACCGACGTGCTGGCGCTGGGGTCGTCGCCGGTGTTCCAGATATAGGCCCATTCAACCGTGTGGCCCGTCTTCCAATGGAGATCTTCAGCATAAAAGGCTGTGTCCTCGTAACCGCTCGCGGCTTTCATCTTACCATAAGTCGGGCTTGTCTTAACTTCATCCAGTTCGATGATGTTCCGGGTGGTAGTTCCTATGGTAATCTGTATTTTGCCAATCAACTGGTCGTCCCAGGCATAGCCGCGCAGGATGATTTCGCCGCTGACTTTGTCCAAGGCAGGATTTGCGCCCGCCGCCGGCACGGAGTCGCCGTCTACTTTGAGCGCGTAATCGGGCAGAGGCGCCCTGCCGCTGTTCACGGGGTTCAGGGCTTTGGACCCGTCGCGGGGGTCAATAAAGCCCGAGCGCACCATTGCGATGTCGGTGCCGGTGTTGTACAGGCCTCCGCGGACTATGTTGCTTCCTATACCCTGCGGGTCGGCGGCATTGCCCTTGGTAGCGTTCTTCGCATTGACGTCAATATTGTTGCGCGTAACGGCTTTCTCGGTGTAGGGGTTCAGGTCGTACAGCCTCGCGGTCGGCGGGTTGGTGTCTCCCTTGTACACGTTCATGCCTATTACCAGGGCGTCGTACAGTTGGTCGTTTTCGTTGCCGCCGTCAACCACCGAGTCCCACACCCTTATAAGGAAGAAAGCCGTGCCATTGGGAGAGTATGGTGTGTTAGCGGGGACAGCGGAAGCGCCGGGAACGCCGTTGGCATCGGGCTGAGTACTGCCGGGCAGGTAGGTGCTGGTCGGGTTATCCGGTTTTGTGTCGTCGGAATCAGGGTGGCTGCCGTCATATGAGGAAATGTTGGTAAAATCAGCCCCTGAGAACCCAAAGACGGGCGGAACGTTATCTTCACTGTTCGGGGCAGGAGCCTGGCCAACCGTGATCGTGTTGTCCGAGTTTGCCGTACCCTGGTTGATGATAGTTTTGCCCGTTCCCCTCAAGGTGTATTTCCAGACTTCGGCGGTACCGCTCTTGAAATCAGCGGGCAATTCGCCCAGGGGATGAGCGACGTTCACTGTACTGTCCTTGGGCGTTTGCAGAACAAAGTGAGTGCCCAAAGGCGCGTCGTCTATGTGCACGCCCAGATCTCTCCAGTTGCCGCTTGAGTAGTCGCCGTGCCATGCGATGGTATACAGGTTGATATTGTTCGCAGCGTTTCTGTCATCCAGCAGTTTCTGCAGGTTTGCCCTGGTAAGCGTTACCCTTTCCCGCGTGACGTGCTCCAGCCGGAAGTTCAGGGGCCGGTTGCCCTTTCCGGCTTCCACCTTAAAGCCAATATAATTGTTCTTGGAGATAAAGCCCGAATTCAGGTAGCCCGTAGTGTCCGCCCTCCTCCGGGAAGTCAAAAGGTTGGGGTTGGTTTGACTTGCGTCGGCAGCGCCTGAACCATACTTCGTAAGCCATTCGTTATTATCCGGGTCTTTGTAGTTGGCGAACATCCTGGCCCGGTAATCGTTCACGTAATACTCTACTTCGGCGGGGGCGGTATAGTAGGAGCTTATGCCTACGTTGTACGTATACAGCGTTACCTTGCTTATCTCCGGGTAGTTGTTCTTTACTACTATGTCTTCCTGCTTGTAGTAGGTGGCGTTGCCCGCCGCGTCTACTACAATGTAGTGGAGCGTTAATTTGCCGTCCGGCAGTTTGGTGCTGTCCAGGGTAAAGGCCCAGCGCACGTCGTCATAATTTGCGGAATTGATCGGACTCCACAACATTCCTGTTCCCGCCCCGGCGGTAGACTGGCTTATATCCCTTACGTAATCGCCCAGGCCCGGATAAGTTCTGTTAGCGGCGGCGTTTATGGGCGCGCCTGCGGCCGTTATGGTAATGCCGCGGACCGGATCGTCAGCCCCGCCGCCGTCTATGGAAGCCGCGCGGCCTTCCAGCACGCCGGTCATTGAGCGGGTGCTTGTAAGGGTTGCCGTTGTAGACGGCTTTCCGTCAGCCCCCCCGTTCATGTTTACATAACGCGTTTCCCCGTTCACTTCCTTGGTGAACCACACGGAAACCCTTTCGAGCTTCCTGGGCGCGTACCCCGAATTCATCGCGCTGGACGCGGGGGCGGTGGCGTAGTCGTACACCCTGCCTATAAAGTTTACATTACTGCCCGCGACCGTGGGGTTGGTCCGGTAAGCGGTGTCCGCCACCGGCGCGAAGTTGTCTATCTGTACCTGTATGGTCTGCTCCGCCTCGTTTGGCGGGTTGGATCTGTCCCTCATGCGTATCTGTACCGTGATGGTGCCGCCCGAATTCGCCCAGTTGCCGTTGTTCACAGCGGCAAAGTCCGCGGTAGACGCGGTGATTTTGGAATCAAACGCGAAATCAAAATAGTACCTGGTCCGCGGCGAAGGGCCCGAAGCCGGAGCGTCCGTGCGCGAAGTGATTTTTACGCCGGGGCTGACGGCGTTTAGGGGGTTAGCGTCAAAATTGGGATCGTTTTTCCACACCGTGGTGTAGCCGCTGTACGAGCCGCCGTCCAGTTTTATCCTGTAGGAAACCTCCCCCAGGCCGCCGTTCAGGGAGTTGGGGTTCGGATCCAGGGTCGCGCTAATGGCGAACCGGTTACTGCGCGTTTCCGTGCCCGCGCCCTCATAGCCGCCGCCGCCCTGGTTTCCGGCTTTCTCGGCGTTCCACATAAAGCCCCTGCGTACAAAGGGGACGTTAAAGGGGGGGCCTTGGGGCTGGGTAAGGCTGGTCGAACTGCCCACATTGGGATGGGTAATGGCCGCGGAGCCGGTCTGTATATAGAAGGCTCTTACATAGGGCTTGGCATTAGCCGGATAGCTCACGGAAGTGCCGTAGAGCGTGGACGGAACCTGCTTGTCAGGGGGATCTGCGTCTGAAGGGTAGATGCTGACCGTATTCGGGCTGCCGTCCTTGTCGCCTAACACGAACACTTCCAGCCAGATGCGGACCCTGTCTTTATCGCCGCCGCCGGAAGCGAAGCCATTAGCCTTAATAATGTTTGCCCACTGGTCTTCCGTGCTTAACATGATGTTCCAGGGGATAATAGGCTCGCCCAGGCCTCCTGCCTTTGTCAAATTCGCCTCTTGCCACTCGCTTCCGTTAGGCTGGCCGGGCCGATATGCCAGGGGAATCTGGGCAAGTGCCGCGGAATCGGTGTATTTATAAAGGTCGGGGCTGATAGTGATAAGGTTTGCGGTGCTGGGCATGCCGTTTGTTCCGATCGTTGGGGCAGGGTTTACGGGCTGGCCGCCAGTCTGAATACCGCTAAGATTGGTGTCTTTCACGCCGTCCGCGAACACGCGGAATATTACGCGGTACACCGAACTGTTGCTCTTGGCAACTCCGTCCACGCTTACCGCCCCTCCCCTTGCGTTGTACATGGTGCCGTTGATGGGGCTTTCTATGGTGGTGCTGGGTATGGCCCCGTCGGGGTATATCCAGATGTCGTGGCAGTAGTACGCCACGTTGCCCGCTATGTCGGAAAGCCGTATCCACAGGGGCAGGCGGTATACCCCGGCCTGTCCGTCAACACGGCGCGCCATACTAAAGGTATCGTTTCCTATGGCATTATAACTTCTGTTTTTTACCGTGATCGGATCGCAGTACGTTTTAAGCGAGTTGGGGATCTCCATGCGCCAGTCGTAGATGTTGGGGTTATTGATGACGAACTCAGGCGGGTTCACGTTACTGCCCAGCATGAACCAGGAGTTGCCCTTAGCAGTATCGGCATTACCGGTTGCCGTGTATTCGGCTATTTCGTCCATCCAGTTATTCCTGGTCTTGGGATCCATATCTTTGACTTTCTGTTCCCTTTCTGCCTGGGTCCCCGTGAGATTGGCGAAATTTATAATCAGCCGGATTTCATCGTTTTCTATCGCGGCCCTGTTCGGGAAGGCGGCCTGGCTGTCACCGTCAATGTAGCCCAGACGGAACCACATCTTGTCTACGCCGCTCTCGCTGCCTGACTCGCCCAGGTTTACGCCGTTTACAACGGGGCCGGGCCTGTCCCAGGTCTCGCCGGTAATTACCGAGGGCGTGCCGCCCTGCACTATTACGGAAGCGTAGCCTGAGTTAGCGGGCGGTTTGTCTTCATCTTCGCCGTATAACGGAAGTATTGCGCCGCCGGCTTCGTTGCCATACCTGTACCCGCTTGCCTTTACCGGCCCCGTGAACTTCGCGCCCGGCGGGGTGCCGTCCAGGATAAACGACTTTTCTTCACTAGACGATCTTCCCGCCATGTCGTAGGCGGTAATGACAACTTTGTAACGCCCGTCGGGAATGTCCGCCATATTGGCAAACTCGGCCCTCCAGTACTGCAAGTCCGGCCCCTGGTCTGTAGATGTCAGCACATTCTTATGCGCCAAGTCAGAATACCGCGTGGCGATCTGCGGCAGTATCGGCGTTTTGCCTCCCTCGAACCTTACTTCCACCTTTGCGACGCGGTTGCTGTCCTTTACCGTTCCCTCAAACCAGAACTTGGTTCCCTGCTTGGGTTTGGGATAGTACGTATTCATATTCCCGTCGGTGTCCTCGGATCCGTTTATATTTCTAATTTTCAGAGCGGGGTTGGTCTGGTCAAAGTAGAAGTACTGGTACTGGGAAATACTGGGATTGCCGTTTTCCGTCGCGGGCCAGGCAGTAGTGAGTTCAGCCGCCGAGTCTTGCCCGCCAGTCATTTTCGACATGTCCTTTGCCCGTATCTGTATGCGGTACAGGCCTTCGGCGGCGGAAGCGTCTTGTTCTATCGATACCGGGCTATTTGCCTTCTGTTTTGTGCGAAGATCCAGATCGTTTTGATTCTGGCCCAAAAGGTTCTTTGTCCAGGAAACCTGAAGCTGTGTGTTCGTACTATTTTCATACAGGGTTGTCCAGCCTTGTACTTCCGTCCATTCGCCCGCGTTTGCGCCTTCCCAGTTCCACATCTCTACCCGGCTTTCCACCCGGATTATCGGGCTAAGGGTGTCTCTAACATTGCCCTGAATCTTCAGATCGTTGGTGGCTATCCGGTTGATGTGAACATCCTTGCCGTCAACGACAAAATCAATCTTGCTCACTGCCGTAGCATCGATCAAGTTTGACGGTACAAGATGTGTAGTGTCGCCTGTTTCGGTTTTTCTGTTGTCGGCCGGGCTGGTAAACACGATACCCGGGCCGGAAGCGTCATAGATGAAGGTCTTTACAACCGCTTCGGACGCGTTTCTGGCAGTATCGTAGGAGACAATCGAGATCTCGTATGTGCCGGACCCGGCGTTAAACACCGTCGTATCTACATTGTATGATCCTGCAAACTTGGTATAGTCATCTGTTGTTGAATTCCCCGTATCTCCGGGAATCAGGTATGTCCAAGTCCCTGAGACCCAGACTGCGGGCGGGTTCGCGGGCGGGGGCGAAGGCGGCGGCTCGGTGACTGTTCCGGTGCTGACCGTTTTGATTATTTTCTTGTCGGGGCCTTTAATGGTCATTTCCACCCTGTTCAGGTTTGCGTCTTCCGCCTCCACATCAATTGAAAAAACCGTGGCGCCTTGCGTCTGATTGGCAACACTGCCAATCACGGTCTGCCCCGTCCCCGCTAAGGGGCCGCTAAATTGCGCCTTTGTAATCTTGGGCAGTTTGGAGTCAATCCTGAAGGCGATCATGTACTGCTTGTCTACGGGAATACGGTTGCCCGGTTGATCCCGCGCATCCAGCACAATGGTATGCACGCCGTCGTATAGGGGGTCTGTGCCGGCGGCGTTGGTAAGGTCGATGTCCCAGCGCACTGTCCTGCTTTCTACGATTGTGCCGTTTACGTCCGCGTCTATTGCCGCGGCGGTACGCCACGAGTTTTCGTTGTCAATTTTGTATTTAAAATTGCTCGTAGAGGCATTAGCGTTGTGGGTAGTAACGGATGTATCAATCGTGACATTTATATAGGAAACAATATCCGTGATGATTCCCGATAGTACCGGAGCCGTCCCGTTATGGGAAAGGGTGGTAAGCGTAAGCGGCGAAGTTCCAAGCAGTAAGGGTTGCCTTTCATCCGATGTACTGAGCCACCAGGCCCTGGGGTTGCTTCCGTCCTTTATTACCGTGGCCGGGTTAGTCGCGGTGTAGGGCCTGTTAACCGAGTTCAGATTGGTAAAGCTGATAACAGGCGGGTCCGTGTCCTTTAAGAAAGTGAGCCTGGAGGTCCCTATGTTTCCCGATTTGTCCCAGGCGAACAGGTTAAGGTTGTGCGTGCCGTCTTTAACCTTGTCGGTGCCGTCTGTTTCTTTGTCGAGGAACTGGGGAATCATGCCGGGCAGTCCGCTGATGGCAGTACCGTTTTCGTCTTTGCCCCATACCTCGTCCGCGCCTATCATGAAGAAAACGGTGATTTTGCCGCCCGTTCCGGACGAGTTGTCTGTAGCTATGAAGTAGATATGTTTGCCCTGTCTAAAGTTAGATTTCCAGGGAGCTACAGGAACGGGGAAGCGGGGCCTGGGGCGGAGAGGCGTGGGAATCCAATATTCGGGAGTCTGGCTAACGCCGTCCATAAATTCCAGGGTGAACCTCTTCCTATCAGTAGTATTGTTGTCCAGGTAGTATTCAAAATAGTATTTGCCGTTGTTGTCCGTCTTTAAGTTGGTGTCCGAGATGGAACCGACGATATTAAAACCGGCATTGTCAATCAAAAGAATAGGGTCGGAACCGGGGCGGCCGGCAGGCAGAACGTCAGGCAGTTTGCCAAAGTCCGTGCCAAACACCCTTCTGGGCGCGGGCGCGTAAATTTCGATTTTCGGGGGCACTGCGTCATATTCAAAGACATACTGCTTCCAACTGTAGGCCCGCACGGCTTTATCATCGCCATCCGTGGCGCCCGTGCCCATGGGGATTCCGTTGTTTACAAGAAGCGTACTGCTTGGGAGTTTGTCGTCCTTGAGTTTGCCCACAGGCGAATCCATTGCCATAATGATAAAGCTCTTTCTGCCTTCGGTGTTAAAGCCGGTGGGGAAGAAGTCTGTCAGCGCGACGTTGCTAAAGCTAAGGTTGGTTTTCTGGATGGCAAGGCCCAGACTGCTGTCTTTCGGGATTATCTTGGGGCCGTCAAAGCCTGTCAGCGACGGCGGAGGCGGCGGAGGCATGGTGCCGTTTTTCAAAGCAGTCGTATAAACTGTCATATACGCTTCAATAGTAGCGTCATTCAACACGCCGCCGTCTTTGTTGAACCATATAGCGATCGTGTCGTCCCAGAACTTTTGAGGGGTAGAGGGCTTGGGAGAGAAGCCGTTGTTGTCCAGGATATTCCCCTCGATAATGGGCGCTTCGTACAGGAAGGGGACTGTAGTAGGCAAGGTTCCGTTTGTGACAACCGCGCCTTTCTGTCCGCCCACATTCAAGGCAAAATAGGGCTCGTCCGCTTTTTGCAGGAAGTAGACAGTCTGGAAGCAGTTGGATACGGGAGATGCAGACACCTGGGACGTGTTAAGCGCCCTGTCAATGGCTATAATGTGCAGGCGGTATTCGCCGTTAGGGGAGCTCATTTTATTGCTGTCAACGGAAATGGTGTATGAGCCGTTTACAGACGCCCCGTTGTAAATATAGCCGTAAGCGCCTTGAGCGAATGAGACACTTGTGCCGTTGACGGTGTAAGTTTGGTTACTGTAATATGTGCCCGCTACATTGAATAAACTTGACGGGTAAGCGTTATAGCTGGTAACTTCCCCGACTCCGGTTGGTAGCGTCTCAAATGCGGTGCTAGTGCCGTCCGTTTCCATTTTCGGCTGAACATTGGCGGGTAACAGCCACCAGCGTATCCCTGCCACCCTGTCGTTGTCCGTTGCGGTTATCGAGAAGCGCACCGTCTTAACGGCAAGGCGCTCCCTGTTTTCCGTATCGGGGCTACCGGGCAGGCTTTCATCTGTCAGCGTCACTTCGGGGAACTGGTCATACGGGCGCGAGAAGGTTTCTATGGGCCGGTAAAGGGTTACCTGCGGCGGCTTGTTGTCAATGGTGTACTTTCTTGACCAGCTTTCCTCGTTGCCAAAACGGTCCTTGAATGTTATTTCAAAGATAAAAGCGTCGGAAACAAAAACGCTCTGACCCGGCTGGGTATTGGGGTTCATAACCATTTGGTATTCAAACTTGTAGTCCCACTTAGTGCTTCCGCTAATGGTTTCCTGTTCCAGGCCGTCGGTTCCGTTGTCTTTTACGGTATTTATATACGGCGTTCCGGCGGGGGCCGGCGTACTCTGTTTTGACGAGAATAAGGGCTTGCGACTGCCGTCGTACACCGTCCAGCCCGTCAGGGTAATGGGGCCGTTTTCATCGGAAACTTGGCCGACCAAAGGCTCCTCGCCGCCGGCCGAGATAACGCCTTCGGGCCTGGTATAAGGCGTGCCCTGCCCTTGTTCGGTAATTTCAATTTTGGGTTTTTTGTTGTCCGCGACTATCCAGAATTCCCTGTCCGGGTTTTTTACTTCCGCTTCATCATTCAGTTCCGCCGGGTTCGGATTCGGCCTTTTCAGTTCCCGCAGTTTCGCCGTTGTCCAGTCGCTGATCTCTATTTTTATCTTGTATATGCCGTCGGGCAGCATATTATAATTAGCCTGGACGCTGTCCACAATGTTTTTATATTCAGTCATATCAGTGTTGCTGGTGTCAATAGAGGCCGCTGTAAGGGCGTCGTACAGCATCTTTTGGGTTATTTTGCCCGTTCTTTCTTTTACAAGCTGCCTGTTGCCGGTGCCGTCGTCGCCCTGCGGGGCAAAGGCTTCTTTAATCTGCTCAGGTTTCAGCTTAATCTCGGCGAGCTCTACTATTCTACCGTTATTAACTTTTGATCCGTATAAGGACACCTTTACCTTTGAATCCGCCGTTGTTGTAAAGTCCTGTCCCAGATCCAGGCTGTCATCGTCCGTTATTGTCACCTGTATAAAGCTGTTGAGGGTGAACTTATTGCGGACATTGTTAGAGCCGTCTATAAAACCTATATATTTACCGTTGGTTGGCGTTCTGTCTTTTTCATGATTAGGATCTGTAACGTCAGGCACGCCCTTAACAGTGTTGCTAATGGGGTGCGCGAAGTCGGTAAACTTGGGCGTGTCCGAATCAAATTGAACGTTTATGGGAAAGTTTATACAGCCCACGTTAAAGGCGTTGTCCCGCGCAAACACGTACATCCGGTACTTGCCGTCTGCAAGGGGTTCCTCGTCATTCTGAAACGGCGGGACCGAAGGGTTATTAAAATCAATAGGAGCATTCCATTTTGCGTAATTGCTGGAAGTAAGGAAAAGGCCTGCCCTGGGCATGGGCGGGGTAAGGTTTTCGATTACGCCGTGCTTGCTTATCTTTAAACTGCTCCCCTGATACGTATACCAGGTAGTCGGATACGGGAACACCACCAGCGGGGGGGTGTTTGGGCTTATCTTATCAAATTCGGGCCATAACCATACCTTTTTTCCGGCTACGGTTTTGCTAAAAAGCCCTTCCAAAGTATCTTTTTGAGCTTCGGGAACAAGTATATACGCCCTTTCGGGATAGTACGTTGTCGGATTGGGGTCGCCATCGCTAGCCTTCCGGGTCAGGAAGTAATCCGTCGACCCCGTGCGTATGCCTGTATCTTCGGGCCAGGATTCGGAGAAGGTGAATTCCGGGCGTATTACGCCGTTAACAACAACGGGGTTTGTTTCAAGGTTGGAATACAGTTCGCTCGCCTTGCCTATAATATCGGTCAGCTCTATTGCGGGCGCCCTCTGGTCAATCCTGATCGTTATGGGTAAGGGCGCCGCGCGCGAGCCGCTACTGCTGGTGGCGTACACCCTTAAGTTGTAGGTTCCCGGTCCGAGCTTTTCCATGTCCTGCCAGACGCTCGGGTTCCCCGCAAGGTATTCGCCCGTGACGTTGTCCCAGTCGTATTCGCCCACCTGGTCAAAGTTCCTGTCAAAGTCATAGCGTATCGTTGTTTTATTGCCGTCTTTGTCCGTTCTTACCCTTGAGTATTTCCCCGTGTATTTCTGTATCTTTGACCTGTTCCACATGGAGGGTATGGGCGGATCCCCAGGCTCCGGGGAGCCGGGAGTAAAGTCGCTTTGGCTATAACCTGCGGAAGCGGAAATCTTGTCTAAGGCGGGGTCGTTGTGATAGGTGAATATATAACTGCGAACCTTGGCAGAATCAGGCTCGTTGTAGCCCCACTCCTTAAAATACCTGCTTCCGGGAACCAGCGGGGTGCTCCAAGATTTTACGCTGTTTTTGTACGGGTCTTCATTCGCCGGGTCCCAGATAAAGCGACCCCTGCTTTTGTCCTCGTACTTTTCCCAGTACACTTCCGCGTACTTTATATTCTGGGAATGGGAAGCCTTTATCCGCAGGGTAAAAGGCCCGTTAGTGGTTGCCGGCGTGGCTTCTATATAAGGGTGGTTCCTGTCGTTTATCTGCTGGTTTGAATAAGACAGGGGGGGGTACCACATGTCCCCGTTTTTCCTTTCGGCTCGATCACTAAAAAGATCCTGCAAGCCCAGGGTAATATTTTCACCGTTCACTTGCTCATTATCACTAGAATAATCGTACAGCCTGTACAAATCCAGACTGGGGTTTTCGCCGTTCTCGCGCACGTTTACAAGAACGTATGAGTTTTCCCGTTCTTGAGCTGTGTCAAACTGATCGTCGTTTTCGGGGTATTCCAGCTTATAGTAATCGCCCGGATACCTAATGCCGGATTTTACCTTGTCTATGCTCTGCGCCCGGATTTCAAACCCGTAGAATTTGCCGGATTTGTCATCGGGGTTGTAATAAAAGCTCGCTCCCTGTTCGCCGTTGGTCGGCTGAATGCCGCCCACAAGCGGGTCTAAATCCATAAAGGCCACCCAGGGGACATCTTCTATTGACGGGAAATACCCCTTCATGTATACGGGTTCAACGGGGGTGCCCATGTTGCCTGCATCGGTATTTATTATATAGCCTGAATTGGCATCCCCCCAGATTTTGGGGCCCGTATCCACCTCCCAGATGCGTATCTGCGGGGGGAACAGTTCCACCTCTTGCGGGATGCCGTCTTCGTCTATGACAGTCACCCAAGTGTCCCTCAAAAAGTAGTTAATGCCCTCGTCGTCCGAAATGCGGCCCCTTATGCTTCCGCCGGGTATTAGTATCTCGCGCTTGAAGGGCGTTATGTTCAGGGGGTTCGGTATAGTTTGGTCACTGCCGTTAACGTTAATAGTATAAGGTAAGCCCGAAAGGTAGCCGTAATTAAGAAGGTTGTCGCCGCCCGGATCAATATTGCCCACCGCCTTGCCTTCCCTTATCACGGGCGTGTCCACGTTGATACGGGGGCCTTCGTTCTTGACATAAAAAACGTACTCCGAGCTTATATTGGCGTTCTCTTTGCCCATGTTGTCTTTCGCCAACATTCGTATCTTTATGGGGTCGCCCTCGCGGAATGCCCTCTTTTGCTTTTTTACGCCAAACGCGTCTTCGGTTTCAATGAGCATCTTGGTGTCTATGGTAAAGCTCCAGGTCGCAGAGCGGCTGTCGCCTATCAGGACAGCATCCGGTAACCTGTAGAAAACGCCATAATGGCGGTCATTTTCATCTTTACTGTAGCCCGGCCTTAAGCCTTCAATTTCGTTAAAATCAACTTGCGGGTAGTTACTTAGCTGGAACCACACCGAGTCAATATGGCTGTCGTCTCTGACCCAGCCGCTGAATGTGACCGTCCCTCTTATATACGTGCCCACTATCGGAGACGTCAGTTCTATTTCGGGCTGCTGCAAGTCAATAATCGGCCCCAGCCCGGCCTTAAAAGGCTGTTCCATTTGAAAAGGAGACTCGCAGGACAAAACAGTGAGCAGTGAGCAGATAGCAATGAGCAAATAACAGTTAGCAGGGAGCAGTGAGCAGTGAGCAGTGAAAAAAGAGCGCCTGCTAACTGCTAACTGCTCCCTGCTAACTGCTAACTGTTCCCTGTTCCCTGTCCGGAGGGAAGTTTTAATTTTTGTTAAAAACGTTTTCATTCTTCCCTCCTTACTTTACGTAGTATGCTATGCGGAAATAATCCTGGCCCAGGAAGCCTACGGCCCCTGTCCAGAATTTGGTGGTATTGTTGTTGGGGGCGACGTTGCGTGCGGGGAAATTCTCCATGCCCAGCCTCGCGTTCTCTACGCGGGACGCGGTGGGTATGTGCATGGCCTCCCAGCCCGTTATGTCCGTGCCGTACATGTCGGTGTCTTCCCCGAGGCGGTAGGTGCTGCTGCCCTTGTAGTACGTGCGGGAGTAGTTCGTGCCGGATGCGCCGGAATAGTACGCCAGCTTTACCCCGTCGCGCGCGTCCTGGTAGCTTTCGTCCTGATAGCTGATCCAGGGGTTGCCGTCCGCGTCCAGCGAAAGACTGCACCAGCGGCCCACACTGCCCACGCTGTCCACCACCTGCGCTTTGGTGTAGTTAAACGTTCTTGTGTTAGTTGCAGCGTTAATAGTAAGCGTTCCCGTGATATACACAAGGCTCTTGTTCGTCGAGTTCATGGCGGCGATATGGACTATGTTAGTCGTACCCCTGGTGTCTATCCTCATGCTGACATATTCGCCCGTACCCTGGCTGTTTTTTACTCCGATAGCGGTGGTGCTGGCGGGGAATACGTCCTGTACGCTCCAGTTCGAGGCGGCAACGGGCATGACATTACTGCTGATCGCTATCCTTAGCTTTTGGTTTGCCTTGTCATAGTAGGCTATTACCGGGAAGCCGTCGCCGGTAACGGCTATGGAGTTGTATTCGCCCGCGTCAGGCAGTTTGCCTCCGGCTGCTGTTGTTCTTGCCGTCTCTGTCCCCGTAATGGAATTCGTCCAGTTGAGTATCCTGCCGTTTGCGCCGACCGCCCCCCATGCGCCGGAAACAGCGGCTAACGCGGTTGTGTCTTCATCGTCAACCCCGCCGTCCAGGTTGGTCCACGCCCTCGGAGCGCCGGCTGCGTTAACCGTGTCCGGGGTTCCCCGCCTGTTGTAGCGGTACTTAATTGACTTGTCTTTGGTGTCGTAGTAGCTTACATGGATATGCTCGGTATTGTTATCGGGCGCGTAAGAAATAATATGGGGGTTCTTGAACTGGTTAAGTTGCGGCACGCCGCCCGGAATGTTCAACTGGGAGTTAAAATAGGTGCTTTCCGCCATGTACTGGCTTGTTGCGGCTATGCCGGCTGCATTGGAAAAACCGTTGTTGGCGGTGGCAGCAGGCACGCCCTGCGTAAGGGCGGGGTTTCCGCCCTGCGGCCCGCTCAACCAAATACCTCCAAAACTCGCCCAGTTGGTGCCGCCGCCCGGCTTTCCTATGATGCTGTAAACCGTCCATACGGTGTAACCAAGACCTGTGTTGTTGTTATTAGAATTATAACCGCTTTGCCTCGTGCTTATGTAAATGTCGCTGTTGATAATCGGGTCTATAAAGCTCGCAACAGCCTGGGCGCCGTCGCCGTTGTTGTTGCCCACTTTGGCGCTGCCTGAGTTGCTTCCGTTGCCGCCGCCCCCTTCGTTATGGCTTGAGTACAGGATGCCGGTTTTGGGGTCTATGGACATGGAAGGATCAAAAACCTGCATATAGGGTGTGCCCTTGGGGAAGAAGCCCCGGTCGGAGCCGGTATTGGCGTTGGTGGTGGTGTCCGACTGCCAGATATGTATCTGGATAAAGTCATCCCAAAGCTGGGAACCGTCTTTGCCCCGCGAGTATTCTATGTTCCAGGGCTGTATATACCGGGGCCGCTGGGGATCGGTATCCTGTAATCTTTCGCCGCCCGTGTTAAACGCGGGCTGGTTGTACGTATACGTTACCATGCCGTTGCCCGTAACGGGGCCGGTATTGTTGTTACTGTAGGGAATAGTGAAGGTCCGGTAACGCTGGCCGTTGTTATCCGCCGTTGCTATGCCGTAGTCGGCGGGCGCGGCGACAGCGTTAGTAGTAATGGCATTATTCACGCCCGGTATTCTGATAGTCCCGGTTCCCAGGTTAAAGCCTTTGACTACCGCGATCTCGCCCCGGTAGAACATATACCTGCCCTGCCTTGAGCGGGTGTTATGCGAAAATTCATTCTGGTTCCGCAAAAAGCCTGTTATGTAGGGCCTTGTGTTAAAGCCTATGGAACTGTACTTGTGCATTCCCACAGGGAAGCCCGGATTAAAGGGGCTGGAATTGGGCCTGCCGGCTTCCGTTACCCCGGTATGGGCATTAGCCGCCGCCCCCGATTGAACAATGTTGCTCCCCGTCTTGGCGGCGTTATTCGCCGGGTTTCTGTTAAACGATCTAACCGTCACGTTAATGTTATTGCCCGCCGCGTTGGCGCCGCCGGGGGTCGTTTCCGTGTCCCAAATATACACCCATTCCGCGCGGTGGCGGTACAGGTCTATGCTGTCCGTATAGTACACTTGCGGCGCTACGGTAGCGCTCCCGCGCAGTCCCGTCGGGATTTGCAGTAATCCGGTGCGCGGCGAGTTGTAATTCGCCCTGTTCGCATCGTTATCCTCGGTCCCGTCGTCGCCGCTGTTAAATTCCAGTATGGTGATAGGATTTCCGCCGCCTATCGTAAGGGTTACGCTCTGAATCCTCTGGTCGTCCTCGGCGTAGCCCCGGAGCGCCACCCTGCCCGACACCGTGTCCCTTTGGGGGATATTGTTGAGGGTCCCGTTAAGGAAGCCCCTGGGATCCGCCATGGGCTTTTGAAGCGATGACTGGGAAGGAGTCGCCGCGCCTCCCATCTGGGCGCTTGTCAGGCTGTGCTGTTGTGCCGCCGTTACGGGATTACTGCCGGTAGTGAGGGTTATTTGGTTGGTGTATGGCGGCGTATTATACGCCCTTTGCATCGGTTCTATGTGGCCGGGCTTTTCCACCAGGTTGGCTGTCGCGGAAATGTTCCACAGGCCGCCCCTTGTGCGGTTACTGCCCGCGCCCTCCCCGATATTCAGGGGGGCAAGGTTACGCCTTTGTTCTTTTATAAGGTCTCCGGCTATGTTGTCGCGCTCCTGCCCCTCGGTCTTGGGGTTAATGTCGTAAAGCTGGGCAAAGGGCGCGGTATCGTCGTCGTTGTTCACCCTGACGCGGATTATCTTAAAGTCGCCGAATATGTGATCCTCCGGCCCGTCAAACACCCTGAGTATGAACAGCGAGTAGTTCTTGCCGGTTACCGGGTTAGCTCCCGCCGCCGCCGGCCAGGCAATGTCGAGCGGGTTGTTCTGGTTTGTCGTGTTCAATACGGTGTCTACTATAGTATTCCCTGCGACGGCCTTTGCGTCATTGAGATTGCCGAACGCGGCGTTGGCGTACACAAATTCGGCGGTTTCCGCGTCCGTGCGCTCAGTTTCGAGGTAACTGGCATCCGCAAGCCGCAAAGCCGCGGGAATGTTGTTCATCTGGGCAGAAGTGGCAGTCTCCCTTATTGCCGGATAGTTCCAGTTAAGTTCCCACGCCGTGCCCGTTCCGCTGATCTTGTTTACAAGCGTGCCATTTTCATCCGGTTCCTGCCCGTTAATTATGGCGATAAAAGCGTCCCCTCTTCTCCAGGAATCGCCTTCCGCGCCGAGCGCGCCCCATGTGGCAGTGCCCGGATCGTCGATGATGTACACCTTGCCCGCTTTTATGTCTATCAGTCTTTGGGGACCCGCGGTGTTTGCGGATGACATCTGCCTTGCGCTTGAAACATACTCAAGGCGGAAGTTCCTTGTCTTGTTCGCTCCGGGCGGTTTTAATGTCTCCAGCCGCAGGGCGAACATTCTGTTGCGCACGTTAAAGTCTATAATTTTTCCCGCGCCCATGGCCGCGGTTCCTATCCAGTCGCTTATCCCCTTCTTAACGTCGTCATTAATATTCGTGCCGTTCCCGATAAACGGAATATTCCCGCGTACCTGGTTCAGAATCGGCCATTGCCCGGGATCTAAATCCGCAGAGTCGTCAATTCTCTTGTTGCCTTTGCCGGACCGGTTCCCCGTCCATGTGACGCCGCGTATGTCCGTGGCAAGCTTGATCCTGTCTATGACCGCCACGTCGTTCATTATTACCAGCTTTTCTTTGTAGTACTTGTAGTTGCCCGCCTTGTCTATCACGATAAAGTGCAGGTCTATGGGGCCGGATGTAATGCCGTAGGTGTTTAATTCCACATACCAGTTCTTGCCCGCGCCGCTGTCCGCAAAGCCCATGGGCAGTTTGTGGCCCCATTTCGCTTTGCCCGCGCTGGGGCTGTCCGTGTCTATAACAATGGCGTAGTCGCCGCCTGTATCGTTGCCTTCAGCCCCCAGGGCGGGCTTAAGCACATTGGCAGGCTGGGTTTTTCCGTCTGATCCGTTCCATACTTCATCCCACCAGACCGGCCCTCCGCCTGTATACGTTGTAAAACCGCTCACTACCCCCAGGCTGCCAACACCATTCTCGTGCCACGATACCCCGGTGCCGCCCCTCTGGAACCACATAACCACCCGCGCTACCCCCCGTACCGGGCCCGCGTCAGAAGCCGTGCCGCCCAATGTGGCGGCGCTTCCCGCGGGTTTCCTGTTCAGGGTGTACATTCCGGTCGGATCAAGCTCGTCAATGGGCAGTAAGGCGTCGCCCCTGCTGGGAATGGGCGTGGCCTTGGATATGTCCGCGGCGCTCAGGTATACGGGGTAGTACACCGAGTATCTGGTCTGGCCTTCGCGCCCTGCGCCTCCGTTGCCGTAATAGGGATCGCCTTTAACGGGATCCAGCATGGCGGCCATCAGCAAGTCCGCCCTTACGTCAATAAAGACATCGTATTTTGTATACACCCCCGCTACCAGCGACGATGTATCCGGCACAACCGTTACCGCCATGCTGGCAGTCTCGCCTGTCAGGGCGTTAAAAGCTTGCGTCCTGGTTCCTACATCATATCCGGTTCCCGCGCTGTTAAGGTATACATAGGTATTATCCGAGAGGGGATTGCCGCCCGGCGTGTAGACCTTGCCGTTAACTATTTGTCCCGTCCCCAAAAGGTTAAACGAGCTAAAAGCGGGGTCGGCGCGGAAAAGGCCCGCCGTAGTCGGGTTCCCCTGGGCGTTTTTCTCTACAAACCACTGGGTCGGCGACCAGCGTATGGCGGAAAGCCCTATGTTGTGCTTCACCGTCACCTTAAAGGAAGAACGGCCCCTTATGCTTATCTGGTCAACCGTTTTCCAAAGATCGGTCTGTTTGTCAGACGTAGTGTTCGCATTGTCAAAGGAAGGAACAGGGGCGATTCGCGGGTTTTCAAAAACCGGCGCGTCCGCTACCACCCATGCGTCCACGGTCTTTGGGGTGCTGGCAAAGCCCCTGTAACCGCCTGTAGCGTCAACATAATCCTCCCATTTGTCATTCTTTTCGTTATAGGTGACATCCTGGGCGCGGACTTCTACCCTGAACCTTCTCTTGTCTTCGGGTTCTTTAAATTTGATTGTTGTACCGCCTGCCGTCCATGTTCCTTCCAGGTCTGTAATTGTGCCGGTTCTTGTGTAAGCGCCGTTAAAAGTACTGTTTGTAATCGTAAGCGTAGTCAGTGCCGCAGACCCGGTCCCTGTTGTTGTGATCGTGTATGTTCCGCTTGTCGTTTCCGCCGGGGGGTTAGCTCCCGGTGCCTTATACGGGTTAAATGTAATATTCTTTACCGAGCCTTCTGTCTTAAGGTAGAAAATGCCCTGCACCGGCGCGCCTGCGCTGGGTGTATAGGTAAACAGATCCCCCGTGGGGTTAAGCTCCCCTTCGGTATTGATATACGCCCACCAGCTTACTTCCGCCGAGTTGCCGCCGTTTGCCATATACCAGCCGCCGCCTATAGAGTTTTGTGTCGCAGACGGATCATCCTCTCTTCTACTGCCCAGGTAGCCTTTATAGCCGCTTCTGTATGTATTGTCGTTTACCGGACTCTGGTCAGCTTTAGGCGTTGCCTCTTCCCAGCTTGTTGTGTTCCACACGGGTATCTTCAGGTTGGTGTAAGGCGCGCCTATACCTATAACGTTTCCGGAAGCGTCTTCTTGCAGGGGCAGTACCCGGAACCACACGTTCTTAACCCGCTCGTTGTCCTTTGCCATGCCGCCCAGCCTGATGGTCCCGTTCATATAACTTTCTTTGGAGGGGTTGTCGATGCTTGTCACCTTGGGCCTGTCGCCTTCCGGCCATATCCAGTATTTCAGGACGTCGTAGGCAACGTTGCCCGCCGCGTCTTCGGCGCGCAGGTACACGGTAATCATGCCCACCTTTTCGTTGCCGTAAATAACCGTGGGTTTAGCGGTGTTATGTTCGTTATTAAGGTTCGGGTCTGTCAAAAAGGGTACGTCCCTATGAGCGGGTGTAACGGTCGCGCCAGCCCCGGTAATAACATCCACATCATAATACTTTTCGGCATCGTCCCCCCCCTCGTTCCATGTGGTGCTTCCGGAAAGACTCGCGCCGCCGGTCGTTGTTATTTGCACATAATTGTCAGCGCCGGTGTCGGTAAAGAACCTGCTGGTCTGCGGCACCATGATCTTCCACGCGAAGGTTCCCTGATCAATCTCTATCAGGGTGCTGTCGGTAACGCCCGGTATCGGTATTATGGGGTAATTATCAGTATCCGGGTCGCCGTTGTAATAACGCCATTTGTTATTATCCGTCACCCATTGCGCTGTCGGGAAGCTTGTCCACGCCCCCGCGTTATCGTTTTTATTCACCACATAGTAGGATATGTTCTTTAGCGAGCCGCTGTTGTCGTAGGCGCCGCCCCGGATATTAAGCCTTCCGGTAAGGGTGTCGTAAGAATACACGCGCTGTGCGCCGGCAGGCACTTCTGCGGCGGGCCTTGAAGGAGTCGCGACGACAGGCACGGAATCGGCAGGGTCATTGGCATCTTTCCATTTGTATCCCAGGGGCAGGTAGCTTTCCTCTTTAAATGCCGGGGGCGTGTTGTCCAGGTTAAAGCGCTTTTCGATACTGCTTGACTTGCCCGCCCCGTCTGTTACGGTAATGATTATTCTGTAGGTTCTTACCCTGCCGTCCGCGTCCAGCTTGGCCCCGCCAACTGATGCGTTTTGTGTCATGAAGGGGCTTATTACCAGCTTTTGGGGGTCTGTTGACTTAGCTAAGGAAATCGGGATATTTGCCGGGGAAGTTGCGGGAGAAGGTATAGCCAGCAAGGTGCTAGGCGTATTCACCACCGAATTAGTCGAGGAATTCCATACTCCCGAAGATTCCCATACTATAGTGCCGGAATTCGTTGATAATTTATCGGTTCCCTCATAAACCGTCGCTTTCCAGCTTTTTAAGGTATTGCCGTCTCCTGCGGTAAAGCTAAAGGGAACCTTGTCTTGGTAGTAGGGTGTCTCTGTGCTGTTCCTATAGTACGTTTGATTGTCCGGGTTATACGGGTCATTAGTTTCTTTATCCAATGTTACGCCGTCGGCGTTACGGTTCCACCAGCCCCAGCGGAGTACCGGGTCCTCCCTGTCAATAAAGAACACCCTGCCCGACATAGTTGCCGCCCCTATTGACGGAGAAGTAGAAGTTGAATCCGCGAAACCATCCGATGCGTTGGTTTCATGGGGGTTCCCGTTGCCCAGAGAGAAGTCGGTAACGCGCAGATCCAGCCTGTACTTCCCTTCCTGTTGAAAAAGGGTAGCCGGGTATCCGCCCGCCTGCAACTCGGCGCCGTTTATTGTCCAGATCATTGATGTCTGCCGCTCCGGGTTTGAACTTTCAAAGGCGCTCGGCCATGACGTGGACGCGGGTAAGGTTGTCGACCAACTGCCGGGAGCAGGAGCAGGATTAAAATACTCCCATACAGAATTCGTATAATTCCATCTGCCTATATTATATTGTACGTCTTTAATCTTTGTGTCGTCGCTTACAGAACCGGAAAGCTCGACAGTGCCTCCAAAGGAAGAGCCTTCCGGTCCCGGCGCCGCCTTCGCCGGATCCAGGTTTGCATACAGGATCTTGGGCTTTTGGGTGTCCAGGTAGAAGTACCATTTTTCCGGCCCCGCCCTGTTGTTTACCTTGTCTGTGGCCGTCACCTCTATATAGCGGCGCGCGCTGTCGGAGTTATTCGGCTTTGCCGCCTCGCGAAGCCCGTACGCGTCCTTCTTCTGTACCTCCAAAGTCCATTCCCATTCAGGGGTGCCGCCGGATGCAGGGGTATAGGGGGTAGTAGTTCCTTTTTCATAGGGGCCTGCCACTGTCAGCCGTTGTTGGTTGGTAGCGTCAGCGGGGGTTCCGGTGACAGAGTCAGGGGAATATGTCGCCCCGGGTCCGCTTTGACCGGGGGCCGCGCCGCTGTTGAGCGGCTCTATGTTCACGGTCGCGGTCACTTTATAAGCGTCAAACCCGTCCTGCCCTATGATTATTGTCAGTTTGTTCAGGTTATAGTCATTAACCCTGCCCGATATTGTAAACGCCGTGTCAGTATCGGTGCCGCTGTTGTATGTCCCGCTGAACACCCGTTGCTCTTCGGACAACGCTCCGGGTATCAGCCCTGTAACGGTAATGGGGGTAGCGAGGGGATTGTAGCCCAGGTTTTCAACCCTAAAATTGTCCAGCACGGGCGGGGCGCGGTCTACCAGGAAGCGGACATTGGATATTTCCGATATATTGTGCGCCGTATCCTCAACCCAAATGTCAAGCCAATTTTCGCCGTCATCGCCCGTAAAACCTTTTTCTTTGGTAAGGGTGATTATCCAGTCCGCGGTCAAATCGTTCTGCCCGGCTTTCATTTCCTCTATAAGCCAGCCGCCGGTGTCGGTGCCCGGAAGGCTAACTTCCAAGTCTGTCGGAATGGACAGCAGGTCGCCGTTCTTGTCCCGGAAACGGTAATAGAAGTACGTTTTAGCGGGCGGGCTTACCATTATCGGCGAATAATCGTCGGAGAAAGTCCCCTCTATATAGGGGGGGTCTTCCGGACTGCCTTTGATAGCCTTGGGTTTGCGCTCGTCTTCGAGTTTAAGCGCCTTAAAAATCTCAGCCGCTTCTTTGAAGGCGTACTCGGAAGGCCAGTTCTTTATAATTTCTTGCCAGAAAACGCTCCATACGTACTGGGTCCCCGTAGTGTTCCATCTTGTGCCGTAAGGCCAGTCAGAAGGCCATTTCTCGCCTTGTGTATTAGAGTTGGCAGGGCCGGTGCCGGTGGGGAAATCGCCGATGACGGGAAGCCGCATTATGCCGCCATCATTAAATTGCCGCTTAACCGACCTTGAGATAGTAATAAAGTTAATCTCCGGCCCCTGGGTGTCTTTATAGAAAGAGTACGAAACGGGGCCGCTCGTCTTCTTTACCATGTCTACCGCTTCAAAGGTAATAATCTGCAGACCCTGCTCCGCGTCCCGGAAGAAAATACTTAGTTCTTTGTCATCGTCAGTGAGTAAATCAGTAGTAGAATATGTACCAACAGGTACAGAAGTATTGCCGGGGCCCGGAACCGTAGTCGCGGCAGGAAAAATAGTCCAGCGGTATTCTTCGGAAACGGGCGGGTCTGACGGGCTTCGTAAAATGTACTTGATAATGGTGCCGGGCCTGGCGCTCCATTGCATCGACAGGCTGTTTAGTTTGTACTCGTCAACATAGCCTGTAAGGGCGTTTCTCAACTGTTCCCAGGACGAGAAAGTCGGGCGCTCTTTTTTGTAATTAGGATGCCCCACAGTAGGATCATCGCGGTTAAAGAAAATTTCCGGGTCTTCTGTGTCCACGATGAACCTGTAGCCGTTATTCGGGTAGCCGGTATTCTGCTTGGGGTATATACTGTAAACCGTACCGTGATATTCATAGGGGTAGTTCGCCCCGGTCACGGGGTCTTTATACTGCGCGTTGTTATCCATAAACAGGTCCGGGTTCTTGCCGTACCACTTCGCGGTTGCGGCTTGGGCGGCAGTAGGCCCTACCGGCTCGTCAAACACCTTGATCTGGTAATACTTGTACCCCTGGCTGTTGTTGAAATAAACAGCCAGGCTGCCTGTCGGAACATATTTATAAACCAGGTCGCCTACGTTATCAATGCTCCATTCTAAGACGGGTATGGGTGTCCAGCCGTAGTTGTCATTTATCGGCCACTGGGGCACGCCGGCAACGGTATTGCTGGGAATGCGTATATACACATACGTATTCGTGGTGTCTTTATTAAAGAGGTCAAGGTCGCTCACCTTTCCTATAATGGCGTCTACTTTATCGACAACTCTGTCCTGCTTGGGGTCAAAATCATCCGGGTAAATACGCGGATAGTCCCTGGTCTGGTCAACTATGAAGGTTTCATAAAGGACGGTATTCGGCGCGTTGTCATTTTGGCTATAGTTCCCCGCCCTGTCCCTGGCCATAATGTAGAACTTGTACTCAATCGGGTTATTACTGGCATCGCGTTCCGGCAGATACCGGGTGTCTATAACCCAGGTATAGCGGCCGTCCCTGGCAAAGCTTGCCGGGAATTCTCCGCCCCCTTTCCAGGTCGTCGCGCCGTTGTTTACAGTGTAATCTTTAAAATCCGTATTCCAGCCGGCCAAATCCCTGGTTGGCGCAGTCACGGTCGACGGGAGAACCCACCATTTAATCCCGGAAGAATCGGCATCAGAGGATAATATCTTTCCCTTGTACAGCCCGTACGCGTCCGACGCGCTTACGGTAAAGCCCACCTTGCCGTACACATACAGGGTGCCGTCGTCGTCCGCGGGCCGCCAATGGTTAAACTCCTGCAATATAAGTTCCGGCGGTTCGCTGTCAATCTGCACCTGCTGTGTCTCTTCGCCCGCGTAGCCAAGCCTGTCAAAAGCCTGCACGGTATAGCTTACCGTTTGTGTTGCATAAAAAGGATCGTCGTTGCTATCCGTTGGATTAAAGTTAACGCCCGACGGGTTCGCCCCCGGTCCCTTGTATTCCCAGTTGTATTCGTAGAAGCCGTCGCTGTTTGGCTGTCCCGACGACTTAGCCATAAGCGTTGCCGGAACAGGCACACTGCTCCGGTCCGGATCGGTCGTTGTATGATTTATTATGTCCGGCGTAAAGGTAATCCACACGCTCTGAACCTGTAAGCGGCTTTTCGTTGTCCCGCGCATGACAACCGGATCGTTTACCATCTCGTTAGGTTCCGGGCTTGTTATTTCTATATCAGGCGGGGCGTTATACACGGCAAAGTAATAGGTCTTGGGATCCGCCGTCACGGCAACCGGGTCGTCGTCGTCAAGCTTCGGGTCAATGCCGTCGGGATAGCCGATGGAATTGCGCGTGATTTTTACCTTTTGGTCCGGATCGTCCGTTATTTCAAATTTTATTGTGTATATCCCGTTCTTCAGCTTGCCTTGCCACCCATCGCCGTACAGGGCTTTTGCCATTACTTCCTGGTCCAGCTTTGCCGCCCACTTCCTTGCCACCGTACCGGGGGTAACATTAAACACGTCCGCCGCGAGCACGGAGGTTTTAATTTCTGCGGAAGTGCTGTTGTTTACAAGATCGGGATCGTTAACAGGGTCTACAACTGTCAGCGTTATTTTTATCCCGTCAAGTTTTATCCCGTCGTCGTCGCGCAGATCCAGTTGTATGCCGTCGCCGCTTAAAAGGACATTCCTTCTGGGGTTGTTGTAGGTCGTTCCCACAGTGTTCGGCGTGGGGGCCACTGCGGAACCCTGCACGCTCACGGGCACATCCAGCTTACCCGCGCCGTCAATCGGCGTGCCACTGCCGTTATCGGTAATCAGCGGCGGGGTGTCTATTGTGGGGTTGTCGCTTGCCTGATCTATTTTTATCTTCTGTATGGCGGCGCCCAGGTTGTACACAGTGTCCTGCGCGATGACGTATAACCAGTAGTACCCGTCTTGCAAATTCTTGGTGTTAATTTTAAAGTGCCGTAACAGGTCAAAATCGGCCCCAGTCGAAAAGCCCTGCCTAACCCAGCCGGAAGCGCTCGTAGAGCCGGGCGCGCCGGGCTCATCGTCAATGTCAAAGAAGAAATCCAGCGTCGTAGTAGTCACGCCTGCCGTATCTTCCCGCTTATAGGGGTCGCTCTTAAAAGCTATCAGCTTATCCAGTACCGTCTTCGGCGACGCGTTGATCTCGGGCGTGGTTTGGACTCCGGGATTTAGACGGGTTTCTTTTTCAATCACCCACTTAACCATGGGGTAGCCGTCTTTATCAGTGGGGGTAACGCCCTCGGGCGGATCCCCTCCCCGCGTATCCGGCCCGGACCCGTCCGGCTTCGCCTTCCATTCCATAATGCTCGAAGAATCGGTACATTCGCGCAGAGCCACCTGTATATTGCCGTTCACCGTGTAAGCGTTTGAGTTCATAAGGCCAATCGGATACTGCGTGCCTGACACAGTAACCGAATGCGAAACGCCTTCTTTATTCGTGGGCGCCTCATACGCCCCCTTAATGTCACGGATGCTTACCGTGGGGTTGACCCCGTCCAGGTACACATCATATACATACTCATCATCCTTGGGGTTGCCGGGACTCTTAAGGGTCAGGATAAGTTTATAAGGCTGGGGATCGGAGGCGAAAAGCCGTATGCCGTTTTCCTTCTTGTCGCCATACGCTATGTAGGAAAAAATCTGCCCCTGGGCTTTGTCAGGTGTTCCACTTGGAGAGTCAACCCAGTCGCCGTTCACTTCATTCCAATCAGTGCCGGAGCCGGTGGCAACATATTTTGCGAGTTCGACTGTGCCGATTCTTGAATGTTTCAACTGCAGCTTCACCTCTTCAAGACCGTTGGGGTGAATTATCAGAAGCCTTAGCCGGAAACTTATGTAGTTCTTATCCCCCACGTCGATCTTGTACGAAGTCCGCTCGGTAATATAAGGATTGGGCTGGTTACGGCTATCTTTAAGAATATTGTTATTTTTTTCGGTCAGGCCTGGAATACCGTTAGGATCATCATCGGTAAAGCCCGGATCATAATATAAAGCTAATTTAGTATCGGTAAGGATATTGTCGCTGACTGTATCGCCGCTCTTATTTTTGAAACTGCCGTTGCTGAATTCGATTACCGGCGATACGTCGGAGGCGTGAATTGTTATCTTTACAGGATCATCGCGGGCGGTTTTAGGATCCCCCCTAACAACCTCCGCCTGTTTGCCGTCAGCCAGGGTAACGGTTTCGACCGCGAAATCTTTGGGCGGGAAGTAACCGAGAATGGGGGGGATAGTCGAATTATAGTTCGGCTTTTCCCCGTTGGCGGCGTCCGGCTCTATGTCGCTGGTCCTAATTTTAAAGCAGTACACGTCGCCGGAATTATAATAATCAAAACCTCCGCCGGACTTGGTGTACCGGATTTCGCGCAAATCGGAATTAGTAGAGCCATCGGCATTAGTACCCTCGACGATGGTGAAGTTTGCCAGCCTGAAAACGAACCGGGCGCTGTTTACCACGCGCCGCTGACTGCGGTCTGCGTATGAACCGATGTAAGTGGCGCTGGCATCCTTTAGCCCCGCGTCAATGTCGTCTATTTTGCCGGTGTCATCTTCGATATCCTGCAGGAAGAGGCTTGCCCACCCCGTGCTGTCGTCCGGTTCGGTATCCCCTTCCTTCCAGATTTTTATTTGCGGGTAGCCGGGCCTCAGGCCCTTAACGTCCACTACCTGCCCGGAGATTTCCCCCATCCAGGGAACTTTTGAGGGGGCGCCGCTGTTTTCCGTCTCGTCTGTATAAATGGTTTTGGCGGAAGGCATCGACATATTAATTTCAGATGGGTTATTTTTGATTTTGAATATGTATTTTATGGTTTCCCTGCTGGTCGCGGTGTCCGTAATGCGGAACTGCAAAGTTATATAGCCGTCCCTCCCGTTGTTGAACCATTCGGGCTGAAAGGTGAAGGACCAGGAACAATCTTTTCCGCCAAAGTTCCCCTCAATGCCCGCAGTGGACCAGTCGGTTTCCGGCTGGTTGTACAGGGGGTTCGCCAGGATTTTCCATTCAACTTTTTCGATCCTGATGTAGGCAGTGGCTTCCCCGGTAATAGTAACGGAGCCGTCGGCATTTTTTTGGAGGAAAGAGTTGTTTCCGGGCACTATGTCAGAAATGGTCGGCGGCTCCACCACAACTTTTTCGCCAAGATTATTGGTAAAAGGGTTATCGCAAGTAAGGAACAGGCCCAGAGTCAGCAGGATAAATACGCAAAATAAGGTCTTTTTTATTAATTTTGACATTAATATTGACATATTTTACCTCCTCCTGACAAAAGTCACAACTCCTCTATAATAATATAACATATATAGTAAAAAATTTCTAGCTTTTTTTTATTTTTTGTTTTTTTGGGGACTGGGGAGCAGGGAACAGGGAGCAGGGAACAGGGAATAAAGCAAGACTTTTCACAAATAGCGCGAAAAAGCGCAAGGGAGCGCAAGAAATGCAAACTATTGCGGAAATTGGCATGTAATGCGCTTTTTTCTTGTTTCATAAATAACCCCTTTTCTATTGTTTAGACCACACCGAACTTGCGCTCACAGGCGCGGTTGTTTTATAGGTACCCGGCGTGCCGTTAGTTGAATTTGCCGCGTAAAACTTGTCCCGTAAATCGCCAAAAAATGTGCCCATACGGCTAAAATTAGCCGCAGGAATCGTCCCCTGAAATGTTACGCTGGTAAGGCCGGTATTGTTGCCAAAAGCCCAATCCCCCAAAATGTTCACGCTGTTGGGAATAATTACGCTCGTAAGGCTGTAACAACGGTTAAAAGCGGAACTTTTAATTTCGGTAACGCCGATAGGTAAGATGACGCTGGCAAGACCGTAGCAAGATTGAAAGGCATCATTATCAATAAAGGTTATGGTACTGCCGGAAAGGTCAAGGTTGACGTATTTAGTACTGGTACTGGCGGGGGTAGGCGGGGTAGGCGGGGTATTATAAATAGACATTATATACCCAACGCTTCCGGAAACTTTCGAGCCACCGCCAAGACTATTCACGTTCAGCTTAACGTTATACGGGGCAGCGGCGGTATTGGCGGGTTGTTGTGATAACCATGTCCCAAAATCCGTAATGCCGGTAAAGGTTACAGTCGGATGGCCGGAAGGATTGCCGGATTGATTACCTGAAGGATTGCCGGACGAATTGTCCGCGGACAAATTGTCCTCAAGCGGATCGTCCTCGAAATACGAACAGCCGGTAAACGCAAGCGCGGCAATCACAACCGCCGCGAATATGCCGCATAAAAATATATTCTTTATCATTTTTAAACTCCTTTGCGCTATAATTTCTTTAATAATTATGCCTCCGGTATTTCCGTTTGAAAGCTCTAATGGGTTTGAATTCGCATATAAAAGTAAAAACTATAATGGATTCCAGGGGATTTTTTGCTTTTTTGGGGTGTTTCTTCGGTATTATTATTTTGTCACGGGCTCCTGCCCGGCTGTTTACAACGTTTAGACTTGATTATACAGTGACTTTTTTTCTTTTACTTTTTTCATATAATACTTCCGGATCCAAATCTACTTTATTTGGCCATTCTATTGTATCATATGATACCTTTACCATCTTAAAAATTTTTTCGTCTTTTAATGTCTTAAATAGAGTCTGTCTATAATGTGGACACATTATAGACAGACTACCTTAAAAATCGCATTTTCGTAGCCTTTAGGTGAGAAAATGCAAAGTCTGTCCGCAAAGTTACCGACTTTGTGGACAGACACTAAATAATCCTGTGTCCAGGTATGGTTTTACGTCAAAAATTTTTATTTCATTATTCTCAAAAGTAAGTTCCAGATTGTAATCATTTAATGGCTTAACTTTTTTACAGATAAATACATTTTTGTTCTCCTTATTTTAGCGGGTCGATATTATATGGAAGTTCGCCATTCTGGGCTAATTCCCAATCAGCCAATAATTCGTCTTTGTGTAAAATTATCCAAGCGGAGACCAATTTCTCTTTATCACTAGTAGTCTGTAAAGTCTAAAAGTTTACTCTATTTATCTCACGCAAAGACCGCGAAGGCGCAAAGGACGCAAAGTTGTTGTTTGTAGGCATAGCGTGATGCCATCAAGATTCATCTTGTTCAACGAAAATCTAACCAAGAAAACAACTCCTCCCTTGTCTTCCCTTTGCGTCTTTGCGCCTTTGCGAGATAGATTTGAGAATAATGTTTTATAAACATGTAGACTTTACAGAGTACTAGTCCTTACAGTTATTTTACCCCTTTTCTCCTCGTCTGTCAAATAAAGGGCTAAAGCCCTTCGATGTCCTCACTCGCTCGGTCAAGAGGGGAACCTCACCCTACGGGTTCGGTTGAGGAGCATGTCCGTACAAGCACGGCCACGACACTCGCTCCGTTCGTCAATAGGGCGCAAAAGTGCGTTTTGCTTGCATAAAACGGGAAAAAAATGAAAAAAGGCTCTGTTTTTTTAGGATAGGGACCGGGGAGTAGCACTGACCCTGATCCCCGATCCCTAGTCCCTGTTCCCTTTTTTTACAAATGTTCAATAGTCTCTGCCGGTAAGCCGGTGACTGTTTGTATCTTCTCAATGGGATCGCCCATTTTTTTCATCTTACCGGCAATTTCGAGTATGACTTCAGCTTTGCCTTCCGCCATACCTTCAGCCTTGCCTTCAGCCTTGCCTTTCACCATACCTTCCGCCATACCTTCCGCCATGCCTTCCGCCATACCTTCCGCCATACCTTCAGCACGGCCTTCACGGAGGCCTTCTTCTCTGGCATCGTATCTTAACTGCGCACGATCCATACTGTTCTTGAGTTCATTCATTTTCTGTATCGCTTTCCAATAATCACGGTCAATTTTTGCAACTGCCCTTTCCGCCCTCATGATGCCTTCCTCCTTGCGGGATAGTTCCTCGATCAGTTTCACCGCTCGAGCCTCATGCCTGTACTTCATATACATACACCATTCTTCTTCTTTCGACAAGGTCTCCATATCCACTTTTCCGGCAAGTATATCCTGTAACCGCTGTTCCAGTTTCGGCATCTCGTAAAAAATGATTTCACTTGTCTCCGTAAGCCGGTCATGCTCCTCTTCTTCCATGTAATAATACCGCCGGGGCAGTTTGTTACTGTGCGGGTACAGAATACAGTTGAGGAAGAATACCTGGTATACCCGCTTTATCTCTTTATAGGCGTGGCCTTTTCTCGACTGGACCGCATGGAGCATGGCGGCGTAGAAGGCGGCCCTGTCTTGAAGGTTGTCCGCCGTCTTGTCAATCTGCATTTCCAGGTCTGCGGCCTCTCCGTCGTTGAAAGTGACATTTACATCCAGACGCGGCGATTTGCCGCCAAGATGGGCCGGCAGCAATTCGCTGTTTTTAACCTGGACGCCTGACACTTGGCGTCTGGTGCAGGCGGAAAGGAGGTGGCGGAGGGCTTCGCGGGAGTCCTCGGAATCCGAAGTGAGCATAGCCTTAAAGACTATGTTGTCCATTATGCAGAGGGGTTTGTCCTGCCCTGCATTTTCTTTCGCCAGCCGTTCGAGTTCCTTTAAGAACCGGCGGCGTTCCCATAAATTGTTCATACCCTATATAGGGCGCAAATGTGCGTTTTGCTTGCATAAAACGGAAAAAAAAGCTGGATTTTTTTTAATTAGAGTCTGTCTATAATGTGGACACATTATAGACAGACTACCTTAAAAATCGCATTTTCGTAGCCTTTAGGCGAGAAAATGCAAAGTCTGTCCGCAAAGTTACCGACTTTGTGGACAGACACT
>Ga0268262_10001170_pt1 | contig 33351 bp, 30 predicted proteins | sample TergutNc150P3_FD_190354 | JGI IMG/M metagenome (GOLD analysis project Ga0268262, IMG submission 190354) | Nasutitermes corniger P3 segment gut microbial community from laboratory colony in Florida, USA - Nc150 P3 (SPAdes) (version 2) | ecosystem: Host-associated > Arthropoda: Insects >... | reverse complement strand
AAGGGACATTCTCTTTCAATTTTTAACAGAGTCGGTTATTTTAAGTCTTATAGGCGGGCTTCTTGGAATTGGCGTGGCTTTTCTCGTGTGCAGGATAATGTCCGTGATGGGGATTCCTACGGCGATAAATCCGCTTATAGTGATAACCTCGGCGCTGTTTGCCGCGCTCATTGGCGTGTTGTTTGGATATTACCCCGCGTTAAAAGCGGCGAAACTGTATCCGATAGACGCGCTCAGGTATGAGTAGGGATACAAATATGAAAAATATTTTAATGGCAGGTTTGCTTATAACGACGGGCGCCGCAGTGTTTGCGCAGACGCTTAATTTGGAGCAGGCGCGCGTTTTGGCGCTTGCGAATTCGCGCAGTCTTGCAAGGTATGAACTTTCCATCCGAAGCAGTATATTGGACGAAAAAAGCCAATTATACTCAATGCTGCCGTCCATTTCCGCCGGTTACAGCGCTTCCGCCGATTATTTAAGGGATTGGGTGATTGTTAACCCGGTTGACACTTTTTCGGCTGGAGCGTCTTTTTCCGTTACACAGATTATTTTTCAGGGTGGAAAAGGTTTTATTCAAAAAGCCATAACAGCTATCGCTACGGAAAGCGTAAGAATAGACGCGTTAGCTGAATATTTTAACGTTCTTGACTCTATTGATAACGCTTACTACGCCGCTCTGGAAGCGTCCGCGGCTCTTTCGGCGGAAGAATCATCTCTTCGTTCGGCTAACATGGCTTTTTCCATAGCGAATATAAGGAAGGAAGGCGGAATGCTTAATCAAGGAGATTACCTTAAAGCGCTTTCGGATGTGGAATCGCGGGAGAACTCGTACAATCAGGCGCGGCGGAATCTTGCCCTTTCTATGGCGAAGCTAAAAATCCTTACGGGTATTTCGGGGACAGTTGAGCTTGAGCCTGTCGATTTTAGCGCGTATGAAGGCGTTTTAACGCGTCTTGCCGTAATTTCCGACGAAGACTCAGGCGCGTTATATGAAAAATTCTTGGTAAAAGTAAGAGCTTCAAATCCTGATTTCGCGAGAACATTGCTTAACAACAAGAGGGCGGAAAAGAGCCACACCCTTACAGTTCGGGATTACGCCCCCACGATAACGGCGACAATTTTCGGGACAGGGTTTAACTACTCAACATTGGGCGGTTACAGTTCTTCGAGTACCGGAGGCGTCTCTATCAGGGGGACAATCCCCGTTGATTTCCGGCTTTTAAACAATAAACTTGAAAGAAGCAGGATAGCGCTGGAATCCGCGGCTATGGATTATAAAAACGCAGAACTTTCCCTGGAAACCGAACTGCAAACAGCACTGTTAAGCATTTTCTCGCAGGCGGGTTCCGTTCTTTCGGCGCGCCGCTCGCTGGATTATATGGAAAAACATTACCAGTTTATCTTGGAGAGGTACCGTCTTTTGCAAAGCTCCGTTTCCGAACTTGTGGACGCGGGGACTCTATTAATCAACAGCAGTAACAGTTATATAAGCGGCAGTTACGGCTTTCTGCGCGGTCTTTCCCGCCTGCGTTCTCTTACCGCTTTAGACGACGAAAAGAAAATACTGGAAATGCTCTCGGAAAATTAATTTTTCCTAACCGGCGATTTCTTTCAGCCTTTTAATAATGTCAATATGCTGAGTGCAGGCGCTTTCGCATTGGCCGCAGGCGGTGCATTTTCCCGCGCCTGACCTGTCAATATTCCAGTGCCATTTAAGCCTGTCCCCAATCGGATCCTTTTCGTTTTTGTTGAGCAGTTTTTGATTGTACGCGTCCATGTATTCGGGGATGGGAATTTCAACGGGGCAGTTGTCGCAATACGCGCAGCCTGTGCAAATGCCTTCGAAAGAGGCTCCGGCTTTTGATTTAACTTCCTCAAGCTCTTTTGCGCTGCGGGGCTTGTAACCTTCCATCGCCTGAAGAGCTTCTTTTAGGTGTTCCATTGTGTCAAAGCCTACAAGGGTGCTTGTTATTTCGGGATGATCCCAAAGGACGCGTAAAGCGGCGGTTACAGCGCTTTCCCCTTGGCGGGTGATAAACTTAAAAAGTTCCGGGTGCTGAGGGATAACGCCGCCGCCGAGCGGGTTCATTACTACAGCGCCAAGTTTTTTTTCTCTGATAGCGTCAAACGCTTCCTGCCTTGTCGGAAAATTGTAGGCGGAATAGCCGAACAGAACGCCCTCAAAAACCGCTTCCATTAACAGTTCTTTTATTTCGTTTTTAATTAAGTGGCTGGAAATGCATATGTGGCGTATAAGCCCCTCGTCTTTTAATTTTCTGAAAGTTTCAAGGATGCCGTCTTTTTTTCTGCTCTTCCAGTTATCAAGGCTTGTTATGCACCATATATGGTAAAAGTCGATTGCCGGAATATCAAGGCGTTTTAACTGCGCTTCAATCTCGCGGCGTATACCGTCGGGCGCGCTTTCAAATGTTTTTGTGGCGGCAAAGTAGGGAAGACCGAGTTTGCGCAGTTCGGCGAATCCTTTGCCGAAAACGGTTTCGCTTCTTGTTTCAAAGTATCCCGGCGCCGTGTCAAAATAATTTATTCCGCCCTGAGCCGCGGCAGTTATCATGCGTACGCACTCATCGTGATCGTCCACGTTCTTAAATCTCATTCCGCCGAAACCCAAAAGAGAAACTTTTTCTCCGGTTTGTCCGTATTCCCTGTATATCATATATTCCCTCCAAAATCATCAAGATCGTCTAAATTATACGGCGTTTCTTGATAAACATAATTCAACCAGTTGCTGAAAAAAAGATTGGCGTGCGCTCTCCAGCGGACAACCGGGGGTTTTGACGGCATATCATCCGGATAATAATTTTTTGGAACGTCAATTTCAAGCCCCTTGTCTTTGTCGCGCCGGTATTCGCGATCCAGCGTCAAAGAATCGTATTCAAGATGTCCCGTAACATAAATTTCCCTGCCGCTGCGGGCGGTAACGATAAAAACTCCGGCTTCGTCAGATTCGGATTGAATCGTAAGGAGCGGGTTATTCGCGATGGCGCCCCGGTCGCAGGCTGTGTGCCGAGATTGGGGAGCGAGGAATTCGTCGTCAAAACCATGGAATAAAAAATGATGCTGTTCGTTTACCGCATGGGGAAAAATCCCGAACAGTTTTTTATCCAGCGGCGTTTTCGGGATATTGTACCTGCGGTAAAGCCCGGCCTGCGCGCCCCAGCAGATATGCAAACAGGAAAAAACATTTTTTCCCGAATAATCGATTATTTGGGCAAGTTCGTCCCAGTAATCTACTTTCTCAAAAGGCAGGGACTCGACAGGCGCGCCCGTTATAATAAGCCCGTCGAAGCGGTTTTTCCTGCTGACTACTTCCTGCGCGCTGGTGTAAAATTTTTCAAGGTGTCCCGGAGGGGCGTTTTTTGACGTATGACTGCCCATGTTCAGAAAGGCAATGTCTACCTGTAAAGGACTGTGCCCCAAAAGGCGCAATAGCTGGATTTCCGTGTCTAAAGTTGTAGGCATAAGATTGACGATGCCGACCTTTAACGGTCTTATATCCTGCTTTTCCGCGCGGTCGGATGTCATTACAAAAACTCTCTCGCGGGATAAAGCCCGGAAAGCGGGTAACTCTTTAGGTATCTTTATGGGCATGGAACATTTATAACATATTTATGTATAAATATCCATGTTTCTGTTGTTTTTAATCAAAAAAAGCGAGATTCTCCTTGACTTTGGCGTAAAATAACAATAAATTTATAGTAATAATTATTAAAGTATATGAAGACGATATTTGTAGTTGATGACAGTGATACCAACTTATCTATGGCTGAAGCAGCGTTAGAAGACCAATATCGCGTCATGACTGTACCCTCCGCCGTAAAAATGTTTAATTTATTGGAGAAAATCACCCCCGATATCATCTTACTGGATATAGAAATGCCGGATATCGACGGTTTTACGGCTCTTAAGAGGCTTAAATCGCATGAAACGTGGGTTAATATCCCGATTATGTTTCTTACAGGCCGCTCCGACGCGGAAGTTGAAGTCCGCGGCTTTGAAATGGGAGCGGTGGATTTTCTTCTAAAACCCTTTTCCCCGTCTGTTCTTAACAACCGTATAAAAACCCACTTGAATATAGAAAGGATAATCCGAGAAAGAACCGAACAGCTTAACCGTATGCAGAACAGCATCGTGGAAGTTCTGGCGGACATGGTCGAAAACCGCGACAAGGGGACGGACGGGCATATAGAAAGAACGTCGATGTTTTTAAGAATTTTAATTGAGGCGATGAAGGAGCGGGGCGTTTATCAGGACGAAATCGGAAAATGGGATGTCGATAAAATGATTTCCTCGGCGCGTATGCACGATTTGGGAAAAATATCCATAACGGACTTAATTATAAATAAACCCGGCAAACTTACTCCCGATGAGTATCAGATAATGAAAACCCACGCCGAAGAAGGCGAGCGGATAATAGACGAAATCATCGCAAGAACGGGAGACGGCGACTTTCTGCGTAACGCGAAATTATTCGCCGGTTACCATCACGAGCGATGGGACGGCAAAGGTTATCCTAGGGGGCTTAAAGGAGAAGAGATTCCTCTGCACGGCAGAATAATGGCGGTAGTAGACGTGTACGACGCGCTTGTTCACGACAGACCGTATAAAAAAGCGTTTACGGACGAAGAAGCCGTAAAAATCATTATGGAAAATTCCGGAACGCATTACGATCCGAAGATTGTCGAAGTTTTTTGCGAAGTAAAAGATAAGTTTAAAACTGTAACGGCGGGTTCTGTATGAACTCTATAATCAATAAACTGTTAACATTTGTAACCCATGTGCAGGTAGTGTTTGTTTTTCTTGCTTTTGCGCTGATGGTCTTTTTTTGCTATTACTTCATGAGCAGTATAGAACACAAGCATATGCTTAAAGACGTGGAAAACGCTATGTCGTCCACTCAGGCTTCCATCGAAGCCGACCTTATTGAACCCAGGATGACGCTCGGCGTTGTATCGGAGAATATCCGCGACTTGATACTGCGCGGAGTAAATGAAAAAGAAATAAGTGATTATCTGAAAGAAGTAACAGAGTATGTTCTTGACGGAGATCGACTGCCTTACGCCACGTCTTTTTTCGGTTTTTTTGACGTGTTCGGCAACAAGCATATATCCGGGGTGGACTGGATGCCGCCTGATGATTATAAACCCGAGGACAGACCGTGGTATAAAGCGGCGGCGGAAGCAAACGGAGATATCGGCGTTACGGATCCGTACATAAACGCCGCGCAAAATATAACTATTATGACGTTTACGCGCCGTATTTTCGACAAGAAAGGCAATCCGCTCGGCATAGTTTGTTTGAATATAAAGATGGACAGAATAAGAGAACACGCCGTTAACACTTACATAACCACCGACAGTTACGGAATACTGTTCGATAAGGATTTTTTTGTACTGGCTCATCCTAATCCCGCGTATTTGGGGCGGCATTTAAGTTTAATGAACGACGGCAAAGCCATTCAAGAAGAATTGCTTCAGGGAAGAGAAATCTTTGAAAGAAAAGCGTGGGATTACAACAAAAAAGAATCGGTTTTCTTTATGCGAAAGATTAATAGCGGCTGGTACCTTGGCATAGTGGCTTATTCCGAAAAATATTACAGGAGTATATGGGATATAGGGTTCTTTCTTGTCGTATTGGGCGTTCTACTTGCGGTAATTTTAAGCGCTATCCTTTTAAGCATTGTAGCGGCAAAAAGAAAAGCCGAAGACCGCACAAAAGTGATGTTGGATTCTATTCCGATTGTCGCAAATTTCTGGGACAAGAACCATCAAAATATCGACTGCAGTCAGGAAGCGCTGAAGCTTTTCGGGTTGTCCAGTAAAAATGAATACATTGAAAAGTTTTTTGAACTGTCTCCGGAATATCAGCCCGACGGAAGAGTGTCAAAAGAGAAGGCGTTATACTACATATCAAAGGCGTTTAACGAAGGTTACTGCCGCTTAGACTGGCTGCACCGCAGGTTAAACGGGGAGCTTATACCCTGCGAGATAACCCTTATCCGCGCCAAATATGAAAACGACTATATTGTCTGCGGTTATACGCGCGATTTACGCGAGCTTAAAACAATGATGAACAAACTCCGCGAAGCGGATGAATGTACTCAGGTTTTATTTGATGCCACGCCTCTTAGTTGTTTTATGATTGACAACAGGTTTAACATTATAGAATGCAATCAAGAGATAGTAAGGCTATTCGGGCTTTCAAACAAACAGGAATATATAAACAAGGTTTTTGATCTTTTCCCCGAATATCAGCCTTCAGGGGAAATTTCCAGAGAAAGGTACAATAAATATCTTTCCGAGGCGTTCGAGGAAGGATACTGCCGCTTTGAATGGGTGCACCAGAAACCCGACGGGGAACCGATACCGACAGAGGTTACTTTTGTGCGCGTAAAATTCAAAGGTGAATACGCCATTGCGGGGTACATAAGGGATTTAAGGGAGCTAAAAACAATGATAGCCGAGATGCGAAGGGCGGAAGTCGCCGAAGAAAGCAACAAGGCGAAAAGCGAATTCTTGGCCAAGATGAGCCACGAGATACGCACGCCGATGAATGCGATTTTGGGAATAACGGAGATCCAGCTTCAAGACTCCAACCTTCCCAACTCGATTAAAGAAGCGCTGGAAAGGATTTACAATTCGGGCGATTTGCTTTTGGGCATAATAAACGACATATTGGATCTTTCAAAAATAGAAGCCGGAAAACTGGAGCTTTTCCCGATACAATACGACGTATCAAGTTTGATATATGACACCGTAAAACTTAACATTATGCGCTATGAAAGCAAGCCGATAGAATTTGTGCTTGAGGTAGACGAAAACCTGCCGTCTACTCTTATAGGCGATGAATTGCGCATAAAACAGATTTTAAACAACCTGATTTCCAACGCTTTTAAATATACGCACGAGGGCAGAATAAATATGCGCCTTACGGCGGAAAAAGGCGGCAGCGATTCCGAAGTTACACTTGTCTTTGTCATAAGCGATACCGGACAGGGTATGACGGCGGAACAGGTGCGCAGGTTAGGCGATAAATTCTCAAGGTTTAACTCGGAAGCAAACAGGAAAACCGAAGGAACAGGCCTTGGCATGAACATAACGCAGAATTTGATAAGTCTTATGAACGGCGATATGAATATCGAAAGTACGCCGGGCATGGGTTCTACTTTTACTGTAAGCCTGCCGCAGAAATATGACGGTTCTCCTCCGATAGGAAAAGAACACGCCGATAACCTTATGAAGCTTAACATAAAGAACACTTCCAAATTCAGGAACGCGCAGATAATGCAGGAATTTATGCCTTACGGCCGCGTTCTTGTCGTAGACGATGTGGAATCGAACCTTTATGTCGCAAGAGGGCTTTTAGCTCCCTACGGATTGTCGATTGATATTGCCATAAGCGGGTTTGAAGCGGTTGACAAAATCAAGGACGGCAATAACTACGATATTATTTTCATGGATCACATGATGCCCAGAATGGACGGCATTGAAGCGACAAAACTTATTCGCAGTCTTGGATACGAAGGTTCGATTGTAGCGTTAACCGCCAACGCCCTTGCGGGGCAGGAAGAAATGTTCCTTAAGAACGGCTTTAACGATTTTATCTCCAAACCAATCGATATACGCCAACTGAACAATTCGCTGAACAAATTAATACGCGATAAAAAACCCGCGGAAATAGTGGAAGAAGCGCGCCAGCAAAAAGACAAGCTTTACGCCGAAGTAGCCCATAAAGAAGTTACAAACGCTCAGATTGCCGAATTCTTTGTACGCGACGCGGTAAAAGCCGAAGCCGTTTTGGAAGCTATAGCTAAAAACAACTGCCGCAGAAGCGACGATATTTCGCTGTTTATTATCAATATTCACGCGATGAAAAGCGCTCTTGCGAATGTCGGAGAAGCGGATCTTTCCGAGTTTGCCAAAACGCTTGAACAGGCGGGGCGTAACAATAACATCAACTTGATTTTATCGGATTTACCCATATTCCTTGATTCATTAAGAAAAGTTATCGATAAGTTTAAGCCAAAGGATGACGCCTCCGAGGAAGAAGAAACCGCCGACATGGGCAAAGAACGCCCTTATTATGTTGATAAATTGCAAGTTATCAAGAGCGCATGCGAGTCGATGGACAAAAAGACGGCCAAAGCGGCTCTTGCGGAATTAAGGGAAAAAGCGTGGCCGCGCGATGTTAAAGAGAAACTTGGCACTATCGCCGAACTTATATTGCACAGCGATTTTGAAGAGGCCGCCGCCGCCGCCGAAGCCGCCAAGAAAATGCAATAGTAAAAAGACATTGTATTTTTCTGCGGTACTTGACAAAAAATAAAAAAAACGGTAACTTGCAGACAGTATAGTTTATCAATGTAAAAAAGGGCTTCAAGAGGCCCTTTTTTCTTTATTCGGCTATTGATCAGGGGCTAAAATGCGGTACATTGCCGTGGAAGCGGACATTGAGACAGCGGATGTCCGCCGTTCGCTGGAAGCGGTTTTAAACGGGCTTGGATTGCGTCTTATAGAGTTAACCGTTTCAAGACACCGCGGAAGCGTTCGGTTAAGGGCGGTTATTTACAACGGTTATTCCATTGGCACGGATGACTGCGCGAAAGCTCACAGAGCGCTTATGCCGAAGCTGGATTTAGCGTTTCCCGGGCAGGATATCTATCTTGAGGTGTCGTCGCCGGGTATTAACCGCTTGATTAAAGACGGCGCGGAATTTGCCTGTTATATTAACAGGGGGGTACGGTGTTACCGTACCGATATTTCAGACTGGACGGCGGGAATCTTGGAATCCGCCGGCGAAAAGGGAATTGTATTAAAAACAAAGGATGGGGTTATCAATTTGGATTTTGAAACTATTGCGAAGGCAAAATTAGACCCGTCACAGGAGGTATAAGTTGGCAACAGATATGTCGCAGGCAATTCGTCAGTTACAGCAGGATCGCGGAATTTCCGAGGAACTGATATTAAAGACAATTGAAAATACACTTCTTGCCGCGTACAAACAGCGTTTTGGAGACGCCGATAACGCGGTTGTGAAGTTTGATGAAGAAAATATGGAAGTTTCAATTTTTGCGCAAAAAGTTATCGTAGAACAGGACGATGTTTATGATCCTGTAAAAGAGATTGAAATAAACGAAGCCAAGGAACTGGATCCCGAGGCGGAAGTCGGAGACGAAATACTGGTGGAAGTTGACCCGAAGCAGTTTGACCGAGGCGCGGTTCAAAGCGCGAAACAGACGGCCCATCAATCAATAAGGGAGATACAGAAAGACAGTCTTTACTCGGAATACAAGGATAAAGTGGGAGAGATAATAATCGGTTATTACCAGAGGGACAGAAACGGCTCGATATACGTTGATCTCGGGAAAACGGAAGGAGTGCTTCCCAGAAAATTCCAATCTCCGCGCGAGTCGTATCATGTTAACGACAGAATAAAGGCGCTTATTGCGGAAGTAAACAAGGAAAAAACGGGGCTTCAAATTGTTCTTTCAAGAACGCACACGGAATTTGTGCGCGCGATATTCGAACTGGAAGTTCCTGAAATTTACGATAAGACCGTGGAGATACACAAAATTGTCCGCGAGCCCGGTTTCCGCACAAAATTGGCCGTTTATTCAAACCGCGAAGACGTTGATCCTGTCGGCGCATGCGTCGGACTTAAAGGCGTGCGTATTCAAGCGGTAATCAAAGAGCTAGAAGGCGAAAAAATAGATATTCTTAAATACGATCCGGATCCGCGCCGTTTTATCAAGAATGCGCTGTCTCCGGCCGAAGTGCGTGACGTGATAATTCTTGACGAAGGAAAACATCAGGCGCTGGCGGTTGTAAGCGATTCTATGCTGTCGTTGGCTATCGGAAAGCAGGGGCTTAACGTGCGTCTTGCCAACAGGCTTGTGGACTGGAATATCGACGTTAAAACCGAATCCCAGTTTTCGCAAATGGATATTGCCGCCGAATCCCGCCGCGCGGTTGCGGATCTTTTCGGCGATTCGGATTCTTACGTCAACGAAATTTCTCATATCAGCGAACTGCCCGGCGTGGACAGCCGCGTAGCGCAGACCTTGCTTGATAACGGCATCGATTTAATCGAAGACTTCCTTGCATTAAGTCAGGAGGAAATGGAAGCAAAAGGAGTAACAGGACCTGAAATTGAGGAACTTCGCAAGTTAATAGAAGATGTTGAAATTATCGAAGAAGAAACATACGAAGAAGAAGGAGAAAAGCCCGCCGAAGAGACTAGCGAAGAGAGCGCGGAACCTGAAGAATATGAATGTCCCGAATGCGGAGCGAAGATCACGGTAGATATGACTACCTGCCCAAGCTGCGGTATCGGCTTGAGTTTTGAGTACGAAGAGGAGTAAAATAAGGATAACATGGCGGAAGAAACTGATAAGAAATCAAAAGCCCTTTTGATAAAACGTTCGCACAATGAACCTGAAATTCCTGCGGATAAAAACGCGGATCAAGGGGAGCGCCGTAAAGTAAAGGTTGTAATGAAAAAGCCCGCCGCATCGGGGGCAAAAAAAGTACAGCCTAAAGTAGTTATCAGTTCTCAGGCCGGAAAACAGGCGAATGTAAAAAACAAGAAAAAAACCGAAGACGTTGAACAGGAAAATTTTTCTCAGCAGGAAACAAAAGAAACATCGGGCTCGAATTCCTTTACAATAGCCCAAAGACCCGCCGCCGCAGCCGGAAGGGTAGGCGGCAAACTGGTAGGGCAAGCGCCCGGTATGAAAAGCCAGCGTCCGCCTCAGGCGCGCCAGAGCGGAGGAGCTAGAAGCCAAAGCGGCGATGGAGAGCGAAGCGGCAGAGGCGGTTTCGGATCGGGCCAGCGCCCTCCCGCCGCCGGAAACAAAGCCGGTTTTACTCCGAGACAGCAGGGCGGAAAGCCGGGATTCGGCAATTTTAACCGACCGCAAACAGGCGGAAGAAATAACGCCGCTCCGTCTCCCATCCCGGAAGGTAAATCTCCCGGTAAGCGAAAATTCTTAACAAAAAAGCCGACATATAACCGCAAGGAAAAAGAATTAGAGATGGAGGAAAAACTCCTCCAGACTAAAAAGAAAATAACCCATGTCGCCAATCCTGTGCCGAAGTCTATAGAGATAATGGAAGTAATTTCCGTATCGGAGTTGGCGCGTAAGATGAACCTTAAAGCGTCCGACCTTATCCAGAAACTTATGAGCATGGGGCAGATGGTTACGATTAACCAGCAGATCGACGCGGACACCGCGACAATCCTTGCCGCCGAGTTCGGAGCGGACGTAAAAATCGTAAGCCTCTACGATGAGACTGTAATTGAAACCGAATCGGACGACAACGCCGTAATGCTTCCGCGCCCCCCTGTCGTTACCGTTATGGGACATGTAGACCACGGCAAAACAAAGTTGTTAGACGCTATCAGAAAATCAGACGTAGTATCCGGCGAATTCGGCGGCATTACCCAGCATATCGGCGCGTACATGGTGGAAACCCCCCACGGCGCGATTACTTTCCTTGATACGCCGGGCCACGAAGCGTTTACCCGCATGAGGGCGCGCGGAGCGCAGATAACGGATATTGTAGTCCTTGTAGTCGCCGCAGACGACGGCGTTATGCCGCAGACAATCGAAGCTATTAACCATGCGAAAGAAGCGGACGTACCGATCATTGTCGCCGTAAATAAAATCGACAAGCCGGAATCGAACCCGGACAGGGTAAAGAGCCAGCTTTCCGATTTAGGTCTTATGCCGGAAGACTGGGGCGGACAGACAATGTTTGTGGAGCTTTCCGCTCTTCAAAAAACAGGCATCGATAAATTAATAGACGCAATTCTTTTACAATCTGAAATTTTGGACTTGAAAGCCAATTTCCAGCGCAGCGCCGAGGGAAAAATTCTTGAATCGAAGGTCGATCACGGGCGCGGTATCGTGGCGACAGTAATGGTGGAAAGAGGAACGGTCGCAATCGGCGATTGTTTTGTCGCCGGTGTTTGGCCCGGAAAAGTGCGCGCTATTTTCAATGACAAGGGAGAGAGGATCAACAGGGCGACCCCGTCCATGCCCGTCGAGGTATTGGGCTTTGAAGGCATACCGAACGCCGGAGACCCTCTGCAAGTAGTCTCCGATGAAAGGGTGGCACGCGAATATTCGTCCAAGCGGCAGGAACTAAAGCGCTTTGAAGACGCGAAAATACTGAAAAAAGTTACAATGGACAACCTGCACGACATGATAAGCGACGGCGCGATTCAGGAATTGAAGGTAATCATAAAGGCCGACGTGCAAGGCTCCGCGGAAGCGCTTAAATCCAGTCTTGAAAAACTTTCCACAAAGGAAATACGCCTTCATGTTATTCAGGCGCTACCCGGCCCCGTCAACGAAGGCGACGTGGATCTCGCTATCGCTTCCAACGCGATAATTATCAGCTTTAACGTAAGGCCGCTTCCCAAAGCGAAAATACTCGCGGATCAGGAAAAGGTAGATATAAGAAAATACAATGTTATCTACAGGGCTGTGGAAGAAATAGAGCAGGCGATGGAAGGGATGTTAAAGCCCGACACAAAAGAAGAAGTAATAGCCACCGTGGAAGTGCGGGAAACTTTCAAAGTGCCGAAAATCGGCACTATCGCCGGCTGTTATGTGCAAACGGGAACCGTAAAGAGAAGCTGCAATATAAATGTTATAAGGGATCAGGTTGTAATTCACAGCGGGAAAATCGCCTCGCTTAAACGATTTAAGGACGACGCGCGCGAAGTCGCCGCCGGTTACGAATGCGGTATCGGTCTTGAAGGCTTTGACGACATCAAAGCAGGCGATACGCTTGAAGTAATCGAAGTTATAGAAATAGCGCGCAAATTAAGAACTTCCTGATATGTCCCAATACCGGATGGAAAGACTGGGTCAGGCGATTCAGGAGAAGATAAGCGCCCTTATTCTTGACGGCTCAATAAAAGACAACAGGGTAAGCTCATTTCTTTCGATAACAAAAGTTGACGTCTCAAAAGACCTTTCTTTCGCCGACATCTATGTTTCTGACATTCGGGGCAAGAACATTGACAAAGGGGCGGAAGGCCTTCAAAGCGCCGCCGGTTTTATCCAATCCCAGCTTGGTTCCGCTATGCGCATACGGAAAATCCCCCACCTACGCTTTCACCCGGACACGAGCATAGGGGAGAGCTTTGAGTTGATTAAGAAGATTGAAGGATTGGTAAGCAATACATAAAACGAAGAAGATTTACCGCGAACTCGAAGTGTCAACTAATTCAAAAAGATATAAATACTCATATAATCAAAAGAAAAAATGAATTACTCTTTCATATAAATTGTCTTTTTTGGGAATATTTATTTATCTACAAGGAATTTTTAGTAAACCTGTAAACATAGTTTTCCTTGTAAAGGAAAAGAGTAAAAAATGAGAATAAAAAAATATTTTACACAGCTTCTCTGTAATAATGATTATGCAGTCCGAAAAGCAGAGACTTCTGATTAATTGAACCTTTACCTTGAAACGGTTCAGGCGGACCGTTGGGGATACCTTTCAATCCTTGATGAGGACGGTAATTGTTGTAATATTCAACATAACCTCTTACCAGTCTAAATAGTTGGCTATAAGTAAATACGATAAAGTGATCAAGGCATTCATGGCGGATGGAGCGAACAAACCGCTCGGCGTAAGCGTTCATGTTTGGTGAATAAGGAGAGATCTTTACATCATTAATATTATACCGGTTGTAAGGAAACCAACGCAATTCTCCTGAATTATCGTGAATAAGAACGGAATCAGGATGTTTATTTTCAAATTCCGAAAATTGATTGCGTAAAAATTGAATTGTAGGATTGGCGGTAACTGAGAAAAGACAGGCTGTATATCGCCGGTTTTCCTGAAACGGTTGATTATTTTACAGACGGTTTCATGGGAAATTGAGATATAAAGCTTTTTACGCTCATCTCTGATACGCCGAGCGCCCCAGAGGGGATTCTCTTTTTTCAGTTTTAAGACAAGCTTTTTTATAGCCGTTGAAACAGGAGGTTTCCCTTGTTTTTTATGAGGAAAGGACCAGTGTTTTGAGACGGCGTTTTTCCATGCATTAAGAATGGTCTTAGGCGAGAAAAAATTGAAATATTTCCTGGCTTTTGGGGTCTCTTCAAAGACAGAGGCTATGATAAATTTTTCATGCGGCAGGAAAGAAACAAGTTTATGATGGGCAATAGGTACAGGGTAGCAGGGATTGTTTTTGTTTGATAGATACAGTTTGGTATATAAATAATGTATTTTAATGTTTCTTGAATATAGCAACGCAGTGGTGCCTCCACTTGTTATTATTATTAATGAATCTTTAGATTGAATCTTTGAAAAAATTTCATAAATCGTAAAACTCTTAAATTTTTTATAATATACTACAAATATGTATAGTACAAAATGATAAATTACAAGATTTTCTATCAATATTTTCTGTAAAATTATATATACTTGAATAATATTTTGATATTATTTTATATATGTCTTTTAAAGACAAAGTTGCCGAAAATAAAAGGGTGGCTGAAATGTGTTTGAAAGCTAAGGCATATAATGCCGGCGCTTCTCGTGCGTATTATTCAGCTTTTTTACATATCAAGTCTTTTTTAAGAGGAAATGGTTTTGATTATGAGACTTTTTTATTACAAAATAATTTGGATGATAAAGTTTATTCACATGGAACAATACAACATGCTGTAGTTGCTTGTTTATTTGGAAAAGGAAAAAATCCTATGGATATATATAAATTGAATTGTATTGATTCTATGTATAAAAAAAGAAGAAGAGCAGATTATGAAAATGATGTAATAATAGAGGCAGAATTGATAGACAGTCTTAAAGAACTTGATACAGTGTTAACAACTGTTGTATAAAAAGGAGGATTTATGCTTGAAAATGATAATTTATTAGCCTTTAATATAAAAAATAAAATTGAGTCAGATTTTATTAATGCTAAAATAAATATAATTTATGACAAAGAACAAAATGAATATTTTATTTCAACAAGAGACAAAGATTTATATTATTCTGAAAGTTACGGTTTATTAATTCTTGACATAAAACAAAATATTCTGTGGAAACAAGGTAAATATAATTTCTATTTTATTTTAGATGCACAAGAGCAAGAATTTGATAAATTAAGCAAAAAAATTACATTTACTCTTAAGAATGAAATTGATTACAAACCATGGAATGTAAAAAAAACTCTTATTATTGTTGATAAACATATTGATACGGAAAATTTTTCATTAGTGGCATAAAATATGGATAAAAATAAACAGCCTGGAATTTCATTTAATGATATTATTTTAAAAGAACTTGTTTTCTCCAGAAAAGAAGGATTTTCGGAGAAGCCGGAATTAAATATACATTTGGAGTCAAATTTTTCACTATCTCCTGATGAAGAAAGATTAACTTATGAAATGTCCTGTGAAATAAATGATAAAAATGAATATTTTAAGATTAAGTGTACTATGATAGGATTCTTTTCTCTTAAAAAAGGACAAGAAAACATGACGCTTAAAGAATATTCAAATATGAACGCTCCAGCTGCAATCTTCCCATACATTAGAGAAGTAATAGCGACCACAACAACGAGAGCAGGTATACCTTATATTCTGATTCCTCCGATGAACCTTAATTTACTAAAGAAGACTTCAAATATAGAGAATGAAAATTTATAATAAAAAATTGAGATTATCAAAACTTTCTTTCTGGGTGTAGTGTCAACTAATTCAAAATGATATAAAAACTCATATTATCAAGAGAAAAAAGAATTTACTCTTTCAATAATTTGTCTTTTTAAGGTAAATTTATTTATTGACAAGGCTTTTTTGTTAACCTGTAAACATAGTTTTCCTTGTAAAGGAAAATAGTAAAAAAAGCTATTAAAAATTACTTTACACAGCTTCTATGTAATAATGATTATGCAGCTCAAATAGTAGAGACTTTTGCTTAATTATGCCTTTACTTTGAATCGGTTCAGGCGGGCCGTTGGGGATACCCTTTAATCCTTGATGAGATCTGTAATTATTGTAATATTCAATATAACCTCTTACCAGTCTCAATAGTTGGCTATGAGTAAATACGATAAAGTTATCCAGACATTCATGGCGGATGGAGCGAACAAACCGCTAGGCTTAAGCGTTCATGTTTGGGGAATAAGGAGAGATATTTACATCAATAATATTGTATTGCATGAAGAAAATAAATATTAATAGGTAGACAATAATATCAAAAACATATAAAATAATTATTCTTTAAGGGAATTTGATATGTTAAATATTTATATAGATTCGCAAATATGGCTCTCGATATATAATTGTTCCGACGATAATCATGAGCAATTCGGCAAGCTTGGCGAATTAATTGATAAAAAAGAAATTAAGATTTTTCTTCCACAACAAACGCATGAAGAAGTATTGAGAAACAGAGAAAACAAAATAAAAGAGGCTCAAAAACAATTTGAATCGTTAACAATTCCTAATATTCCAAATCTTTTTAAATTTTATGATGAATACAAGACATTTTTGGAATCAGGAAAACAAATTAAAATAATACATAAAGATTTAATAGGAAGAATTCAAGAAGATAATAAAACCAAAAAGTTATTTGCGGACAAAGTATTAGATGAATTATTTACAAAAATTAATATAATTTCGAGAACTCCGGAGTTGATAGATAAAGCAAAAATACGTTTTGATGTGGGTAATCCTCCCGGAAAGGATAAATCGTATGGAGATGCTATAAATTGGGAAACTTTGCTGGAAACAATTCCTAATGGTAAAGATATTTATTTTATTAGTTCTGATAAAGATTATAAATCAGTGCTTGATGATGATAAATTAAATCAATATTTATATGACGAATGGAAAAGAATAAAAAAATCTGAAATATATTTTTATACTAGTTTAACCGGTTTTATTTGTATGCATCTTAAAAATATTGAATTAAAAACTGAGATTGATAAAGAAGAATTAATAGAATTACTTGGTAAAACTCAAAATTTTTCAAACACTCATTCTGTTATTTCAAGATTAACAAAATTTAAAAACTGGACAGATGATCAAGTTATTAAGTTACTGCAAGCGGCTGAAAAAAACTGTCAAGTATACTGGATAATAAAGGATAACGACATTAAATCGTTCTATGATAAATTATTGAAAGGTAGAAAAGAACAAATGTTAAAAATTTCCGAGCTGGCTTGGATACTGGATAGATTAGGATATAAAAGTGATTCTGATAATGAAGAATAATTATGTCTTTTTGTAAATAAGACCAGGCCATATTTTTTAAGAAGAAAAATGTAGATTTTTTTTCTTATGTTGTATAAAATATACAAAGGAGAAAAAATATATGAATATTTTCAAGAAATTATTTTCAACAAATCGACTTAAACAAGAAATTGATAATGATGATAAAAACGATAAAAAGGCTCTAAGAAGAACATTTTTATTCGCATTATTTTTAGGTACGGTTTTTATCTTGACGTCTATAATAATTAACTATGTAATAGAGCCGTGTATTAATCAAACAAAGATACTATTTTGTGTTAGAATCTTTGTTGATTTTTTACAAAATTTCGGTATTGCCATTATTATTGCATATATTTTTTCATTTGTCTCAAGTACCCAGACGTTTATTAATTTTATTAGAGATAGGCTGGTTAGTATAATTATTACTAAAGACTTCCTTAGTAAAGTGAGTAACGATGAACGACGAGAAATGACAAAAAAAATATTGAAATCTACGAAAGAACATATATATTCAGGGGTTGAAGATTATTTTAATAAACACATTACGCAATCTTTATCTCTTTTTGAAACTCATTTTAGAAGTTCGTTTCAAATAAATAGTATTGCAAAATTTGATGTAAATAAAAACATTGTACGTGTTGATTCTGAATTGAGGTATCGTATGTATAAAGCTTCCGGTAGCTTTGAAAAACTTAATATAGGGTTTGAAGATGAACCTGTTGAGGTCCAACCGATAGAAATTTATTCCCCGGACGGGAAAAAGAAAGTTATTGAAACAAAACTTATGTATAAAGATGAATTGGAATCAAAAGGAATTGAAACTAATTTTATTAATGATTCATCACTTAAAAAAGAGTCTTTTGCTGAATTGGGAAAAGAAATGGAACAATATAATTACTTGGATGTTGTAAATAGATACACGGAATATGGGAATGATCATTGGCACTTGTTTATATTAAGAATTACAAATCCATGCGACAAGTTATCGATTTATCTCTCATGTGATAACGGATTAATAATAAAAAAGTTTATTCCTTTTGGCAATCCAAATAGATTTTATATTAACTGTCGGGATGAAAATAGAATAATAGATATTTTTTGTAATGAATGGATAGAAGCGGGTCTTGGAGTTGCTATATTAATAGCAAAAAAGGAAAACCTTGAAAATAATTAATTATATAAATTAATTATTTATTTTCCGGTTATTTTTCTGTATAAGTAGTAGACATTTTAATAAAATAAAATTATTATATTTATAATAAGTTAATATTCATTAAGAAGGTAAGATATGTCGTTTCCATACAATGAAGGAAAAAAATTGTGTTTTTTTATATCCCCGATCGGTAAAGAAGGGACAGAAGCTCATAAAAAATTTAAGGAAGTCTTTGAGTATATTGTTAAACCCGCGATTGAAAAGTCTTCATATAAAATTGAGATTATCAGGGCTGATGAAATAAACCGATCCGGTTCTTTTTTAAAGGATATCATTGAGTATATATCGACTTCTTACTTTGTTATTGCTGATTTAACGGATCAAAATCCAAATGTATTCTATGAATTAGGGATAAGGCACGCTTTATCTAATCGGACAATAATCATCGCTCAAAGCATAGATGATGTGCCGTCTGATCTGCGATCTTATCGAACTATTATATATAATACGTCTGCGAAAGAAGCGGCTATCTTTTTACAAAAAATCAATGAGATTATTAAAGAAATATTTGAGAATCCGGAGAGACCCGATAATCCTGTTACAGATTATATTCCGGAAATATTTGATAAAAAAACAATGGAGTATGAAAAAACAATAAATTCGCTTAAAGAAGAAATCACAAATATTCTTCAAGGGAAAAAGGCAGATATACATAAATCTAATAAAAATAATATTATTAAAAGAGTAGAAAGAATATTTTCAATTAAAAACGCGAAAAAACAGATACAATATTTAGATGAAGAAACATCGTTTACTAAGCCTAATAAAGATGGTATAAAAGAAAGTTATAAAATACCTGTAATACAGGGAGATTTTAATTTGTATTATTTACTTGATAATACAAATATTTTAGATTTTTGGTATATATCTGATTATAGAAAAGAATTAAATATAAATGAGTTGCTGGCTGATATAAGAGTGTTAGCGGAAAAGTGCTCAAAAGGACAGCCTTTTAGTTGTAAAATAATAATATGTATAGATGACGATTTAGATAAAGAAGAAATAAAAAATAAATTTAACAAAATTTTAGAATTTATTGTTATTACAGAAAGAAAAAAATTTGAGTTAATTATATGGGACAGAAAAGGGCTGGAAGAAAAAGAAAAAGAATTAGGGTTATTATTATAAATAAATTAATAATATTGAAAAAAAAGTAATTATATATTATAATGTCACTACATAACGATGTGATTGGCGCTGAGGCTTTTATTAATTTAGGCTGGGAGGGAAAATAATGATATTAAAGAGTTTTGAATACTCTGAATATGAAGAAAATCAAGAAGGGTTTTGGGCAATTAAGCCTTTCGATCTAGAAAAAATTAATCTTTTTACAGCTAAAAACGCGACAGGGAAAACACGCGCAATAAAAGCGATATATTTACTGAGTAAATCAATTAATGGTATTGAATTTAACTCTGACGCTAAATATTCCGTTGTGTTCTTTGACGGAGCCGAGAGCTATAAATATTGTTTTCACAATGATAACAAAAAAGTTATTTCTGAGAAGCTAACAAAAGACGATACAACTTTAATATTTCGTGATAATACCGGAAAAGGAAAAATATTTACAGATCAATTGAGTAATAATATAGATTTTCAATCACCGGAAAATAAATTGGCTATATCACGAAGAGATAAAATTCAATATCCGTATTTAGAAAGAATACATTTATGGGCGGATAATCTTCATTACTATTCTTTTGGAACCTCAATGAATCAAGAATATGGAAAAGCGATTAATGATAAAAACACGATACTTTACGGCAACTCCGATAACTCTGTTGAGACGTTTTTCGTAGGAGAACTTGAATTTAACGAAGAATACAAAAAAAATATTTTATTATCTATGAACAGTATAGGATATGATTTATCTGTTATTGATCTTAAACCAATAACGCGATCGAGTAGTTATGCTCATTCAGAGGAATATATACTTTTCGTGTCAGAAAAAGAAAGCGGCATAAACGTTAATCAATATGCCATGTCACAAGGTATGTATCGCGCTTTATCAATAATAATCCATCTTACTTATCACGCTATGATGAATATACCGACAACTATCCTTATAGATGACATAGGAGAAGGACTTGATTTTGAGCGCTCGACAAAACTCATAACATTGTTAATAGAACTAGCGGAAAAAAACGATAATATTCAACTTATTATGTCAACTAACGATCGGTATATTATGAATAAAGTGCCATTTAAATATTGGCAAATGATTTACCGTAAAGGAGTAGAGTGCGAAGTATATAATTACAAAAACTCAAAAGAAATATTTGATGAATTTAAATACACAGGCTTGAATAATTTTGATTTTTTCTCAACTGATTTTATAAATGCTGAACGAGAACAAGAATGAAGAAAGCAGCGTTATTTGTTGAAGGGCAAACCGATCAAATATTTATTAAAAAGCTAATTATGGAAATTACAGGAAAACACGAGCTATCTATAAAAATATATAAATTTTCAGGCGGGAATAAAATTGATAGAAAACCATTATTATTAACAACACAAAATAAAAATGAAGACGCTGAATATTATTTTGTAATTTACGATTGTGGTGGCGATGAAAACATCAAATCGGATATTCGCGAAAGAATTGATTCATTACGAGAAGAATCATTTTCTCTTGTAATAGGAATACGCGATGTATATCCGAAGAAAGACATAGAAAAACTAAAAAAGTATTTATACTTTGGCATATCTACAAAGACTGATATATCTGTAAAGATTATTCTCGCAGTCAATGAGATAGAAGCATGGTTTTTGGCAGAAGAAACACATTATCCCAGGATTTCAAATAAAATAACTTTAGATACCGCTAATGAGGTTTCCGGTATAGATATATGTAAGGACAATACAGAAAAGATAAAGCACCCTTCGAATACGCTTAAACAGATATATATAAAAGGCGGAACGACTTATGATAAATCAAAAGAGAAAGTTCAACGGACGGTAGATGTGCTTAACTATGAAAATTTATATTTAAATGTTAGACGCCGAAACAACAGTCTGAACGAGTTATTAACCTGCCTAGACGGACTTATACCATGATCGTCAAAGTAGGTAAAGAAGTTTCAAAGACAAAACGAATAGAGAGATAATCGTGGCATTGATGATAACGCAAATCTGTGTGATACAATAGTTTCAAGTAAATCAAATTTATGATAAATTCTCATTTTTACAGATTATATTCAAATAACCATAATGACGGCGCAACAATATCTGACACCCGAAATCTGTAGTGTGCCCGCTTGTTTTTGATACGTTTACAGACAGTGAAACTGGTTAAAAAACAGAGAAAAAACAAGCTTTTTTTGTATTGACATATATATTAAAATTTGGTATTATTATTCATTATTAATGTTACCTGGGAGGGTTAAAAAATGAAAAAGTTGTTATTAATTATCATGGTGTTGTTTGTTTCAGGTTTCGCTTTTTGTGATCCGCTAGATGATGACGCTAAGTCAATTCTGGAAAAGAGCGAACAGTATTATCAGGAATTTCAACAGAAATATAAAACCTTAAAAGCCTATGATACAAGCAAACAGGCAAAAGAATCATTAAAACAAATGGTAGACATGATAAACCGGTATAAAAAGCTTGTTGAAGATAAAATAGTGGAAATTGACTCAATGGAAAAGGCAGGCAAAACCGTACCGGCGGTTGAATTTGATCAGCTTAAAAACTTAATAGACAGATACCATTCAATGACCGTTGATTTGGCTAACTGGATTAATGCAAGAAAGTAGATTCTTTTTTGGTGCCAAACCTAAAGAACCGGTAAAAAAACTGCCGTCCCGTTTTGCGATGCTTGCCGGACGGCAGCATTTTAAAATCATACTCTGACGTGTCTATTTAGCGATCAGTTTCCCGATATCCCCGCCGGTTTTTTCAATCTTGTAGCCTTCGCTTATTGCTTGAGGGGTAATATAAGATGAAGTAGAATAAAAATTCCCAAAGGAAAGAATTTTCTCAACATCTGATGTTTGTAAGATATAACCGCTCGCGGCTTTTATTACAGGATTATTCACCCAACATGCAATAGTTGCAGGCATATCGTAAAAAGTTATACTGGTAGTTCCGCCTTCCAAGTTAAGTTTCCCTATTGTTCCTGTCCAACCGGAATTTACTATTACCGGTCTAAGTAAAGGACTGTTATTAGGATCAAATGATATTATCTTAAGCTCTCCGATAGTAGCGTTTCCGGATAATGAAATATTACAGTTAATATCGACATCGCCGTTCATAGCGGTATTTCCCGTAATACTGCCCCCTTCCATATTGATTGTTGTATAGAAAGATCCTCCGTGACACAATCCGGCGACTATTACTCCTGTAAATGAGGAGCTGTTAAATGTGGCCTTGTTACCGGTAATTGATGAACCTTCTTTCATGGTAAGATTTCCGTCAGATAAGTAGACCGCAGCGCCGCCGCCTTCTAAAATACTACTTGCGGTAGAAGCGTTTCCCGTAATCTTTGAACCATTAAGCATTGTAAGTTTTCCTTTTTCAAGTTTTATGATAGAGTTGTTATTATCTTCGCCGCCATTATCGTCTTTTGAACGGCCTACCAGAGTAATATTGTTCCCCAGTATCAGTTCAATGTTTTCTCTGTTCATACCTCCAATCTCAAACATAATACCCTTAGAAGACAAATTTATTTTCCTTTCTCCGCCAATACCGATAATGGTTAAAATAATCTTATTTACATCCAACTTTTGGTACGACAGATCAACATCATCGTTTAAAAATAGGGTGTATTTTTCGGGATTGTTTTTAATATAACTGACAACCTTAAATTCTTATCAATAAATGCAATTTGATGATGTTAATAAAAAACGGTGGTTTTTTTGATTCACCGTAATTCCCCTATAGCGACCTTTCGTTCAATATGTAAAAATATTAATTTACCATGGGATTAATATTGTTAAACAAAAAACCGGGAGTCACCTCATTTGACGCTTTGCGCGATATTAAGCGGACTCTCGGCACCGGCAAGGTGGGGCACACAGGCACTCTGGACAAATTCGCGTCGGGACTGCTTTTGGTTCTTACGGAAAGAGATCTTAAACTTACGCCGTGGTTTTCTCACTGCGACAAACAGTACACAGGCAGAATTCACTTCGGTATAGAAACCGATACCTTAGACCCTGAAGGAAACGTAATCGCGCTTGCCCCACCGCCTTCCCGCGAAAAAGTAGAGAAGGCTCTTTCAAAGTTCTCGGGAATTATCATGCAGTCGCCTCCTGCCTATTCGGCTGTCCATATAAACGGAAAACGCGCCTCGGAGCTTGCCCGTTCCGGCTTTACGCCCGAAATGAATAAAAGAGAAGTAACTATTCACAAGATAGAACTGCGAAAGTGGGAACCTCCTTTCGCGGACATTTTTGTCCACTGTTCAAGCGGCACTTACATCCGTTCCCTCGCGCGGGACATAGCGCTCGCGGCGGAAAGCAGGGCGCACCTTTGTTCGCTTCTAAGAACGCGGGTCTCAGACTTTAAACTTGAGGACGCGCAAAACGGGTATGCTTTTTCTCCTCTGCCTATTACCAAGTCCGTAATAAGCGCCCTGCATCTTCCGTGGCTTGAGATTACGTCCCAAGAGACAGAGAATATCATCCACGGCAAACCGCTCGCGCCGATACTTGAGGGAAAAAACATAGTTTTCCCCGTTCCGCCCCCGTTTCAACCGCCCACACAGGATTTCAGCGCCGCAGTTTTCTCAGGAGATACCCTTGCAGCCATTATTAACAACTCCAAAGGTAAATGGAGCTACGCCTGCGTATTCGCGGGTTATTGACAAAATCATCAATTTATGCCAGTATCACTTATAAATTAAGGGGTTAAAACAGGAGAAAGAATATGGCATTAACCAAAGATAGCGCCGCGTCAATCGTCGCCAAATACGGCAAAAATGACAAGGATACGGGCGCGACGGAAGTTCAAATAGCTCTGCTTACTGAACGGATCAACCAGCTTACCGAGCATTGTAAGCAATTTAAGAAGGATAAATCGGGCCAGCGCGGCCTTTTGCTCCTTGTAGGAAAACGCAGAAGAATGTTGAAGTACATTCAAAACACAAATCTGGAAGGCTATCGCAAGCTGATCAAAGATTTAGGGTTGCGTAAATAATGGTACAAAAAGTAACCCTTCAAATAGCCGGAAAAGACCTTGTTCTGGAAACCGGCAGGATAGCGAAACAGGCGAACGGTTCTGTTTTCGCGCAGTATGCGGGCTCGGCGGTAATCGCCACGGTTTGCGCGTCTCATGACGCGGTGGAAGGCATGGATTATGTGCCGCTTACCGTTGAGTATAACGAGAAGTATTACGCCGCGGGAAAAATCCCGGGCGGTTTTATTAAAAGGGAAAGCCGTCCCAAGGACAAGGAGATTTTAGTCTCCCGCCTTATCGACAGGCCCATGCGCCCTCTTTTTGAAAAAAGTTTCGGGCGCGAGATTCAACTGATACCAACGACGCTTTCAACCGATCAGGTAAATCCGCCGGATATGCTCTCAATTATCGCGTCTTCAGCCGCGGTTCATATTTCCGACATTCCGTTTAACGGACCGGTCGCCGGCGTCAGGGTATGTCAGGTAAACGGAGAGCTTATCGTTAACCCCACCTACGAGCAGATTGAGAAATCCACTCTGGAAATTGTGGTTGCCGGAACAAAAGACGGCATCACAATGGTGGAAGGCGGAGCGAAAGAGGTAAGCGAGGAGTTGATGATCGAGGCGTTGGAAAAAGCGCACAAGATGATCATTGAGTTCTGCGTCCTGCAGGAAAAACTGCGCGAGCTTGCCGGAAAGCAAAAACTTCCGCTTAACGCTCTTGATTATTCTTTGGAGAACAAGGACGCTATCCATTCAGCCGCTTACCCGAAACTTGAGGCCGCCTGCTTCCTTCCCGGCAAACAGGAGAGGCACGATGCTATAAAAGCCGTAATTGTTGAATTTCAAACAACGTACGCCGCCCAACTTGAAGACGAAAAACAAAAAAAACTTTTCGACGTGTTATTCGAGGATATGCAGTACGAAATACTGCGCTCCTCGATATTGAACAAAGGAAAAAGAGTAGACGGGCGCGGGCTTGAAGATATCCGTAATATCACATGCGAAATAGGCATTTTACAGCGCACGCACGGTTCCGCTCTTTTTACTCGCGGTGAAACGCAGGCGCTTGTCGTTACAACCTTGGGAACAGTTTTTGACGAGCAGATTTTCGACGACATAGAAGGCGACAAACGTGAGAATTTCATGCTGCATTACAACTTCCCGCCGTACTCGGTAGGAGAAGTCGGCAGGATGGGAACAGGAAGGCGCGAAATCGGGCACGGCAACTTGGCCCGCCGCTCTCTTGAAGCGATGGTTCCCTCAAAAGAAGTTTTTCCGTATACGGTGCGCGTTGTTTCGGAAATCATGGAATCAAACGGATCTTCTTCGATGGCGTCCGTCTGCGGCGGCACGCTTTCCATGCTTCACGCGGGCGTTCCCATGATTAAACCTGTCGCGGGTATAGCGATGGGGCTTATTACCGAAGGAAAAGCCGGTCCCGGCGACAGGTTCGCTGTGTTATCTGACATCTTAGGCGAAGAGGATCACTTGGGCGACATGGACTTTAAGGTTGCGGGGACTCAAGACGGAATTACCGGTTTCCAAATGGATATTAAAATCGCAGGCGTCAGCCCCGAGATTATGAGAAAAGCCCTTGATCAGGCAAAACGCGGAAGACTGCATATTCTTTCCATCATGAATCAATGTATCAACAAGCCTGTTGAGCAGATAAGCGAATATGCGCCCAAGATTGTAACCATGCGTATAGATATCGACAAGATCGGCGCGCTTATAGGACCCGGCGGCAAGAACATAAAGGCGTTATGTGAACAGTATTCCGTAAAAATCAACACGGAAGACGACGGCACTGTAACAATCTTCGGAAAAACCGCCAAGGATGCCGAGGAAGCGAAAGCCGCAGTTATGGGCATTGCTTCGGATCCCGAAATTAACAGGGTATACGACGGCGTTGTTAAGCGCATAATGGATTTCGGCGCGTTTGTGGAAATACTTCCCGGAAAAGAAGGGCTTGTTCATATCAGCAAACTTTCAAGACAGCGGATTGCGCAGGTTACCGACGTGTTAAAAGAAGGACAGCAGATTCCTGTTAAACTCCTTGAAATTGACAAGCAGGGAAGGCTTAACCTTTCCTACATAGACGCAATTGATCCGAACGGTTCTTCATCCGATTCTTCGGCCGACAAAGGCGGCTCAAGAGATGATCGCCCGAGGAATAACAACAATCGCCGCTAGTACGGGAAAAAATATGGGGGAGCCGCCGCGGATAAAAGTGGTTAAAGCTCACAAACGCATTGAGCTTCCCGCGTATGAAAGCGAAGGTTCGGCGGGTATGGATTTGCGCGCCTTTCTAGAGGCGGATGTTACAATTCCGCCCCTTGGCAGGGTAAAGATTCCTACGGGGCTAAGGCTTGAAATCCCCGAAGGCTACGAAGCGCAGGTGCGCCCGCGTTCCGGTTTGGCGATAAAATCCGGGCTTACCGTTCTTAATTCGCCCGGTACGATTGATTCGGATTACCGGGGAGAATTGGAAATAATCCTGATAAACCTTGGCGCGGATAATGTTGTTATCAAGGACGGGCAGAGGATTGCGCAGCTTGTGACCGCTCCTGTTTCCAGAGCGGTTCTTGCAGAAGCGCAAACGCTCGCCGAAACAAGCAGGGGAAGCGGCGGGTTCGGTTCCACGGGCGTCAATTGACGCGCAAGCGGAGCGGCAATGAACAAACTTGTCAAAATATACAATTCAATTGTTTCGCTCTTTGTTGACAAGCGCCTTATGGCGATGGAAAGCAAACGCGGGCTTTCCGTAACTCTTTTTAAGTATATCTTAACAGAAATGCTTTTTTCTTTTTTTATTTGTTTCCTTTTTTTCTTTTTTATTTTTTTCGTTAACCAAATACTTCTTATGGCAAAAGAAGTTCTTACCAAACATGTGCCTCTCGGGCAGGTGTCTCTTTTGATCCTTTTTTCTCTGCCGACGGTTATCGCGATGTCCGCTCCCTTTGCTTCTCTTGTAGGGACATTGATGACGATAGGGCGGCTTACTTCTGATAACGAAATTCTTGTAATGCTTTCCTCGGGTCTCTCTTACCGGAATATTTTTCTTCCTGCGATAACCGTAGGTATTTTAATATCGATTTTTTCTTTTATTACGAATGACATTCTTCTGCCCGCCGGTACTGTTCAGTTTAATAAATTATGGCGGCGTATTCTTTATTCCAACCCGGCTTTGGAACTGGAAGCCAATTCGGTTAAAAGATTCAGGGATACCGTAATTGTCACCGGTGACGTTACGGACAATACCATTAAAAACGTGATGATTCTTGACAAGACTTCCGACGGAGAGCGAAGAATAATAATGGCAAGTCAGGCGGAACTTAAAGACGGCGGCAACGAAGGGCTTAGCTTGGAACTGGAAAACGCTTTTATTCACTCGTCAAAGGAAATTGCCAGAGAAGATTATGATTATGCTTCCGCCAATTTCTTAAAATACTGGATATCGAACGAAGATATTATTCAAGCCGTTATGAGCATAAGCCCCAGAGAGATGAGTTCAAGAGATGTTCGCAAGGCGATTATTCAAAAATCAAAAGAAGTCGGAATAAAAGCAAATGACAGAAAAGGAAAAGTTGTTTTGCAGGCGTCCACTCTGGAAAACATTTTAAGAGGCGGCCCTTCGGGGGAAACATGGGGCCGTAAACCGACAAGCATTATAAATTTTCAGCGTGAGGTGCAAAACCTTGCAGGTATTTACAAAGACCGCTCGCTTACATTGCACATAATTGAATATCATAATAAATTTTCAGTTCCGTTCGGCGCTTTCTTTTTTGTGTTCCTGGCTGTATCTTTGGGATTAATGGCAAAAAAAAGCGGGCAAACAGTCGGTTTTATTTTCGGCAATATAATAGCCGTTATATACTGGTCTATGCTTTTTATCGGGAAGACGATGAGTTTGCGCGTTGGAACTCCGCCTTTCTGGTCAATGTGGCTTCCGAATATACTGTCTTTAGCCATAGGACTGGTTTTAGCCGTAATCAGGATACGAAAATGATTCTGGATAAATATTTACTTCGTCAATTTTTACCTATTTTTTGCATAGCTATTTCCATGTTTGTGTTTCTTCTTCTGTTAATCGATCTTTTCTCGAATTTGGTGCGTTATTTGAATAATGAAGTGCCGTTTGCGATGATATTAAAAATCAGTCTTTATTTTATCCCGAAAAGTTTTTCTTACGCAATGCCTATCTCTCTTCTTTTTGCAGCGGCCTATACATTGGGAGATTTATATGCAAGAAACGAACTTACAACAATATTTTCTTCCGGTATACCGTTTTGGCGTTTCAGTGTTTCTCTTATTATTGTAGGCCTTGCAGCTTCCGTGTTTTCGTTTTTTCTTGACGATTTGTTTGTAATACCGACATTAAAAATTAAAAATGATCTTTCAAGACGGGCGTTGCGTCAGCCTGTCAATGAAAACAATTCAAACATTGTTATTATAACAAAAAACGGACATCTTGTTTATTCCGTAGATTATTTTGATCACGAAAAACTTGTGTTAAACGGCGTATGTATCGATGAAAAAGACGAAAACGGGATTTTTATATCGCGTATACGCGCTTCTTCGGCGGTATGGAAAGAAACTTTTTGGGAGTTAAAAAGCGCCGTTATTTATCAATATGAAGATAATTTTTTGAAAATTAAGCCTATGCCTTACAGTACTGCGTATAACGAACCTCCCGATATGTTCAGAAGGAGCGCGGTAAATGTCGAGGAACTTTCCGCAAAACAGGCCGGTTTTTTGATAAAAGATCTTCGCTCGGCGGGACAGCCGTTTATTCAGGCGCAGGCAAATTATTATCATCGTTTTTCATTTGCGGCGACATCCCTTATTGTTATGATCCTTTCAATATCTATGGGAGGTAGGTTCAGAAAAAACATTATGTTAATGAGCCTCTTTTCAAGCCTTTCGGTCGCGGTCATTTATTACATTGCGGAAATGCTAAGCATGACTATGGCGGGTCTTAAATACATCCATCCGATTGTAGGAGCGTGGTTTCCTGTTTGTATCTTTATCATTCTTGGAGCGGCTTTATTGTGGAGCGCGAAAACCTGATATGCACTTTACCCAAATATGCCGCGATAAAGAGACAAAGGCAAGATGCGGCGTACTGCATCTTGTACACGGAGACGCGCCTACTCCGGTTTTTATGCCTGTGGGGACAAACGCGTCGGTAAAGGCGCTTACCGTAGACGACTTAAAACAAATCGGTTTTAACCTGATTCTTTCAAATACATATCATTTATATTTAAGGCCCGGAGAGGAAGTTATAAAAGGCGCGGGCGGGCTTCATCGTTTTATGAACTGGGATCGCAATATTTTAACGGACTCGGGCGGCTTTCAGGTTTTTTCGCTTTCCGCGTTACGCAAAATTACGGAAGAAGGCGCTGAATTTCAATCACATATAGACGGCTCAAGGCATTTTTTAACACCTGAAAAAGTTGTGCGGATACAGGCGCTTTTAGGCAGTGATATTCAGATGCAGTTGGATTATTGTACGCCGTGGGGCGCGTCCCGCAAAGACAGCGAGAAGGCGCTTTCTATTACGGAAAATTGGCTTGAAAGGTCCGTAAAAACATGGGAACAAGAAGCGGCGAACGGTTATACGGGAAGCCTTTACAGCATTGTTCAGGGTAATTTTTTTCCCGATTTGCGCAAAAGAAGCGCTCAAGTATGCGCCGAATCCGGCACACCGGGCATAGCTATAGGCGGTCTTTCTGTTGGGGAGCCTGCCGAACTTTATAACGAGACTTTGGCGTATACAACAGAGGCGCTTCCCGATGATAAACCTCGCTATGTTATGGGGATCGGGACGCCCGAGTACATTTTATCCGCGATTGAGAACGGAATCGACATGTTTGACTGCGTTCTTCATACAAGAGAAGCGCGAAACGGCAGAGTATACACCCATAAGGGGCCTTTTGCGCTTAAAAAACGCGAAAACACCCATGATTTTACGCCGATAGATAAGGAGTGCGGATGTAAAGTTTGCAGGGAGTATTCCCGCGCCTATTTACGCCACCTTTTTAAGACAAAGGAGATTCTTTGTTCCATGTTGGCAAGTTACCATAATTTGTATTTTATCAATGAACTTGTTGTAAACAGCCGTAACGCAATAAAGGAAGGAAGGTTTTTACAGTATAAGAGGGAATTTTTATCCGCCTACGGGGAGGAAGATATTAATGAATAGAAAAAGACAAAAGAATTTTACCACGAATCGTACCTTCGGTACGCACACGAACCACACGAAAAAGTGGTTACTAATCTTTATTTTATTTCTTGTAAATATCTTTGCGTACGCGCAGGATATTGAAACTGCAAGGCTTAATACAATTAAGTACGGCACGGAGACGGAAATCGCCGCTCTTATTCAAACCTTAAGAGCGGAAAACGCGGATTACCTTGATAAAGAACTTACCGCTCTTATCGATAATACGCGCAATACAAAAATATTAAGCGGCGTTTTCGCGTTTTTCGGCGAAAGGGAAAAGAGCGGTCTTGAGGACAGGGCGATTAGGGCGATAGAAGAGCGCGACGATGAGGCGAATGAGACAGTCTTATCCGCCGTTGATTATCTTGGCATGGTAAAGGCGGCAAAAGCTATTCCCGTTCTTATGGATCTTTTAGACACCGAAGAAAAACGTTTTATGAATAACTCTTTTCGCGCTCTGGGCAAAGCGAGCAGTGCGGATAAAGAAAAAGCGGATGATGCTGCCGATTTTTTAATTGATTTTTACAATAACCGCGACATGGGCAATAATACGAGGGACGTTATTATCGCTATCGGAGAGACAAAATCCGCAAAAGCGGTTTCTCTTCTTTCCGAAATCGCGTCTAACACCGACGAGCGTATTCCCCTGCGTATTGCCGCTTTGGACGCTCTTTCCCGAGTAGGCGATCCTGCGGGGCTTGAGGCTATCCTTGCCTGTGTAAGCACAAATGATCCCAATGTGCGCTCGGCCGCTGTCGCCGCTCTTGGCCCGTTCTCGGGCGACGCCGTGGACAAGGCTATTTTGGACGCTTTCCGCGACTCTTATTACCGCACCCGTATAGCGGCGGCGCAGGCTAGCCGCGAGAGAAAACTTGTTGCCGCTGTCCCGTACCTGCAATTCCGCGCCGAACGCGACGATGTTCCCAATGTCAAGGACGAGGCCGTCAAAGCGTTAGGTGAAATCGCAAATGACAACGCGATGACAATTCTGGACAATCTTTTTAAGGAGCGGAAAAATCCGGATCGTATCCGCCTTGGCTGTGCGCAAATGCTTATGAAAAACGCGGGTCAGAAATATTTAACCAGGGTTATCATCGAGCTTGACGAAGCAAAGCTTAAAAATCAGACGGCTCTTTACAACGGGTTTTTGAAAATAATAGGGGAAGCGAAAATAGACGGAGACAAGAGCGAAATGGAAAAACTAACCCGGCGTTTCCTTCAAAGCGGCGGTATAATGGAAAAATTGTACGGGCTTGATATGGCTGTAAACAACGAGTTAAAAGGTCTTTCCTCGGAAATTAAAGCTTTAACAACCGATAAAAACGAAAGCCTTGCCAGAAAAGCGAAAAGAACCGCCGAACGGCTCGGTATCGAAATTTAAAATGCGCGATAAAATCGAGAAAATTGTAAAACAATGTATGGAATTATTCCCGAATGACGCGGAAATTTGTTATGACGATTTTATGTCGGAACATACGACTTTTAAGGTAGGAGGGCCGGCCGATTGCAGAATCTGTCCTCAGACAGAAAACTTTTGTGCTTTTACTTCCGAATTGATTCGCCGCGCAAGAGCGGAAAAAATCCCGGTTTTTATTCTCGGCGGCGGCGCAAATATAGTTGTAAGCGATAAAGGTATTCGCGGCATAACGCTTGACACCTGCGCGTGGAAAGGAGCGTCGGTAGAGAACAATACGGTTTCTTTTAACAGCGGAACGAGCATGGACGAAGTCGCAGAGTTCGCCGCCGCACAAAGCCTTGGCGGATTGGAGTTTCTTGCCGGAATGCCGGGCACTATCGGCGGCGCCGTATACATGAACGCGCGCTGTTACGGCAGTGAAATTGCGGATGTTTTGGTATGGACACAAATAATAGATTTTTCAGCAGAAGCGCCGGAAGAAAAGCGCGTGAGCGCGGACAAGACCGCGTTCGGTTATAAACTAAGTCCTTTTCAAGGGAAAGGCAATTTAATCCTTAGCGCCGCCTTCAACCTAAAACCCGCCGAAATAAACGAAATAAAAAGTAAAATGGAAAAGAACAGAAAGGACAGGAAAGAGAAAGGTCATTATAACTTTCCCTGCGCAGGTTCCGCCTTCAAAAACAACCATAAATTCGGCAAACCTACAGGTCAAATAATTGATGAACTGGGATTAAAAGGCCGTCAAATAGGCGGCGCTCAAATCGCCCCCTTCCACGGCAATATCATGATAAACACGGGAAACGCAACAGCCGCCGACATCCGCGCCCTTATGGACGAAGTAACCGCCAAAGTGAAAGAAAAGACAGGCTTTACCCTTGAACCTGAGATATTATTTATCGGCGAATAACCCCCTATTGACATTTTTTGCGCTTTTTGCTACTTTTATACTAGGTTTAATTCTATAAACCAAACCTCTTTCCCGGCTTTTGCCGGGCGTATGGCCATAAGGAGGAATTATGCGCCGATATGAATTAACGGTTATCTTCCCTCTGGAAGAAGACCAGCACAGGACAGGGCGGGAACAACTGCTTGCCGACTTGTCTTCAAAC